>Ga0315315_10000091_pt1 | contig 61879 bp, 98 predicted proteins | sample M140m3416metaG_FD_203699 | JGI IMG/M metagenome (GOLD analysis project Ga0315315, IMG submission 203699) | Ammonia-oxidizing marine archaeal communities from Monterey Bay, California, United States - M1 40m 3416 | ecosystem: Environmental > Aquatic > Marine > Intertidal zone | place: USA...
ATGTATCTACTAGTTGTTGTACTACGGCATCACGTATAATACTTCTTTCTTCACCTTCACCTAATTCTTTTTTAAGGTTTACTTTTTCTTTTTTTCTGTCGTAATCTTTTGATGATTTGTGAGCACCAGCACCAGACATATTTCTACTATGTTTTGCTACTGGGTTGTTTTGTTTTGGAAGTTTTTTGTCTTTGTTTTCTGCAATGCTTGGATCAATTACTTGTGATGTAAATTGTTGCATTAGTTCAACAATGTCATCATCGTTATCTAATATTTTATAATCAGCATCGACTATAAGTGCTACATTGTCTTCGTAACCATGATTCTCACCACTAAGTACATGCATTCCATTACTTAATTCTATGTGGTCTTCTTGGTTAACCCATTGATGAATAACTGACTCTACTTCCTCATGCGGAAGTTTACCTAACTTAGGTTCTGTATTAAGTGTAGTTACATCTTCACCCACAAGTTTACCTTGCATAGGATGAGGTGACTCGTGCCCCATATTAGGTTTAATCTTCTTAGGCTTTTTATCTTTAGCCTTTGAATGATTAGGTTTCTTATCTTCAAAAAACTCGCTTATTTGCATTATACGTTCTCTAATCTTTCCATTAATCTTTCAGCACGGTTAGTTACTTGTTTGTGCCATCTGCTGTCTCTTCCTTCTACAGCGGCTTGTTGCCAATCTTGAGATTCTAACGCCTTGCGGAAATTATTAAATTTACCTAAACGTGTTCTTCCCATGTTAAACATCATATTAACAATTATTTGCTGTACTTCGTCGGGCCACTCATTGAATTGTTCTCCATATAACGCAACACACTCACTAATTGAGGTGTCAAGGTCACGTTCAAAACATTCTCTAACTCGCTCTTCTGATACTGGTGTTCCGACTTCTTGTCCAAACTCTGGATCAGATTCGAGGACCAAATGTCCAACTCCGAAAGTTGGGTAGCCCAGATGGTCTTTATAAATTTCATTTACGACTCCTTCGTCGATTTTTAGTTGTTCGAAAACTGCTTCTCGATCCAATGTTGTGTCTTTACTAAAAAACATACTAATTATATCTCCGTAATATGTAGTGTTATATTTGTATTTATCAGAATTTAATATTTTAACCAAAAAAAATCCCCACCGTAGTGAGGATTTTTAAATTTTAATATAACAGTACTCTTAACTTGCAATAGAACCGTAGTCTCTAGCAATGTTGCTAGTTACACCAGCCTGTGTAATAACAACTGCTGTAACAGTAGCAGTACCACTTGAAGCACTACCTGAAGTAATTGTTGCCTTTACATCTGTAGCAGAAGTATAGATATGTTGTTTTGAACTTTGGAACTGTCCAACTTCGGTCATTGCGGCATCATCTGCCTCGAATAGTCTGTTGGTATCACCATCGTCTCCGATAATAATATTTGTGTTGTCAGTAGCACTAACCCACGGACTTCCAACATCTACATGAATACTAAAAATCATAGAGTTAGCAGGTGCATTAAATAATGTAGTTGTACCAGTATTATATGAAACTGATGTACTCACATATTGTGCAACCGTCTGCGTAGCACTATCAAATTGACCTTTAGTAAAGAATGCATTCGCCTGAGTTGCGTCAGCACCTCGGACTTCAACAAGAGTAGAACCGTTATTGTCAGTAAAACTAAAATAGTCTGAATCTGTGTCTGTTAATATTTTAAGTCCACGTTTTCCGAATTGTACTAAGTTAGCAATTCCCTTTAACGCAAAATTATTTGTCTCTGCCATTTGGTTACTCCAATATATAATCGATTATGTATTAGTTATAAACTTCTACATCAATATTTATCTTTTCTGTGCTTTTATTAACTGTTAATAAAATGATGTATTGCTTCTGCATATTTTTTTAAACCATCTGAATTAGGATGTTGGTCAGTATCACTTATAGTGTGGTCAATGTAAGATATATTTTCATAAGGTTTATTATCTATATTAAAACAAGAATCCATGTATTCTTTGGGTATATGATTTAATATGTTGTTTGGTATTGCAGGACCGTCAGGTGAGTCTGAATGCAACACACCCCATATAACTTTACTATTAGGATTTAGTTTTTCGTAAGCAAATATTCTTTCTATAGATGCAATTAACATATTTTCTGTACCAGATAGTCCATTGTCTGTTGGAAGTAAAAATTTTTGCATCCAATCCTTTGCTAGTAATATACTATTTGAAGACCTACTATGTTCAAATTCAAAATCACTATCCAACATACCATACATACTATGAATACTTCCTTTGTTATTAAAATAAGGAAATCTGTAATGTATTGTGAATCCGAAAATAATTAAAGGGTTTTCAAACTGTTTTTGCAATTTTAAAGGCTGTAATGATATTTCTGTATTGCTTGAACCTCCCCTAGATAAATTAACAACAGGCAAGTTCATTATATTACCCAAATGTGCGGGCCAAGATTTATCCATGCTTAAACTACCCTTAGTAACAGGGCCTATAGTATAACTATCTCCACATGCTATTATTCCATCAAATTTCATAATATTATTTAGTTGACATGTGTGCTAATAGGTAGTATAATTTAGTCATGTTTACAACCGTACACAATTTATAGGTATTTTATGTTTGATAATGATATACAACGTATAGGTTTTTGTTGCAAGTATATGGTCCCAGACCAAACGCAAACTCCTAAAGTTCTTAAGGAACTACAGCAACAATACACAGAACGTATGACAACTATTACTTGGCTTAACAGACAAGAAAAGTCTGTAGCAGAAGAACGTATGCTTGAACTTGTTACACATAACATGCAGGCGGCATACAATCTTGTTGAATATGTCAGTACACTTCCAGCAGAACGTAGAATGGTTAGACTAGGTAGCAATCAGTTGCCTGGCGCAACACAAGAAGACTGGCAATACATGTGGCAAGATCCTACTAATATTAAAATGCTAGAACAAGGTTTTGCTAAAGTCGGTAAACTTGCTAGAGACAAAGATGTACGCCTTAGTTTCCATCCAGGTCAATTTACTGTACTTGCTTCTGAAAGCGAAGATGTTATTAGACGTAGTGTAGATGAATTCGAGTATCATGTAAACATGGCTAGGTGGATGGGTTACGGCAAACAATTTCAAGACTTCAAGTGCAATGTACACATATCAGGTAGAAAAGGTGCCCAGGGTATTATAGATATACTGCCTAAACTATCTCCCGAAGCAAGAAATATTATGACTATCGAGAATGACGAAATGTGTCATGGTCTAGATGAAAGTCTTAAATTAGTTGACCATGTTGCTCTGGTGTTAGACATACATCATCATTGGATTAGAGATGAAGAGTACATACAACCAGATGATGATAGAGTTAAACGTGTTATTGATTCCTGGCGTGGTGTTCGTCCTGCAATGCATTACAGTTATAGTAGAGATGAATGGCTTGACCAGTCTACTACTATTAATGAATCAACCAGACATAACGAATTACAAGATATAAAAGTATTATTAGAGACAGGTGCTAAGAAACAGAAACTTAGAGCACATTCGGACTTCTATCCTAACGTAGATGCTAACGAGTGGGCATTGAGTTTTTGGCCCTACTTTGATATACAATGCGAAGCCAAGGCTAAGAACTTAGCCAGTGAGCAATTATATTTACAAAGTTGTACACAAACATCGACTCCGGAGTCTATTGTGTTGACTGATTGGGGAACGCCGAGTTCCTTATCTATCTAGCACATCTTGATGAGTGGTGCAATATTTTAATTGTCAACTGGTTCATAACCAATCAGTTAATAATATTTACAATATTACCTACAAATCTGTTAGTTATGGTGTATTTTGATTAAATAATGGTATTAAATTGGAGTTAATCGTTGACCTACGTTGTAAAGAGTGAATGTGTAGATTGTAAACACACCGCCTGTGTGGCAGTTTGCCCTGTAGACTGTTTTTTTGAATTAGAAAACACTCTAGTAATAGATCCTGATATTTGTATCGATTGTGCTATTTGTGAGCCAGAATGCCCTGTAGACGCCATTGTAAGCGATAGAAAGTTAAAACCAGAAGAAAGCCATTGGCTTGATTTCAATAAAGAAATGAGTAGAGTAGGTGCACCAGTAATAACTAAAGTTAAGGCTCCTATGGAAGGACACGAAGATATAAATTACACGGATCAAGAAGCATTTGAGAAAGTTTCTAGGATACCATTTGTAGATATTACCGATAAATAGCAACACACATAATACTTGACAAACACCACACTTTTTAGTATAATATTAGTATAAATTAGAAAGGATTTGTGATGGAAGTAGTAGGACCACTAATGATGACCGCGAAAGCAATAATGCTTTCTATGATGGTCGGCAATGCACCCATGGACCAGCATAATGTTGAGGAAACATATTGTATGGCTCTTAACATTTATTACGAAGCAAGAGGCGAAGGCTGGAAAGGTAAAGCCGCCGTTGCCCACGTTGTTCAAAACAGAGTTGAACATCCTAAATATCCTAACACCGTATGTGGTGTAGTTTTACAATCACGTAAATGGAAAGGCAGAGTAATAAGAGATAAATGTCAATTTGCATGGTATTGCGATGGCAGGTCTGACGTAGTACAACTAACATATAAAAAAGCACCTAGGCGTGGTAAAGTAATTGAGCCTAATATGATTGATTGGAGACGTTCTGTAGAAACTGCTATTCAAGTTATGGACGGTTGGAGCAGAGATGTTAGTTACGGTGCTACACATTATTTTAATCATAACATATCTACACCTAGTTGGAGCACAGTTTATCCCACAACAATAATCATTGGTAATCATACTTTCCTTGCACGGAACGATTAATTAAAACAGCATTTTAAGATAAATACTTCTTGTAAATAACACACACCCAGTAGGATGGGCAAGGAGTAACAATGTACGAATATAGATGCACAGTCTTGAAAGTTGTGGACGGAGATACAGCGGACGTAGATATAGATTTAGGATTTGGAATAGTCCTAACAGATGAAAGAGTTAGGCTCATGGGCATAGACACACCAGAAAGCAGAACATCAGACAAAGTAGAAGATTTATTTGGTGAACTTGCAAAAGCAAGATTAAAAGAACTTATAGCAGGCAAATCAGGTCCTATTCTTAAAACACAAATTAATAAAGATGGCGAAGATATGAAAGGTAAGTTTGGAAGAATTCTCGGTGACTTTGAAGTTGAAAAAGATGGTGAGCGAAGAATGGCAACAGATGTATTAATTGAAGAAGGACATGCAGTAGCATATTTTGGCGGCAGTAAAGAAGAAATTGCGGCTAAACATTTAGTTAATAGAGATAAATTATTGCGAGAAGGTTTAGTTAGTCAAGAAGACTTTGATAAAGCAACGGCAATAATGGAAAAGAAAAATAGTTAATTTTTACCAAAATAACAATGGAATTATCTTGACATTATCTAAATAGTGTGTATAATACTATTTAATATTAGAGGAATTCCATATGTTATTAGAAGTAATAAAACCCGGTGAAGTTGTAAGTTGCAGATTGTCAACAGGCGAAGAACTTGTCGGTACACTAAAATCTGAATCAGCAGAGTCTGTAGAGTTATCTAAACCACTTATTGTTGGAAGAAGTGAAAATGGATTTGGCTTAATGCCATATATGATGACAGTATCGCCAGAATCAATGGTTAAAATTTCACTAGAGCATATTATGACTTTAGCAAAAACCAACGAAGAAATTACCAAAGGATATCAAAAACAAACATCGGATATAATTACATGAACAAAAGATTCTATTCAGGCAAAACATACAGCCACGCAACAGGACACAGTTGCGCCTTTAGACAATGGCGAGCAGATAGCCATTGCAATTTAATTCACGGATATGCATTACAGTTTGAACTGAAGTTTGGTGGTGAACTAGATGACAGTAATTGGATTGTAGACTTTGGTGGACTAAAGCCACTGAAAACTTGGTTAGCAGAAATGTTTGACCATACATATATTGTTGCTGAAGATGATCCAGAATTGGAAACATTTAAGGAACTAGAAGCAAAGAAACTTGTTGATTTGAGAATTGTTTCAGCAACAGGTTGCGAAAGATTCGCGGAGATGGTTTTTGATTATGCAACTACTCTTGTTAGTGAACTAACAAACGGTAGATGCTGGGTACAGGAAGTTACAGTTAGAGAACACGGACATAACTCTGCAACTGTAGAATTGAATGACCATCAAAAATTATTTTTCCATGATGGAGTGCAATAATGTACGATATCAGCGAAAAAGGTGAAAAACAATTTAACAGAGTTATTTGGTTATTGAGAGGTCTCTATATCTTTATACCTGTTATGTTTTTCCTAACATAACGAAGAACGAATAATGATGAACGAGGGCAAGTTGCTGAAGCCGAAAACAGTAGGCTAGAGTAAGCACCACACCCGCACCGAGTTGATAGCCAGTGAGTAATAGTATGTCCTATGAAAACTGGCCCTTTAATTCTACAACTTCATCAATAGTAATACTTTTTAAACCAGGATTATCAGGAAACACACAACAAGGTTGTTGGTTATAAAAATCCTCTTGATAATCACACCATTCTCTTTTCCAAAAGTTTCCTTCTGCATCTTCTAATATAGAAATTTTTTCTTCTTTATTATGAATCACAGTTTCGAAGTCTTCAAATGTTTGGAAAGAACCCAATCGTTGTAATCTATCTAAATAATCGCCATCTTGAGAAATTCCAAATGACGGAAATGCTTTGTTCCAATTATTTGTACGCATCCATTCTTGTTGTTCTGCGTCAGGTATATCTATTGGCTGGTATGTGCCTAAGTTAGGAAATTGTTCACTTAACCAGTGTTTTTCATTTTCCCACACATCACTATCAGGGTCAAACTGTAATTCTACAATGTCTCCTTGAAAGTATTTTATAATTAAATTACCTCCATTATATGTTCTATAATGTAAGTCTTCGTTAATTATGCATTCGATATATTTTTCTTGGGGGTAATGTATCCAATTCAGTTCCATATATGTATTTAGCATTAGATAAATAGTTGTTATGCTATTCGGGATATTAACATTACTTACAGCCTTGGCTATTGCCGGAGTTGCCGCATGGTTCTCAATTATAGGACTTATGAGCATTTTCAGTGCCGCCGCTATGCCAATAGCAATTATGGCAGGTACATTAGAAGTAGGTAAGTTACTTACAGCAAGTTGGCTTTATAGATACTGGAATGAGACTTCATTACTATTAAAGACTTACTTGTCCACAGCCGTGGTTGTTTTAATGCTTATTACAAGTATGGGTATTTTTGGATACCTAAGTAAAGCACACTTAGATCAAGCAAGTGAAAGCGGAAATGCATTTGCTGTAGTTGAAAGACTAGAAGGACAAGTAGCAAGAGAAGAAAACAAAATAGACATCCTAGAAGAACGTATTGCCACTTTACAATCAGGAAGTGGCGTTGACAATTCACAAAGTATCTCACAACAAGCAGAAATTAGAGATGGTGCATGGGAAAGAGTTAAAGGTGATATAGACTTTGCTAACGAACAAATTCAAAGACTTAGAGACCAATTAACAGTATTAGATTCAGCAGTAAATGACCTTAGAGCAAAAGGTGTTGAAGTAATTACCACTGATGAAGGTGGTACATTTAGACGTGCTGAAACAGAAACAATAGATTATGTTGCCCAAGCAGATGCATTATTCGAACAACAAAAAGAACAACGTGACCAAATTAGAGCAGATATCAAAACACAACAAGACAACATTGATAGATATAGAGCTCAAGCACAAACAACTATCGACAATGCTAATTCTGAAATTAACAGACTTAGAGATAGTAGTACAGCAACTCAAGATGACGCTCTAGATAAAATAGACGAATACAACGATGAAATAGATACAATATATGATGACATAGTAATTATTAAAGATGAGATGTTTCAAGCGGAAAGTGTTGTTAGAGAGTTAGAAAAAGAAGTAGGACCAATTAAATATGTAGCACAATTGGTATACGGACAAGATTCTGAAGATTATTTAGATGCGGCAGTAAGATTATTTATTTTATTGCTGGTATTTGTGTTTGATCCATTAGCAGTTGTACTAGTTATAGCGGCTAACCAAACACTACTTAGGTATGGTATAAACTTAGAAAAAAGTGCACCAATAAAGCCTTCGGACCCAAATGAACTTAAACAAACTTGGCATAATAAAGACTTAGGCAATATTCAAGACAAAGATGATTTTGAAAGACAAAGTAGAGAAATATACGGAGACAATATGCCAGACGTTCCAAATGTTATAGAAAAAATTGTAGAAAAAGAAGTTGTTGTAGAAAAAGAAGTACCCGTTGAAGTCATTAAAGAAGTTGAAAAAGTCGTAGAAAAAGAAGTTGAACTAGAAGTAGATATGTCCACACCTCCTGCTATCAAAGAATTAGAAAAACGATTAGAAAAGAAACTAAAGAAAAATGACAAAAAAAATAACGGTTAAACAAGCCTTAAATGAACTGAACACAAAGTATGCTAAAACACTAGAGATGTTAGACAGTTCTCTAGATGTTATAGAAGACTTAGAAAATGAAGTTGATGAACTAAAAACTACTAACAATATTTTACAAAAAGATTTACTAAAGAAACCTAAAGTAATAACTAAGGAGATAGAAGTTGAAAAAGTCGTTGAGAAGGTTGTCGAAGTTGAGAGAAAGGTCGAGGTCCCAAAGGAGACAGTGGTCACTCGCGAAGTCAAAGTCCCAGGACCCGAGCGGATTGTTGAAGTCCCAGGACCCGAACGAGTTGTCGAAAAAATAGTAGAAGTTGAAAAAATTGTACAAGTGCCTGGACCAGAAAGGCGTATAGAAGTTCCTATAGAAAAAATTGTACAAGTGCCTGGACCAGAAAGGATTGTTACTAAAGAGGTCCCTGGCCCAGAAGTTATAATCACTAAAGAAGTACCAGGACCTGAACGTGTAGTACAAGTTGAAGTACCTGTAGAAAAGATTGTAGAAAAGATTGTCAAAATTCCAGGAGAGAAACCTGATGTCATAGAAAAAGCATCCACTAAAGATTTACGTGAAGCCGCAAGGATTATGGCTATGAGTGAATTCAATAAAGAAGGATTCAGTGAGGAAGAAATATTCAATATGTTGCAGAAAAGTAGTGAAGAAGATGTAAATAAACAGTTGGGGGGATTTTGGGCAATACCATTACCAGCCGACCAAGAAGAAACAGATGAAAATCAAACGAGGTATCAAAAGAAATAATGTCTGACGATAAACAAGATAACAATTTAGAGTGTAGTTTTTGTGGTAAAAAACGCAACGATGTTAAAAAATTAATAGCAGGGCCTACATCCTATATTTGTAATGAATGTATTAGTATAAGTCATAAGATTATTAATGAAGAATATGACGAAACAGACTTATTTGATGATGAGGAAATTCCTGCACCACAAGACATAAAAGACTATCTAGACGAGTATGTAATTAGTCAGGACTATGCTAAAGACATATTAAGTGTTTGTGCATATAATCATTACAAGAAGATTTTACATACAACAGAAAGCGAAAAGATAGAAAAAAGTAATGTACTATTATTAGGTAATACAGGTACAGGTAAAACATTATTAGTTAAAACATTAGCAAATAAACTTAATGTACCTTTTGCAATAGCAGACGCAACTACACTAACTGAAGCAGGATATGTGGGAGAGGATGTAGAAAGTGTTATTGAACGTTTATTAAATGTATGCGACTGGAATGTACCATTAGCACAAAACGGTATAGTATTCATAGATGAGATAGATAAAAAAGCTCGTAGCAGTGAGTCTAATGCCAATACAAAGGACATAAGTGGCGAAGGTGTACAACAAGCACTCTTAAGACTTATAGAAGGTACAACTGTTAAAGTATCAGCAAATGGATCAAAGCGAATGGATGATTACATAGAGTTTGATACATCAAATGTATTATTCATATTAGGCGGCGCATTTGTTGGCATAGATGAAATTGTTAAAAAGAAACTTAAACAAAGTTCAGTAGGATTCAATAGACCAATAAAAAGTACAACAGATAATAAAGATTGGATAGAACATGTAGAGCATGAAGATATTATACAGTACGGGTTAATACCAGAATTTGCTGGACGATTGCCAAACATTGTTGGACTACTAGATTTAGATGAGGCAAATATGTTTAATATATTAAAAAATTCTAAAGGTAGTGTAATTCATCAGGTTAAAAGATTATTAAAAATTGATGATATAAGTTTAGAATTTGAGGATCATTATCTTAGAGATGTTGCCAAGATAGCGGCAAAGAAAAAAGTAGGTGCAAGAGGTCTAAAAAGCATAGTAGAAAACAGTCTACATAATATTATGTTTAGAGCACCAGAGTTACAAAAAAGTGAAGTACAACGTGTGGTGTTTAAAAAGTATCCATTTTCTGTTGACTTACATCCTACTATTGTGTATACTAATGGCATTAGTGAAATAGATAAAGACTATAAAATTAAATTAAGAGGGAACAGTGAGTAAACCAAGGAATAACACCCACAACAAAAAATTTACAAAGGAGTGGAATACAAAAAAGAAATATGACAGTCCTAAAAAAGATGAGCATTACTTAGATGCTTATAAACCTGGCATTGAAGTTAGAAACGGAGATGTAAACAAAGCAATTCGTATTTTGAAGAAACGCCTTGAAAAAGCAGATTTTCAAAAAGAAATGGCAAAACAGGCATTTTACGAAAAGCCTAGTGCTAAACGTAAACGTAAGAAAGACCAAGCAAAAAAACGTTGGAACAAATATGTACGTGATGCAGAAGCAAGAGGTGAGTTTAAAATGTACGAACCTACAGGTACAAAATGGATGAAAAACAAACGTAAAACTAGAGAACATGCTAAAACCAAACAAAGGCAACAAGCAATGTTAAGAAGTCGTGGTCATTTATAATGCGTATAGCCGTTGTCAGTGGTGGCTTTGATCCACTACATTCAGGACACATCAATTTATTAGAAAGTGCAAAAGCACATGGCGATAAACTAGTAGTTCTAGTAAACAGTGATGAATGGCTATCTAGAAAAAAAGGCAGACCCTTTATGCCTTTTGAAGAGCGTTCCCTAATTATTCAACGCATGGACATGGTAGATAATGTTTATGCTGTTGACGATGAAGATGGTAGTGTAACTAAAGGACTTATACAAGTTCGTAATGCATTTGGTACTAATCATAGTTATGTCTTTTGTAACGGAGGTGATAGAGGAAAGAATAACATACCGGAAATGGATGTAGAAGGTTACACATTTGAGTTTGCTGTAGGTGGAGATAACAAAGCCAACAGTAGCAGTTGGATACTTAAAGAATGGCAGTATCCAACAACTAGAAGGGTCTGGGGCGAGTTTAGTGACTTGTTTCAAGACGAAGCAGTTAAAGTTAAAGAACTTGTTATAGAGCCTGGCAAAGGCATTAGTTATCAACGTCATTTTAAAAGAGACGAGATATGGTTTGTTAGTAAAGGTGAATGTGAAATAAAGTATGGTGCAGATACGGATCTACCAGAACACTACACATATCATGTATTAAAAACGGATCAGTCTTTTACTGTTAGAAGAGGCAGTTGGCATCAAATTGTTAATAAAGGCATAGACCCTTGCCATATCATAGAGATACAATATGGGGAAGAAACTACAGAAGACGACATAGAACGTCTAGAATATTACAACGGAGAATAATGGAATTGAAAAAATTAAACGAAAGTAAAGTATGCGACATACTTAATACAATAGTGGAATATGAGATGGCAGGTGTTGTTAGATACGCACACAGTTCTTTAATGGTTACTGGTCCATACAGGATACCTATTGTGCAATTCTTACAGGAACAAGCAAATGAGAGTTTACAACATGCCTTACAGGCAGGTGAACTAATCACAGGATTAGACGGACATCCTAGTCAAATTATTGCACCTATTGATGAATCACATGACCATTCTATTTTGAGAATACTTGAAGAGAGTTTGGAACATGAAACTTTTGCAGTAGATTTATATAAAGAGTTATTGCGGGAAGTAGAAGGTGCCAGTGTGTATTTAGAAGAATATGCTCGAGGACAAATTGGTCAAGAAGAACAACACGCATTAGAAATTAAAAAAATGTTAAAAGACTTTGCATGAAAACAATACGAGCGACAATTCAAATAGAAGTTCCGTATTCAAATGAATATATGAACTATGGGGATAAGTTAGATACAGAACTAAGAAGAGTTATAGATAACACACCTTTTTTAAATTGTGGTATAGAGGCAGGAAACTTGGAACCAAATGGTAATCCAACACTTAGATTAAAAGATGACTGATTGGACAACCATAATTATTGTTGTTGCCTTTTTAATTTTTATATATATTAATAACAACAACCAGAGGCCTAAATTTTGAGGTTACATTACAAAGATTGCGGTAAGATAGGATTCACTTGTAGTACATTTGATTTACTACATGCTGGACATGTAACAATGTTAGAAGAAGCAAAAAGACATTGTGATTTCCTTATTGTTGGATTGCAGAACGATCCTACATTAGACAGGCCCGAAAAGAATGCACCAGTACAGAGTATTGTGGAAAGGCAAATACAACTGGCGGCAGTAAAATATGTAGATGAAATAGTTATCTATAACACAGAACAAGACCTAATAGACCTTTTACTAACACTTCCTATAGATGTAAGAGTACTAGGTGACGAATACAAAAACAAAGACTTCACAGGCAAAGATATTGCTAAACAACGTGGCAGTAAGATAATTTACAACGGTAGAGACCATTCATTTAGTAGTAGCAGTTTGCGTAAGAGAGTTGCATTTGCAGATAGCGATTTTGTAAACAAAGAAAAATAATCTTCAAGTATTATTCGAATGTGCATCAACAGGTGTGCATTTAAGTAATTAAAAGGAGATTAAAATGAAATACTTAATATTAGTACTAGCACTAGTTTCTTTTAGTGCATCAGCGGCAACGGTCATTAACTTTGATGATGGTTCTACATTGACCCTTAAAGAAGACGAAATGATTCACGTTACTAAAGATTTGTTATATCGACGACAAAGTTATAATAACGGTCGAACTGTTCAGTTCAAAGTTTATCCTGAAACTACTAAACGAGATTATGTTGAAGTAGACACAGGAACTGAACCTAATCAGGTAGTTGGTTCACACGAATGGTGTAAGGCATATATTCCATGGAGCGAAGGTTTAACTTTCACTATGGTAACATGGCAACGTTTTTGTGATACAAACGGCGACAGTATCTATGACGAAAATGACCAGGGTTGGGAAGGCTAATTAAAAAAGGTTGACATTGTGGATAAAAGACGTATAATAGTAAACAAGTTAGGCAAACATGGACCTAACATTAATGTTGAAATTAGGAGGTCATATGACTACAACAACAACTAAAGAAATGAAAGTTCTATCCGCTTTACAAGAAGGCAGAACTCTTTCATCAGCACAAATCAAATCATTTTTTGGTGCTGGAAACCCACAAGCAGTGATTCAATCGCTAAGATTCAAAGGATTTCCAATCTATTTGAATACTGTAACTGATACTAAAGGTAGAAGCAGAAACGTATATCGTTTAGGTACAGCCTCTAGAGCAGTTGTAGCCGCTGGTTATAAAGCATTAGCAACTTCTTAATAAAGAAGAAAATAAAAAGGGAGACTTCGGTCTCCTTTTTTTATGGGCGAATACACCTACCTATCCTAATTAACCTATTATTTTGGATACATTTAGCATTAGTTAATACGGATATTATAGTAACTTCGTTCAGTAGAAAACAGCAAAACAGTAGCGAATTTATAATAGAGCAATCGATGTAAAGGCCCAGTTTAATGCTAAATACTACTACCAATCACAACCTCTCTTTATATTACATATCAATGAGTTATTTAAAAAACTTGACATGAAGTTAAATTTATGTATAATATAGTAATGTTGCAGGGATGATGCAGAGTAATTCTATTCTGTTTTTGAACTGTAACTGTAATAAAAAAGGAGGGATAAATGAAAAATTTATTCACATTAATGGTAGCAACAATGCTATCGGTACCAACCTTCGCCGCTGATTTTGGTGGTAAAGTTGGTATAGCATCTGATAATATATTCAGAGGCGTTAACATGAGTGACGGGTTTGGATACTCTGCTCAAGGCAATTTAAGTCTTGACAATGGTATCTTTGCTGGAGCAAGTGTTATGTCACTGGATGAAAATTCAGATTTAATGACAACTATGTTGGTTGGTTATAGTTTTGACTTAGGTGGCGTTGATTTTAACGTTGCATACGTTGACCGTGGCTTCCAAGGTGTTGACATTGACGGATGGGAAGAATTAAACGTGAGAGCGGATTTCGACCTATTTGGCGTATACTACTCTAAAGGACTAGATGATGCAGGTGATTTCTACAAAGTAGATTCAAGTGCATTAAAAGTTGTTGACGTTGCCTATGGTGACTGGGACAATGCAGGTTCTTATTGGGAAGTATCTAAGTCTTTTGACTTAGCCGCCGGTAGTGTAAAAGTTGGTTATATTGACCACGAGTTAAATGACGAAGACTTCAGTGACAAAATCACTGACGTAGACAACTTTTATGTAGGCTACTCTTATAGTTTCTAATTACTTAGAAATCTTTAAGTAAAAAGCACATCTTAGGGTGTGCTTTTTTTTTGGTTATAAAAGGTTGACATTAATATAGATTTTTAGTATACTAGTAAGTTCATTAAATATAAAAGAGGTATTTTTATGAATAATGTAATGAATATAGCCAAAGACTTTGTGTCTGGTGTAACAGCAATCTTAATATCATTATTAGGATTAGGTGTTGTAGCAAACCTATTGTTTGGTAACACTATCATCATTGGTGATGTGGTTGCAAATATTACTAACCTAGTTACTACTTTAGGTAACGGTGGATTAGTAGGTCTTATCGTGGCTGTGATTGTTATTTCTTTCTTTTTAGACAAGAAGTAATAATTTTTTAAACTTAAAAGGTAGTTAATTCTACCTTTTTTGCTGAAAGATGCCAGAAAAAGTGGTAAAAAGGTTGACTCTGATCCCATATTTTAGTATAATATATGTATATTAAATAAAAACGTAGGAGTTTTTTATGCAGAATTTAAACACAATTAACCAAAGTAAAGACAAGATTACATCAGTGCCTGGTCTTTGGATTGGTTCTTTAACTTGTTATTACAATGACGATAGACCTGGTAAGAATATACAACTTACTTCGCTTGAAGAAATGTGGTATGGACATGAAGAAAACATTAATCATCCAGAAGGTTCAGAACATCCTGAGAGTGTAAATGTTCCTCACTTCAAGTTAATGAGAGAAAGAGTTTTTAATTCTGTATTAGCAAGAACTGGTATTGATGTTAGAGATTTTGATAATATTATACATGCTTCAACTTCACCTGGTAGAGACAAAGATGGAAACATCATTGAACATGGTAATGAAAAAAATATTGTGAGGAACGTTTAATGATTAAAGAAAGAAATACAACTGTCCTTGCTTCAGACTATCAAAGTACTGAGCAACTTAAAAAGTTTCTGGTGCATTGTACTGGTGCTAAACTAACACCAGTTGCTAGAACTGATAACGCATTTTGGATATCGGGTGATAAAAGAGGCGACTACTACGAGCAAAAATATTACAAAGTAGTATTTGGTCCAGTCACCCAAGTCTCTTATGGTCAAGGTAGAAGCGAAAAGTCAGGCTATGGTTTTGACATTCAATCCTCAGGTGACTACATGGGTTGGTCAATGATGGGCGAATACAGAACAATGATTAAAGAAGCGATTGCTGACTACAAGCAGAAAGAGACTGCATAATTTGACAAATGACTAATAAGCATAAAAAACAAGTTCATAATTTTGTGCAATCTACATTTAAAATTGTAGGTTGTTCTTTATTGTTTCTTGGATTGACTATGAGTTTAGGAATATCTGTAAATCCTCATATGGAACTTACAGCATACATGATGTTATTTATTGGTACAATACTAATAATGACACATAGTTTTAGAGGTAATGACCACATGTTCTTATTAGTTTCTAGTGCAGGTTTTTTATTGACTAGTAATGCATTCTTAGGCACAGAAACTGCATTAATGATTGCAGATAGTTATGGTATTGCACTCACAGAAGAAGAAGGTTGGTTTGCTAAGTATGGCAAATTGTTTGTAGAAATATTAAAGGCGGTAGCATAATGACAATGCATCTTGCACAAGGTCTAACGACTATTAGGAATAAAAAGTATAAGCCTAAAATGACAAAGGCAAATATTGCCAAGTGGACAGAAGGATTACGTCTTAAAAATAAACAGAATAAACGTATGGGTATGCCTAAATGGACATTTGACCAATATGTAGATTACTGTCACGGCATATCACCTAAAGTAGATCCTAGAAGTAGAGAAGCATTTAAGTCGGTAAAGCCTGACACATCTCGAGTTAATGATATGATTGAACATCAAAAGAAATATCCTAGTATGCCTATATCAACGAGTAACAGGACAGACGGTGTTGATATGAAATGGGAGAACGAAAAACGTGAAATTAGTTCTGGTTACACTATTGCTCCAGCATACAATAAAGGGGCATATCAAGTTATTGGTAAGGCTAACATAAAAGATATAGGCAAGTGAGTGACCAAGAAGGAAATTCTAAAAGATGGCAAGACAACTCAGACGGCTGGGTTAAAACTATGACAGAGTCAAAAGAAAAGAAAGAAGCAAGGCGCCAACTGCTCAAAGGTGAATGTAATCACGGAGACCTAGGCTGGTGCGAAGTATGTGCATACGATATCAATGGCGAGAGAGTAGCATTTAAAGGAATAGATTATTAGTATGACTACAGAATTAGCAAAACTAAATAATAACGAATTAGTATACGGAACATATGATGAAGTAGAAGCATACGCAGAAAAAAATGATACCTGTGTAGACCGATATTTTGACCATATAAATCCTTCTACTGTTTACAATAAATTTAAATGGGTAGGAACAGGATTATCAGATCCTTTTGCAGTTTCCGTACCTTATAATTATGATAAGGCTGAACCAGCCGGTACGTTTAACACTAGAGGTGTTAATACAGACAAATGGTAGAGGTAATATAATGGCAATGAGACGAGATGAAAGAACTGTATCTTTTGAAATAAAAGAATCAGAGTGGCTAGGTGAAAAAGGTGTACAACATCTTTACAGTTTTAAAAACGGTTATGGTGCCAGTGTTGTAAAGCACAAAGGATCCTATGGGTATGACGCAGGTAAATGGGAGTTAGCAGTTTTAAAAGGCGAAGACTTGTGCTATGATACAGAAATTACCGATGACGTAATAGGATATTTAAATGATCCTGAAGTTGATAGATATTTAGGAATGATTGCAAGTTTATGAGTGAAGATAATAAAATAGATAAAAGCCATGGTAAGTGGCACGGTGGAAAAGGCTCCGCTAGAAAGGACAATAACAATTCTAAATTTGCAGATGGCTGGGACGCCATATGGGGCAAAAAAGAAAAAGACAGTGGACTTACTAGAAGAGAGCAAGTATTGTTAGATCCATTAGAAGCAAGTAAACGAAGCGACGAAAGTAAAAAGGAAAAATGACAATACCTGACGTAATAGGATTAATAGGAGTAGCATTATTAATTATAACTTATGCATTACTCCAGTTAGATAGAATAGACCCTAAAGGGTTTTGGTATAGTTTTAATAACTTAATGGTAGCAATACTTGTTACTGTAAGTTTAATTTATACACCAAATCTTGCTAGTATTGTAATCGAAGTATTTTGGTTTCTAATTAGTTTGTTTGGTGTCGTCATGTTTTATAAAAGAAAGGACTTGACAAAAAAAGGAAATAGTATATAATAATATTTTAACATAACATAAAGACCGAGGAGGGTCGTTCACTATGGCTATGAAAACGTATGCTGATAAAATAAATCAGCAATTTAAATCCGGAGCAAGTAATCTTGTTTCATTACAACAACGTCTAAATGATGCATTAGCATTAAATCCAGTATTTCAAAAAATGCTTGATGGTGCAGTAGACGAATTCAAACGCAGAAATACGCAATGGAAATCCTTTGAAGATTTAACATTGTGTAATGCAATACCTGTAAAAATGAACGAAGTAGTTATCGATACTACATTACAACGTCCATTAAACATTAGGCACATTATAAAAATACTTGACCATTTTAGTCAAAGTATGGTTATGCCTATACAGGTGTACAAAGAGGTACCTCCCGGCGATGAATGGATTGCATGGGACGGACAACATACTGCTATAACATTATACATAATTGCAACAAAAGTATTTGGGCAACGTCCTGCTACTGTTACAATTCCAGTTAATGATTATCCAGTTGAAAATAAACTAGAGATTAGGCAAAACTTTATTTTACTTAATGGTGATGCTAAAGAGCCTTTAGACTTTATTGATACTTATAAGCAAATGGTATATGGTGTAAGAGTAGATGGTGCAACAAATGAAGATTGGATTGACACAGAACTAAAACAACAATATCTAGAAGACGCAGGTATCTTTGCTACCAACAGTAAGTTTGGTGATGAAGATGAGCAAGGTGCATTTACTTTGTTAGCAGACACACTAATGAGTAAAAGTCTTAAAACAAGAAAAGATCCACAAATAACAAAAATGTTTACTAGTTATTGGGGTTACTTAAATCAAGAACGTCCAGTACAAGCCAAGGAGGCTAGGCAGTTATATGAATACTTTGATGCTTGTTTTACACAAGGAATTGTAGTAGATGATGAATACTGCAGAAAACTTGCCGACTTTACCAAAGAGTTCTTTGAAGGTGACTTCAGCGAAAGCGGAATGTTTTGGGATAAGGTAAAACAAAGTTATTCCAATTGGTACCGTGGTGCTAATAAACATAGCGAAGATAAAAACGAAGATGGAGAAATAATTGTAAGAGGGTTTACTACAGAATGGAGATGTGGCGGACCGTTTATTATTTCACAAATTAATAAAAGTACAGACTTAGAAACTCCAAGTTACACTCCTAACAATGGTTATAGTGTAAAGGATTTTGAGTTATGGCAATAAGAAATCCAAGCAAAGATAAGTTAAAGTCTAACGCAGTATTAAAGGAACAACTAAGTAAACCTTGTATGCTGGAGGATTGTGATAATACTATAAGTATATATGACGGGCCAGGCAGTAACGTTTTGTGTAGGGACCATCAATTGGAATGTGTTGAATATGGAGGTATGGGTAAACCAGAGAGACCTTGGACATTTTACAGAACTATGGAATGTGCAAAGTGTGGATATAATCCAACTGAAGATCCACAGTTCGATGAAATAGAAGATGAGTACCACAGACTTCGTGTAATGCGAGCCATTATGCATGGAGACCATATACACCTAAAAAGTCAAGGTGGTGCTAATACGGCAGATAACATACAGACATTGTGTGTTAAATGCCATATGATAAAAACATATAAAGAGAAGGACTATCTTGGCACAAAGCAATAAAGAAAATATCCTCAGGAAACATATCCATACTGAGTCAAATGATAAGGCACAAGAACGTCTTATCATTTGTGCTCCTGTTAGTGATGATGCAGACTATGAATGGATAGTAGGTTTAGCAGTTGACGAAGCAATTAAGCCATTTAAAGATTGGTTTAAAGAAAATGACATACCGCATGTATTTGAAATTAATTGGGGTAGTCCGTGGCTAGATGAACAAGCAAGTCATTTATTTTGTATAAATGTTACTTGCCGTCCAGAAGGAAGAACTTTAACTAAAGAAGAGAGTATGGTGTTTGAATTAAAATTTAACGGAAAATTCCCTATTCTAAATATAACAGAATATATAGAAAAGGCGGCTAATAAATGGCAATAGATAAAGCATCATTAAAAGAATCAGTAATAGACACATCACTAGCATTAGTAATTAACTTTCCATTGAATATGTTATTGTTGTATATTGCTAATAGAACATTTATACCTGACATGGAATCAGAACAAGAACAAATATTTTGGACATCTGTTTTCCTAACTGTAGTGTTTACACTTGTAGCAGTTACAAGAAAATATTTTGTTAGAGGATACTTTAAAGCCAAAGAGATTAGAAAAAATGCAATACATTGAACACGGATTCGCAGGACGTGATATTCCTTCAATTGATATAGTAAAAGGTTTATTTGACACAATTGAACGAGAAGGAAAGTATAAACATATTATAGATACAAGTGTGTTGTGGAACTTTAATGATGTGTATAATCCTGATCATTTCCCTAGAGTACAAAATCCTTTAGAAGGTCGTAAGAATTTAATGTTGCTAGTTCAATTAATGGACCCTGCTGGATATTTAGATAACAATAACGATTTTAATAATAAAGGCTGGCATGGAATAGATATTTTAAGTGATAGAACATGCATGTATAACTTTTGGGCAGAGTATTGGTGTGATTACTGGACAAACAATAATGAAAAATTTGAGACGGATGTTGAACTAAAATTTGATACACACTTTAAAAAATACCTAATGTATAATAGAAAGCCAGTGCACCATAGAGTAATAGCAGTTGACCAACTAGAAAAAGGAAACCTTTTAAACGACGGCTATGTGACTCTAGCAGACCAATTAACATTACCCATGCCTGGAGTTAAAGATGTATTTTTAGTTACAGATGGTGATATAGAAAAGAAATCAGATCCATCATTAGGTGATATGCATATATGGAATCATGCATTTGTGAATGTTATTAGTGAAACATCTATGGATGGCACATTTATGAGTGAAAAAACATTTAAGCCTATTGTTGGTAAAAGGCCTTTTGTTAGTTTTAATAAAGAACGTACTCAACGTCTAATAGATGTAGGCTTTAAAACATTTGGTAATTTTTGGAATGAAAATTTAGATTGGTATGAGCAAGTAGACTTTATATGTAGACAAGATGTTGATACACTCAAAGGTTGGTGGGAATCATATGAAATGCAAGATATATTAGAACACAACAAAATGCATTTCTGGAGCACCTATCAAGCCATAAACAAACAATTTCTATACGATTTTATAAAAAAATAGCATTTTTTTGCAAAAAAAGGTTGATTTTTTGCCAAAAAGTACTATATAATATATTAAGTTGTATAAATAACTTTGCAATTTTACTAATGCAAGGGCAATAGAATCGTAAGAAACTAAAGTCTACTGCAAAAGAAAAATTGCTATAATGATGCACAAGGTAAGTGAATCGTAAGAAACACAAACCGAATGGTATTATTATATAAACTGGAGATTAAGTCTTCAAAAGTGCTCGGGCTTTGCAATATAAGTCTTCAAAAGAGCACGGACTTAAACCTCTTAGTTTTGATAGTTGAAGGACACTCCTCGGAGACACAAATTCAACATTTGGGGTAACCAACAAACGGCTTTAGATGGCAACACCTGAAGACACGAAGAAGATTACCAAGTAGACTAGAGCGACAGGACACACACTAACGAATGCCGCTCTACTCCGCGAACTTTTTATTCGCCAAATGGGTTTAAGAAGTTTAAGATAGAAAAATAACTTGCTAAACAATAGGAGATTATTATGGTAAATAAGCAATTCAGAATCACATCAGATTCACTATCCCCACTATATAAAATGAGCGTCGGCTTTGACAGAATGGCAGAGCAGTTTTTTAACGACCCATCATTTGTAAATAACGGTACAGGCTATCCGCCTTACAACATTTCTAAAACATCAGATGACATCTATGAGATTACTCTTGCAGTAGCAGGATTTAAGAAAGGTGATATCGATATTAGTTTAGAAGACGGTACGTTAAAAATCGAAGGCACTTCAGGTGTACTTGATAGCGACAAAGAAGTTGAATACCTACATAAAGGTATTGCTGAAAGAAATTTCATTAGGACTTTCAAATTAGCAGAGTTTGTCGAAGTCAAAGATGCCAAGTTAGAAGACGGTATTTTAAAGGTAACATTGTTTAGAAATGTTCCTGACGCCCTTAAACCACAAAAGATTAAAATTTCTTAATAGTACTGGTAAATAATGGGGAGGAAGAATACTTTCTCCTCATTTTAGCGAGTACATATGGCAAAGAAAGACAAAAGAAAACAGATAGTATACCTCATACCAGAAGGTGAGACTAGAGATAGTCACACATATCATTATACAGCAGTTAAAACAAAAAGGTTGACTTCTGAAAATAAGAAGTTAAAATTAAACAAGTATAATCCGGTAAAACGAATACACGAAACTTTCGTAGAAGCAAAATTACCACCACACACCAAATAGGTTTAACATGGCAAAAGAGGCAGTAAAGACTAGAACTAGCACAGAACTAAGATATCCAGGCAGATATAATGTTGTCATTTACAATGATGACTACACGCCTGTTGAATTTGTTATCAAGATGTTAGTAGAGGTATTTAATAAAGATGTTAATACTGCTAAGTCATTAACGCAGGAAATTCATTCTCAAGGTGCAAGTATTGCCGGAACATACAATGCCGAGATTGCTGAACAAAAGTGTTCAGAAGGCATTTCAATTGCTAGAGCAAACGGACACCCACTTCAACTTAAAGTTGAAAAAGTAGAATGAGCATAGATAATCTTAATAAAGAAAAATACGAACAAGGTTTCAATACAGATGTAGAAGCAGATAGTCTGCCGCCTGGTCTAGACGAAGATACAATAAGACAAATTAGTGCTATTAAAGAAGAACCACAATGGTTACTAGATTTTAGATTAAAAGCATACAAAAAATGGATTGCAATGGACGAACCAGATTGGAGTGAGTTAGATTACACACCAATTGATTACCAAGCATTAAGTTACTACTCAGCACCAAAGACTAGAACTAAAGATGATATACCACCCGAAATATTAGAAACTTTTGAAAAATTAGGTGTACCTTTACATGAACGTGATGCATTATTGGGAATAGAAAAAGACCCAAGTGTTATCCCAACTGTAGCAGTTGATGTAGTCTTTGATAGTGTTAGTATAGCAACAACATTCCAAACAGAATTAAAAAAACACGGTATTATATTTTGTAGTATTAGTGAAGCAGTACAACATCACCCAGACTTAGTAAGAGAAAACTTAGGTAAAGTTATACCTTATTCAGATAATTATTTTGCTACACTTAATAGTGCTGTATTTACAGACGGCACATTCTGTTATATTCCCAAAGGTGTTAAGTGTCCTATGGAACTTAATACATACTTTAGAATCAATGCTCGTAATACAGGACAGTTTGAACGTACACTTATAATAGCAGATGAAGGAAGTTATGTAAGTTATTTAGAAGGATGTACAGCACCAGCATATGATGAGAATACATTACATGCGGCATGTGTTGAACTTATATTACATGATGATGCAGAAATAAAATATTCAACAGTACAAAATTGGTATCCAGGAGATGAGAACGGAGTAGGCGGAGTTTATAACTTTGTAACAAAACGTGCAAGGTGTGAAGGCAAAAATAGTAAAGTTAGTTGGACACAGGTTGAAACAGGAAGTGCTGTTACATGGAAGTACCCAAGTTGCATACTTAAAGGTGAAGGAAGTATCGGAGAATTTTTTAGTGTTGCAGTAACTAAAGGTAAGCAACAAGCAGATACAGGAACTAAGATGATTCACTTAGGTAAGAACACAAAGTCCACAGTTATATCCAAAGGTATTAGTTTTGGCGATAGTACAAATACATATAGAGGTGCAGTTAAAGTTAATCCCGGAGCTCATAATGCCAGAAACTATACTAAGTGTGATAGTTTAATGTTACAAGATAGCAGAGCATTAACTATACCATATGTAACAAGCGAAAATAATAGTGCTATGATTGAACACGAAGCAAGTGCAGGTAAAATTAGTGATGAACAATTATACTATTTGCAAAGTAGAGGCATGGATGAAGATGATGCTATGAATTTAATTGTAAATGGATTCTGTAAAGATGTATTTCAGAAGTTACCATTAGAGTTTGCCGCTGAAGCCAATAAATTATTAAGTGTAACACTAGAAGGAGCAGTAGGATAATGTTGACATTACATAAAAAAGGTAGTAAAATAAGCGAATGCTAAAACTAAAGAATTGGGCAATAGAAAATGTTATACACAGTATCGATGTAGATTTTGATGCTGGGCGTACTTATGTGGTTATGGGTGCAAATGGTGTAGGTAAAAGTACATTGTTACATAGCATTATGGGTAAACCTGGATTAGAAACATCCGGTTCTGCAGAATTTTTAGATGTAGAGATATCAGATATGGAAGTAAATGAACGTGCTGATATGGGGATGTTTATAGGTTTCCAAGCACCTACTAGTATACCAGGACTTAGTAACTTTCAATTTATTAAACAAGTTAAAGAACTATCTGTAACAGATATCAAAGATAATCTTACACAATTCAAAGATTTAAGTTCAAAAATGAAACTGCCCGACGATTGGGATAAACGTAATCTAAATACAGATGCAAGTGGCGGTGAGAAGAAAAAGAACGAATTAATACAAATGTTAATGATGGATACCAAACTTGCAATGTTAGATGAGCCTGACAGTGGACTAGATGTTGACGGCATAAAAACACTTACAGAACAATTAAACAATTGGAGAACAAAAGACAATACTCTTATAGTTGTAACACATTACGATAAACTAATTGAAGGACTAAATCCTGATGCAATATTTGTATTGAAGAAAGACCACATAGTAGGTGGTGATAAATCTCTAGCAGATAAAATATTTGCAGAAGGGTTTGATAGTGTATAAACAACTTTACGGTACTAGGTTATTAGAAAATCAGTTTGGCAAAGATGTATATTTTACCTTGCATGACGTAGCAGACTATGTCACATCAGACGAGTATATAGATGGCATAGATTCTAACTACTGGTCTCACAAATTACCACAATACAACAAAACATATAAACATAATCTTATAAATTTAAAAGATGATGGTCTACCTACTAAGCGAAGTGAACAGTTTAATTTTGCAAACTTACATAAATTATATTCATTAGAAATACTTAATAGTCAGCCTACACAAGGTCTCGATTTAGAAAAGTTTAGTTACCTTGCAAACCAAGATAGAACTATTGTATTAAACGATAGTAATGTTGTTACTACAAATGACTTAGGCAAAAAGGCTCCGTTTAATGTACAGATATTGGATAGTATAACTGTTAATAAGAATAGAATGTCGGAATATATACAGTTATTGCATCAAGAAGAAAATTTAACTAGACTCACATACGCATTAAGTCCATTTCCTAATATTATTATTTTTCCAAGCGGCAGTAAAGAGTCTTTTAAAAAGAATCCATTAAGCATACAATATTTAAACTCAGGAGAAGATCCAAAATTAGATTGTAATACAACTATATTTGATATTCAATATAATACTAAAGTAAAATTAAATGAAACTGTTAAAACAACAGCAGGTCAAATGAACTATAGTATGTATATTCTAAGAGAAAATTCAGAACTAGTAATAGACAGAAAGTCAAAAGACTCCGGCGGGTGGAATATATTTGATAGTGTGTTCATTTGTCATCCTGGCAGTAAACTTACAGTTAATTTTACTAACACAGGAAGTCAATACACACAAGAAAATTTTTATATAAACAGTAGCAGTAAGACTACTGTAAATATTAAAGGCAGAAATAAAATATTCAGAGGTAACAATTATCACCAATATGTTTATCAAAAAAGTGACGACCCTGATAATTATAGTAGTATAGATATTAAAAATGTAGGTAAAGAATTCGCATCAACAAGTTTCATAGGAAGATATGATGTTGGTGCATTAAGTATAGATTTTGATGGTGATATGAACAATCAAAATTTAATGTTAGACAAGAATGTAAAAATGCATACTCGCCCTATTTTAGATATACATACAAAAGAAATAAAATGTCAGCATGGCTGTACTGTAAGTAATGTAAATGAAGAACACATATATTACTTGCAGAGTAAAGGTATGGATAAGAGTCAAGCAACTGACCTATTAGTAGAGAGTTTTTTATGTTAAGAGCGTACCCAAAAGCAAAGAGTATTAAAGAGATTAGGAATTGCTTTCCTAGTTTAGCATATACAGAACTAGCCTATTTAGATAATGCGGCTAGTACACAAACTGTTGACAGTTCGATTAAAGCAGTCAGCGACTATCATTATAATTATAGAGCAAATGTTCATAGAGGTGATTTTGAAACTAGTAGTATTGCTAGTGAGATATATGACCAAGCAAGAGTAGAAATAGCAAAATTAATTAATTGTGAAATAGAAGAAGTTGCATTTACAAAAGGCACAACCCATAGTTTAAACATTGTTACTAATTGGTTACAAGATGATAGAAAAGTAATAGTTACAGAGTTAGAACATCACAGTTTATTAATGCCTTGGTTAAAATCTGGTAAAACACAAAACGGTGGAGATTTAATTGTTGTACCAGCAAGTGACCATGGCGATGTTAGTTTAGAAGATTTCACAAAAGCATGTAAAGAAAATCCAGGATCAATATGTGCATTCCTTACACAAAGCAATTTAACAGGAATGTGTCTACCTTGGGAACATATGGTTAGAATAGCAAAAGAATATGATTGTGAAGTTATTATAGATGCATGTCAAAGCATAGGTCATAAACCTATGGATGTTCAAGCAAACAATATAGACTGGATGGCATTTAGCGGACACAAGATGTTTGCAAGTACAGGAGTTGGAGTTTTATTCCATAGGGGTGGCTTTGGTGACATAGATAATGCCTATGATTTAGGAGGCGGTACAGCAGAGCATGTAGACTTCGACGGATACCATTTACATAGTGACTTTAGAAAAATAGAAGCAGGCACACCAGACATTGCAGGAATACATAGTATAGGAGCCGCGGCAAAATGGATGCAAGAAATAGGCTATAAAGACATACAAGAATGTGAAGCAGAATTTTTTAACATGCTTGACGACAAAGGATTATTCCACATACCAGAACTTAAACTTATTGGTCCTGTTGCACCAAGAAGTGTGTATAGTTTTGTAACAGAATTTAATCCAAGTGACTTAGCAGGGTTTTTAAGTTTTGATAAAGTATGTGTAAGAACGGGCCATATGTGTGCCCAGCCTGCCAGTAGACGTTACAATAAAAACAATACAGGTGTATTTAGAATAAGTACTGCACCGTACAACAACGAACTAGATTGCGTAAAATTAGTAGAGGGTATATGGAAAGCGATGGAAAAGTTGGGCTTCAAGAACAGTTAGTAGACCAAGTTATTGCAAATTTAAGAAGAGTCTTTGATCCAGAGATTCATTTAAATGTTTATGACTTAGGTTTGATATATAATGTCCAAGTAAATCAAGAATATGATGCAGTCGTTACTATGACCCTGACATCTCCAAATTGTCCAGCCGCAGAGATACTACCAATGGAAATAGAATTTGCAACTCGTAGTGTACAAGGATTAAATAAAGTTCATGTACATTTAACATTTGATCCTCCATGGAATCCAGATACAATGGTAAGCGATGAAGGGAAGTATCAACTAGGAATATTATAATGAGTAGAACTGTTAAACCACATTCAGAAAAATTAGATGATGTTATCATTGAAACAGCCAAAGGACAAGAGTTTACTGTAGGCGAGATTAAACACTCTAATAGAATACAGAAAAGTGCTACACCTAAACAAGACCTCAGTTGGTATATTAAGTGGACCGCAAGTTTGTTTATACTTGGAAGTATGAGTATTAGAGGTATACCAGAACTTGCTATGTTTGATATAATGCTAAGTCTTATTGGAGTAGCAGGATGGATGTGGGTAGGCTTCTTGTGGAAAGATAGAGCACTCATATTGTTAAATGGTGTAGGTATTATACTGTTTATGAGAACACTAATTACGGATTACTTACTTGTATGACTGTAGATGTAAGAGAATTGCCTTGTACTGATGGTAATGTAATAGACTTAGCAAATCCAGACATAACACAGTTCACACAATGGCAAGTGCCTAGTAATGATACTCAACATACTCACCCCTTAGTAATGAGTAACGATCCATTTTTTAATTTGCGAGGTATAACTAGAGAATTATTTGCTGATGTATCTTCAGAAGAACAGTTTTTAGCAGTAGACTTTTTTATACCAACTAGTGGATTTAGTGAATGGTCACCTAGTGGTAACTTGTATATCAGTCACGGGTTACGAGACCAGCAAATAGAATTTCTTATGAGTTGGTTTGAGAACTACGAAGAAATAAACAAAACATTAATATTAAGTTTTTGCGATGAAAGTCCAGAGTTAGAATCTGCTCTAGAAACAATTTACAGTTTAATGGCAATTTATAGTATTCCTAATAAGAAAGTAATTTTAATGGGACACAATTTTGCAGGACAAGAAGTTGTTAATAGTTTTGCAAAAGAAAATGGCGAAGTACCTTTACAATATATAGTAGCATGGTGGATGTTAGGACATTTAGATTGTACAGATATAGAAAAAATAGCAGAACGCCATTACGATTATTTAGAAGAAGGAACATACCAAACGTATCTGTACGAACCAATTAGTATGGAACAAAAACGTAACACATTTATTTTTCTCAATAGAAGAGAAACAGCAAATAGAATTGCATTGCTTTGGTGGTTATGGAAGTTAGGTGTAAAACATTATAGATTTATACATAGTGCATTTCCTCCTCTAAGATTATTTGGATTAAGTGAAACAAGAGAAGATGCAAGTCCTAGTGAAGATCCTTCTAAACGTAATCACTATACTAAAATATTTTTTGATAGCATACTAAAACACATAGCACCAAAACTTGTTGACGAACTTACAGATAAAGATGTACATGATTTTGTAGTACAAATGGATGTAGGTAAAACACTTAAAGGCGACCATAAGTTTATCGGAGACCAAGAGTCTAAGTTCGTGCCATTGAATAATGATGCATACATTTGGTTAACCTGTGAAAGTACAAGCGAACTAAAAGGCAAGAATTTTTTCTTTACAGAAAAAGTATTAAAACCTATGGCTTATGGACAGGCACTAGTGGTACATGCACAACCAGGCTTTATAAAAGCATTCAAGGAATTAGGTTTTTACACATTAGCAGATGAATTAGGCATAGACGAAAGTTACGACAACATAGAAGATGAGGGAGAACGTCTAGAGTTTATTGCTAAAGAAATGATAAAAATTAGCAAAGTGCCTGTAACTGAATTACATAAAAAATATATACTATTACAAGACAAAATAGATTCAAACAGAAAACTTATGTTTTCGATGTTAAGTAATATTAGCAATAATTTTACAGACAATCAAAGTAAGTATATAACAGAAGCAATCATTAATAATACAGCACATGATACTAAAACAGCACTAAAAAGTTACAAAGAATTATTTGACATTAAAACTATTGTTAATAAATAGTGTAATTAAAATATCTATATAGGAAATTAAAATGGCAATTGAAATGACAGTACCATCTATTAGTTGGATGGCTCGTAAAAAACCTGAAGGTCAGGACGACTATGACTGGGTACAAGAAAACTCTGCAGAACTATTTAACAACAAAAGAGTTGTAGTTTTTGCACTACCTGGTGCATTTACTCCAACATGCAGTAGTACACATTTACCAGGGTACGAAGCAAACTATGAAAAGATTTTAGAACAAGATGTTGATGAAGTTTATTGTTTAAGTGTAAACGATAGTTTTGTTATGAACGCATGGTTTAGTTCTTTAGGTATCAATGATGTAAAACCTATTGCAGACGGCAACGGGCACTTCACACGTCATATGGGTATGCTTGTTAAGAAAGAAGCAGTAGACTTTGGATATAGAAGTCAACGATATTCTATGGTTGTAGACCGCGGTAGAGTAGAAATGATTTTTGTTGAAGATGGAAAAGAAGACAATTTTGCTGGTGACCCTTTTGATGTTAGTGATTCTACTTCAATGTTAAATTATTTAGAAGCAGTTAAAGATATCAGAAGAGAAGAGTTAGCAAGAGCGAATGCAGAAGATTCAACTGATTCTTGAAAACGAATCCAAAACTAAATTAGAAAAGATAGAATGGGGTCTATATGATACCCATTCTGCATTCAAAGTATACAATCTTTTAGAATATACTAAGCCTGGAAGTAATATGTTTCCTAGGATAGACGTACGACAAAAGAAAACAGCAGAAACAACATTAGACCTTGCAACAGAAATGAATTGGGTTATAGATGAAATTAATGCTGAGTGTGATGGTTGTGAAATAGACTTAGCACTAAAGTTAGATTTAGAAGTACCACCACATCAACAAGTTAAAAAACTTAATACATTACATGAGATTTTTCAACTGTACACCGAAAAATACGGCACAGGGATAAACAGAACACAAGAGTTATTAGAACGTGTAAACATATTAGTTCACATGCTAGAAGCAGGTCCTGTTGAAATTGACCAGGTATTTTTTGTAGCAAAACAAGAAGGGCCTATCCCTAATGAATTAGATTTAGAAATGACTGATGAAGACCATATGGAACGTAAGCCACATGCTCTTTGGGGTGTGCTTGAATTAGATTATCATACAGTAGGAAAAGATTTAGGTGCTTGTTTTTGGACAGATGATATTGAATTAGTTGCAAGTGGAGAACTTAGACAACAAACAACACTAAAGCCTAGTATAGCCGCAAATTTTATGACAGGCCCTGAAATGGGACCGTCAGAGGATAAAGATAACGCAACTATACAGCAATACTATGATTGGTGTGCAGATAATAAATTAGATGAATATATAGATTATACTCTTCCCGTATATCGATTAGGGAGAATGAGAGTAGGTGAAATGACCAATGACCTAAATATTAGCGACATTCAAACCATGGCAATTGAATATCCGAGTATTAAAGAAATTATGTTGATAAATGATAAATAATAACATTAATACTATAGTAGGAGTTTTTAAATGACCGATTTTGTACTACCAACACAGGATACATTCGACGCAGTAGACAGCAGTGGATATACCATTACTGATGGCGATGCAGGCTTCTTAACAAAAGAAGTTGGATCAGCGATTAAAATATTAGCAGATCAAATGCCAAACAGTGAAATGATTCATGTTCGCTCACCAAGAACAGCAACAGGAAAAACAGAAAAGTTTATAACAGATAATATTGCAGATGCTGATGCAATGCCTAAAATTGTAACTTCTGATTTCTTTGGTAATACATTATTAGACTGCACAAACTTTTTTACATACACTGGCAATCATGCAAAAATTTATAAAAATATTTTCCAAGCACCCGTTGTAACAAACGATGGTGATGGCAATCCTACTCAATTAGTAATTGGATCTGTTAATGATGGAGACATTACTCTCGATTTAACACAAGATCCACCAAGCAGAAGTTCGTCACAACTTGCATCTATGAACGATTTAGATGAACAGTTCAATATGTCAACTATGGTTAATCAAGGCGGAACAGCATTAGGTACAGAATCAGATAACTTTAAACCTGAACTTGTTGTTGCTATGTTAAATCCAGTAGCAAGTGCAAAAACTGCCTGGGATCAATATGCGGCTGTAACATTACTAGCCAGTTGTTTTAATAACCTACCTGACAATGGTGTTATGCTTGTTAATCACGTTGAATATAGTGCATTAAATCAGGCTTTATGGGCAGTACTAAATGCTCAAACTTCTGTAGGAAGAACATACAACATTAGTTGGATTGCATCAGAAGGTGCAGATCAAGTACTTGACGTAGCCGTTATTAAAAGACTATCCTAATAATCACTGATAAATATCAGTATGACAGACTTACAGCATCCTACTGAAGCATACATACGTGATTTAGAAATTTATGACTACGTTTGGGACGATTTATCAGATGGTCTTATAACTAATGAACATGGTTCCATAATCAAACATTATGTTGACCAATTACAATCCACAGATACTATATTACTTAGAGAACCATTAAGTGGTACAGGCAAAAGTGCAAAGTTTATTATAGACAATGCAGAAAACCCAGACAACATTCCTAACATAGTAGTACAAGATGTATTCCAAAATACATTTTTATACTGCGGTGAGTTTTGGGATATTGTAGAAGACGATGCAAGAGTGTTTCAAAATCCACAATTACCAGACGAGATCCATTATGATGAAGCAGGTGATATTATAGGTACCACTAGAACATTCCCTAGTGGAGAATCATATTATATGGACTTAACTACTGATCCTGAATTACGGTCTCCTGAACAATTAAAAACAGTATTAAACGATTCTGCTGACGATATGAGCAGAATGGTAAATGTAAATGATGTCCAACTAGGAACATCAGATGATTCTTTTATGCCAGAAACTACTGTAATATTTCCTTTCCCTATTAGTACAGGATATCCATCGCATGAAGCAGAAGGATTAGTTAATCAAATAATTAGTTCTCTTCGTCATACACCTGTTGGCGGAGTAGTAATTCTAATAGATATACACTACGATCGTGTTAATAAGCAAATGTGGAGATCTATAGAACCTTTACAAGACCTTGGTTGGGTATTTGACATACAATGGCTATTAAATTCAGAAGATGACGAAACTGGTGCATGGAAAGCCGCCGCAATTAAACGAATCCAATAGTTTATAATAATAAATAGTTTTTATGAAACTCGCTATCACTGGAGTGGGTATAGTCTCGCCTTTAGGCAATACTCTCTCTGAAAACATTAAGAATCTTAAGGCATTAGAAGTTCCAATACAAGACTATAGACAACAAGGTCATTTTAGTGATTGGATACTAGAAGTAAAAAAAGCATTTCATTGCAATTATGATGATGTAGATATTGAACATCTTATAAAGAAAAAGGATAAACGTTGGATTGATCCAACTGTAGTATCTAGTATGATTGCAGTAGAAGAAGCAGTTAAACAAAGCGGTTTAGATTTCCCACATGACACTCCTGTAATAGTAGGAACTATTAGAGGCGGTGCTCCTAACCTAGCAAGGTACGGGCAAATACTAAATGACAAAAGACGTAAAGTACACCCACAAATACTATTAAGTAGTTCACATGAGTACGTTAGCAACCATATAAGCAGTCATTACAAGTGGCATGGGCCAAGTATGGGTACTAGCGGAACATGTATTAGCGGTGTACAAGCATTGGATATAGCAAAGAAATATATGATTACTGAAGGTTATACCTGTGCTATTGTTGGCGGAACAGATTTTATGACAAGTTCTATGAGTACTATATACTTCCAACTGTTAGGTGCTATTAGCCAAACAGGAAAAAGTGTACCTTGGGACGAAAGTCGAGATGGTTTTGTTATGGGAGAAGGTAGTGTTTACCTAGTAGTAGAACCATTAGAGTTGGCCCGTAAGAGAGGGGCAAACATTAGGTGGGTAGTTGACGGTCTCGGGATAGCGAACGATGGGGCTCACCCTACTCAACCTGACCTTGAAGGCACTGGTGCCAGAATTGCTATAGATAAGGCTTTATCACAAGCAGGCACTAGTGCTGGAGATTATAATGTATTAAATGCACATGCCACAAGCACACCATTTGGTGATCCTGTAGAGTATAACGTGTTGAAAGATTACTTTCCAGAGCAAAGTTATTTGTACGGTAACAAAGGACAAATAGGCCATTTAATGGGTGCAAGTGGATTAGCAGAAGTTGTATTAGGTGCAGAAGCAATGGTAGACGGATTTGTTCCAGCAAACGCCGGCTTAGAAAAACCTTTTACAGATGACAACTATTTTAATTTATTAACACAACCAACAGAGGAGTCGTACACCAGAATGTTTAAAACATCTTTTGGATTTGGTGGAAGAAGTGCGGCAGTGAGTATAGTAGATGAAAGAGAAATTTAAAAAAGCATTCATGGATTGTGCAGAGAGATTTGCACAATTAAGTACTGCCAAACGTGCTCAGGTAGGTGCAATCATTGTAAAAGATAATCGTATTATTAGTATTGGTTACAATGGTATGCCGAGTGGTTGGACTAATGATTGCGAAACAACTGTAACTTGGAATGATGTTCCTCACATGCGTAGAGAATACGAAGAATCAGGTGCAACATTTCATGAATCTCCACACGGTAGTACATGGAGTAAACTAAAAACAAAAGACGAAGTATTACATGCAGAAACAAATGCAATAGCCAAAGTTGCACAAAGTAATGATAATTGCAAAGATGCTACACTATTTTGTACACATGAGCCTTGTATACAATGTGCTAAATTAATATTTCAATCAGGTATTACAACTGTATATTACAAACATTCATATGATGCCGCAGTTGGTAGAGGAAGAGAATTTTTAGATAGAAGTGGGTGTACTGTGGAACAAATGTCGTGAAAGTAGAAAAGTTAAATGCAGGAATATTAATAGACTGTGATATAAGTAATTTAACAGAACAAGACTACCAAGACATTAACGAATTATACCTAGACAAGTTATTAATAACATTTAAAAATCAACCCTTCCAAACAATTCCTTTTGCAAAACTTATAAACAAAATGGGTTCCTTTGCAAATTGGAATCAAATGCTATGGAAACAAGATGGCACAAACCTTGCTAAACAAGAATATGTAGATCCAGCAACATTTAATGGTGCTGACAATGATTACCCATTACAACGTGTTACAGGTGAAAAAACAGATAAAGGATTAGCAACAGGTATATTTGGTAACGGTGAATTAGATTGGCATAGTAATATGAATGGTGATATGGATCGTGCTAGAGGAGTAGCATTACAAGGTGCATGGCATAGTGAGAATACACATACTGCATTTATGGATACTGTAAAAGCATATGATGATATGAGTGACGAGCTAAAACAACGTTGCGAGGGTGTAATAGGACATTATGAATATGCTCCTGAAAATTGGGCAAAAGGTGTTCCTACTCCACAACTGCAATTAATGAAAGGCTTTGGAATGGTAGACCATAGATATACTATGCCTTTAGTTAATGAAGGCTTCAATGGTAAGAAAGGATTATACTTTCATTTTCATAATAATTGTAAATTTAGACAAGATAAAGAATTAAAACAAGTTCTAATGGATCATTGTTTTCAAGATAAGTACATATACAATCATAAATGGAATCCAGGCGATATAGTTATAAGTGACCAAGTACTTACACTACACAAAAGAGTAGAGTGGGAACCAGAGATTATAGCAAAACGTGTTCTACACAGAATAACATTCCATTATGACAACATGATAGAAGATTATTTTAACAAATATACCAAAATAAAAGAGTCAAATACACTAGAATATTAGTTGACTTTTACAACCAAAGGTACTATAATACTAACATGGTAAAAAAATCTAAAACACAAATGACTAAAGCAGAGTTAATAGAACTATGCTATGAGTATGAGTCAGTAATTAAAGATCTTAAAGACGCAGTAACCAATCTAGAAAATGACAGAATTGGATTAGATACAATAGTTGCTGACAACGACACTAGTTTCTTAATATCAGGCATGAATGCTAGGATTAAAAAATTAGAAGATAAAATTTTAGAGCTCGGGCAAAGTGAAAGGAAAGAGTATGAGTAATTTAGTATTCGTTTACGGGTCACTAAAAAGTGGCGGCATGGTAAGAGGATTGGATGGATTCCCTGGAGCAACTATCGTAGGTAAAGCAAAGACAACATATCCAGATTATAATATGTTAGACTTAGGAAGTTTTCCTGCTGTAGTCAAAGGAGAGAAATATATTCAAGGTGAAGTTTGGGAAGTAGATGACACAACTTTTCAAGAACTTGATATGATAGAAGGCTATCCTGAATTTTACAAAAGAGTTAAAACAGAAACAACACAAGGTAGAGCATGGATGTACTTCTTAGAAAGTGACCAATACCGTTCATTAATGCATCCTGAGTCTGATAACATAGACTTGGATGGTGACACACTAATTTGGAAAACAAAATGAAACCAGAAACAACACAACTAGTTGCACTAGTAGAACATATCAGACATTGGCATCATGCAAGAAATTTAATTGAAGGTGCTACCGATAAGGATCAACTAGCAAAACTTATACAAGAAATGGGCGAACTGTCTGACAATATTTGTAAAGGCAAAGATATTAGAGATGATATCGGCGACATGATTGTAGTTTTGATTAACATTGCGGAACGCAATAATGTTTCGTTAACAGAATGCTTAGACCAAGCATGGAACGACATCAAGGATCGTAAAGGAAAGATGGTCGACGGCATCTTTATTAAAGAAGGAGACGACTAAAATGGGTATGCTAGAAACAGTGACACAAAAAATTAAAGAAGCAGTTTGGTGGCACGAAGACATGGTAGAAGATTTTGCAGAAAAATATAATTTAAGTATATATCAAGCATCTTGGATAAGTTTTATAAAAGGTGTAATTGTAGTATTATTCCTGCAATGGTTATTCTAAACTTTTTACTTACATAAGGAATCGCATAATGCGTATTGAAGAAGACATTAAACTAGATTACAATGACGTTTTACTTAGACCCAAACGTAGTACAATGGGTAGCCGTAAAGAAGTAGATTTACAAAGACAATTTACTTTTATGAACAGTAAAAAAACATTTAACGGTATTCCAATTATTGCCAGTAACATGCATGGAGTTGGAACATTTAGAATGGCAGAAGAACTTATTAAAGTTCCAATGTTTACCACGTTATGCAAAGATTATCAAACAGCAGACATTTGGGATTGGTTAAGTAATCATGTACATAAGCCAGACTTATGTAACCTAACAGCGGTGTGTACGGGCATCACAGACGTTGATAACGAGCGTATCGAAGCAACACTTAAACTATGCAGAAGCATTCAATATGTTTGCATTGATGTAGCAAATGGTTACAGTGAAAGATTTTTAGATTATGTAGCACGTTTTAGAGACAAGCACCCGGACATTACAATTATAGCAGGTAATGTTGTAACAGGTGATATCACAGAGGAGTTACTCCTCAAAGGAGCAGACATTGTTAAAGTTGGCATTGGGCCTGGTAGTGTTTGTACTACTAGGATTAAGACTGGCATTGGATATCCGCAACTATCAGCCGTTATGGAATGTGCCGATGCCGCTCATGGTCTTGGCGGACACATCATTGCTGATGGCGGTTGTGCAAGTGCTGGAGATGTAGTTAAAGCATTTGCCGGTGGAGCCGACTTTGTACAACTAGGAGGTTTACTAGCAGGTACAGATGAAGGTGGCGGTGATGTAATAACAAAATCCTATATAACAAACGAACAACAAGAAAGCACTTCAGCAGGTGTTGGCAAAAGAGTACAAAAAAGTTATGTAGAATTTTATGGTAATAGTACCACAATAGCACAGGAGGATTTCGGTGGCGTACAAGAGCATAGAACAAGTGAAGGTAGAATTGTCCAAGTTCCTTATAGAGGTGCAGTTAAGTCCGCAGTTGGGGATATACTTGGAGGCTTGCGTAGTGGTTGCACTTATGTTGGTGCTCACTCTTTAAAAGAACTTAGTAAGCGAACAACATTTGTAAAAGTAAACGGTGGAAGAACTTATAACAATACGTTCGAACAATTAACAGTAGGTGAATGAAATATTTGATTAAAACACCTGGTAGAACAGGATCGCATTTAATAGTAGATTACATTCGTAGTAATGAAGATTTAGAATTTACTATTTTTAATGAAAAAAGTGATGCATACAGTCCTGAAAAATATTTAACAAAAGGAATAATTTTTGACCATAGTGTTTCTATACCAAAAAACACAAAAGATGCAATACTTATAATTAGTAAACGCAAAAATATTGCACATCAATTGTTAAGTGGCTGGGTAGGAATTTTAAGAGCAACACAAGATCCAGATAAAGATTTTGAAAAAGTAAATCATTTCAACTCATTAGCATTACCAATTGGATTAGCAGAATTATATAAAGTACAAAATGAACACTACGAACACTTAAAAACTTTACCTTGGAAAGCAATACACGAATTTTATATGGAAGATTTTTTAGAAGATCCTAGTGTATTGTGTAGTATTAATAATGGTAAAGCACCAAACGATTGGAAACATGCAGAAGAATATGGGCCTGAAAATTCAGGTTTAGCAATAAATTATAAGGAATTTTTTAATATGCCGATAGATGCACATTTGCATATAAAACAAATATGCGGGGAGATAGGAATAAAATGAAATACAGTATAACAGTACCAATGCCACATGGAGACAGTTTAAAAGCAATGGGGCAAACATCTATTCTTTCTGACCTAACATTAATAGTTAATGACGGTTGGGCAACATTTATAGGTGAGGCAAATACTCCAGAAGAGTTCGAGCAGGACTTGATAGATTCAATAGACGGAGTACCGACAGGAGTTAAAGCCGTTGAAGTCTGGTGATGAACATAATGAAAGACAATACTACAGTAGTAAGACAGGCATGATTATACCAGATAGTAAAAAAGCAGAACATATCATATGGGAATTAAAACATGAAATGTCTAATCCCCGCAATGATGGTTGGACTGGTTCAGATATGAAAAAAAGATTATGGGATATAAAAATGGCAGTAGATAAAGCATTAATAAATGCTCCAGAATATACAAATGATCCTCCTTATGAAGATATATACTTGATAGAAAGACTAAAAGGTAAAGTATGAAATTAGGTATTATTGGTAAAGGATTTGTAGGCTCAGCAGTAGCACATGGCTTTGACAAAGACTGTGAACAAGTTATAGTAGATCCTAAATATACCGATAATGAAATAACAGATGTATTAGATTGTAAATTAGTATTTGTTTGTGTACCAACACCACCTAACGAAGATGGCAGTATAAATGTAGACATAGTTCATGATGTTTTAATAGAATTATCTATGCGAGATTACAAGGGTGTTGTAGTTGTAAAAAGTACAATTATACCAGATTACTTACATGAATTTAAAAAAGAGTTTGATTTAAAAATAGTTTACAATCCAGAGTTTCTTACAGAATCAAATGCAAATGAAGACTTTAAAAATCCTCCCTTCCAAGTATTTGGAGGCAAGTGGAGAGATTGTGAAGTTGTTGAAAAAGCATATCTTAGACACAGTTCAGTTAGAATTGTACCTACATTTAAAGTAGACTTAACCACAGCAAGTCTTTTAAAATACACAATTAACAGTTGGTTAGCAACTAAAGTAACATTCTTTAACGAATTAAAACAACTACATGAACTAGGAAGTAGTATGGTAAGTTGGGAACAATTTACAGACATGTTAAGTAGAGATGACCGTATAGGCAATAGCCATATGAAAGTACCTGGCCCGGATGGAGAGCCTGGATTTGGAGGACATTGTTTCCCTAAAGACACAGAAGCATTACTACACTATGCAAATAACAAAAATATCAAGATGAGTGTATTGCGTAAAGCAGTACAGACCAACAAAAAACTCCGAGATTAAGATAAATACTATTGTCTATACGCAAGACGAAACTAGATACAATGCGTAATAAATGGGTTTAGACACCCTAGACGGAGAAATAATATGTTTAGAAATATGCTTAAAAAGGCAATTCACAAGAGCCAGCATGTTCAGAGAAACTGGGACCTATCACAAGAAATTCCACAAGAAGATATAGATATCATTGCAGAGTCAGTGATTGGTGCACCTAGTAAACAGAACATCAAGTTCTTTAAGCCTTATTTTATCACAGATAGAAAAAAGATTGAAGCAATACACAGAAACACTTTGGGATTCATGATTGAAGACGGAAAGCAAGGCGGTAAAGCATTAAAGGGAGACAGGTTAACAACTAACCCTCAAACTTTAGCACAGTTACTAATTGTTTTTGTTAAAGATTGGGATAGCAAAGATGCAAAAAATAAAACTGATATTAGTTGGGACGAAGAAGTTATGGAATATGACATGCACCAAGCACTTGGTGTAGCGGCAGGATACTGTAACATGACATCAGCACTATTAGGCTATGGCACAGGATGTTGTAGTTGTTGTGACAAAGATGCAATCCGAAGAATATTAGGTATTGATGAAAAACCATTACTATTAATGGGAGTTGGTATTCCTGATGGCAGTAAGCCAAGAAGAGAGCACCACTTAAATCCAAACTTAACTTTCCCTACTAAAAGGAAAGACATCAAAGCAGAATACATTAGTTAATTTTGTACAAAATTAAAGCCAGACTTTATAGTTTGGCTTTTTTTTGACTACTAAATATGTACTTTACAGGATTATGTTAAAATATGTGGCAAAAAATATTTTGGTGGTTAGCAAAACGTAGAGGCACAGAGACCTTAACGAACATATATACTGACTTTGAATATATGCACAGAGTATTTTTGGGTAGACAAATTCATAGAAAAGGAATAGCAGGTGACTACCATGGTGGTAGAGTTTGTTTAAACTTAATATTAGGAAGTGATTTACCCACAGAGCATAATCATCCATGGGGTTACTTTACACTCATACTGTCGGGAGGATACTATGAGGTTAGAGGTAAGGAAAGAAAGTGGAGAGGTCCAGGCTGGTTTGCTTGGCGTAGTCACAATGATTTCCATAGAGTTGAAATCCCTGATGGAGGATATGCAGTAACATTTTTTGTAAAAGGACAACATGGCAAAATGGGTTCGTTTTTTATGGATAAAGGCAAACCCACAAAAGATTTAAAATTCTGGTTACGAAGAGGTGTAACAAGAGAAAAAATAGCGGAGATGATTAAACTTAAATCTCCAGAGGACATTAAAAAAGATGAAGTTAATTGACGATATTTTAAAACTAACTCCAGGAGATGGAGAAGCAATAGACGAATGGTACATTGATAAATTAGCATACCAAATAGACAAAGGGATATATCCTAAAAGAGCAACACTAGGCAATATTGTTGAAAAAATTGTTGCAGGATTAAAAGATTATAAACATAAACATGGCATAGAAAATATAGTAGTAGGACAAAGTGGAGGCATTGATAGTGCCTTAACTGCCGCATTATTTAAACAAGCAGGTTGGATTACACATGGTGTAACAATGCCTATTCATCAAATAGAACAAGAAACAAATAGAGGTATTGAAAACATTGATGCTTTACAATTAGAAAAGCACCATTACGACCTATCAGAACAGTTTGACAGTATGTTAAATTTCTTAGGAACAACTGGAAATACATACAAAGGGCAACAAAGGCAAGGAAATATTAGAGCAAGATTGAGAATGATTACTCTATATAATCTTGCACACAAACTTAACGGATGTGTAGCAAGTACAGATAACTTTAGTGAATTAGCCGCAGGGTTTTGGACATTACATGGTGATGTGGGAGACATTGCACCTATACAATCACTAACAAAAAGTTGGGAGGTACCAGCACTAGCAGACATGCTAGATATACCGAAAAACACTATTACAGCACTACCTACAGACGGGTTAGGCATAAGTACTAGTGATGCGGACCAACTCGGAATGAACTATTTAGAGTTTGATATATTATTATTTGAACTACTAAGTTTACCTGAAATTAATGAAGATAACCTTAGAAAGCATATAAATACTATAGAAGACGATGAAATTAGAGATAAAGCATGGCTTGTCGCTAATAGAGTTAAAGGTACTGCTTTTAAAAGAGCAAATCCTTTCAACTTAGTTCATCCTGTATTTAGCGACAGATTCGCTATATTAGACAAACTAGACAGGAGTTTATAAAATGGGAATATTTAATTGGTTAAAAAATCTTTTTAGTTCACCATCACCAGTAGAACCAACACCTGCTCCAGCACCAGCACCGGTTTCAAAGCCTGCTCCTAAAAAAGCAGAACCTAAGAAAGCAGTTGCAAAGGCTGAACCTAAAGTGACCAAAGCAAGTTTATCAAAACTTACTAAAAGTCAAATTGAGGAAAAGGGTAGAGAATTTGGTATCGAAGTTGATAAGAGACAGAAAAAAGACAAACTAATTTCAGAAGTATTAGCCGCATCTAAGAAAGCATAATAGTTTTCTAAGCAGGCTAATGAAAGAAAAAATTGTTTTAGTTCAGCCCAACTTCAAAATCGGCGGCGGTAGTTTTACAGGTTACTGGCTACCTTATTCTGTTGGATGTCTTTGGAGTTATGCAAGTAAGCATACTTGGGTAACAGACAATTTTGAAGTTCAAGACTTAATATACAAACGTGAGCAACCTAGCAAATTAATACAACGTATTAAGAATTGCAAGGTTGCATTCTTTTCCAATTACATGTGGAATTGGGAATACAATAAGCATATCGCTGAACAATTAAAGATTGAAAATCCGGACATCAAAATCGTATTTGGTGGTCCTCAAGTCACGACTAGACCACAAGAAGAAGAATTCTTCAAACATCACCCATACGTCGACAGCATTAGTCTCACAGAAGGCGAAGAGTCTTTTGTAAGCATTCTTGACGCAATATTACACAAAAAGCCGTTAAAAGACGTCTATGAAGGCGAGCGACTAGTGGATTTAGACATACCCAGCCCATATCTTACAGGAGTATTTGATAAGATAATGGCTGAAGCACCTAAAGACCAACTATGGAACGGAACCATAGAAACAAATAGAGGGTGTCCTTTTGCATGTACATTTTGTGATTGGGGTAGTTTAACCTATGCTAAGATTAAAAAGTTTCCTATACCAAAAGTATTACAGGAACTTACATGGATGTCAGAACGACAAATAGACTATGTTACTATTGCTGATGCAAACTTTGGCGTATTCACAGATAGAGACTTAGAGTTTACAGAAAGGTTAGTTGACTTACAAAACAAAAATGGATTTCCTAAAGTAGTAGATGCTACTTGGTATAAGAATAGTAGTGATGAGATTTTAGAAATTGTTAAGAAGTTTATTAGCAGTGGTTTCAATAGAGGACTAACTCTTAGTGTGCAAAGTATGGACATGGATGTATTAGAAGAAATTAAAAGACGTAATATGGAAATGTCTGACCTCAAAATGATTTTTGAAAAATGCAATAGGGAAGGCATACCTAGTTATACAGAACTTATATTAGGCTTACCTAAGGAAACATATGAAAGTTGGAAAGCAGGATTGTGTGAAGTAATTAAAGCAGGACAACACAATGCTATAGAAAGTTGGTTAGCACAAATGTTAGAAAACGCACATATGAACTTACCTTCAGAAATTGAAAAGCATGGTATTACAACAGTTGTTGTAGAAAACTATGTTAGTGGATTCGAAGAGGAAGATAATATCTTTGAAAAAGTTAATTTAGTTACAGGTACAAAATATATGCCAACGCCAAAGTTTATTGACAGTTGGTTATATGCATGGGTTATTAATAACTTTCATAACTATGGTTGGAGCCAAGCAATAGCAAGATTAATATATGAGAAGAATGGTATTGAGTATGAGCAAACATACGATATGCTTTTCCAAGCATGTTTAGAAGACGAAGGTGTAGTTGGTCAACTAATACGAACAGCAAAAGAACAAATTACATTTTATTTAGAAACAGGTAGAAGCGATGGTCCTGGCATACTACAAGGGTTTAGTGGTCATACTTTAATGTGGGAGGCACAAACAGACTTCCACAAAAACGATAAAGCAATTAAAGAATTTGTAAAGAAACATCTTACACAAGAATACTGTAACCTAGATGACCATATGTATCAACATCTATTACAATTCCAACATAATTATACTACAGCAGAAGATACAGTATATCCATACTGGGCAAACACTGGATATAACTTTTACGAATACATAAACGGTATAGATAAAGAACTTACAAGTACAAAAGACAATTATCAATTCGACATTGCCGAACATGTCAAAGGCGAAGAATACTTTAATAGATTATACTTCAGACGCAGACAAGGTTGGGGCAAATCCATAATCAGTCAAAATACTTAAAAAACTTAACAACTGTTATAACTTTTGATAAATAAGGTTGGAAGTTTAGCAATCCCCTTCCACAAGAGGACGGTTGTTGGAGGTCATTGACGTAATATGTATTTACTGTAGGTTCCGTTTTGAGAATACATCATATGACTCCATAAAAAGTTTAGGAACTTTAACCCCTCAGCACTTGCCGTAAGGGAGTGTGAATTTGGGTGCTAATTAAAATATTAGACTCAAGGAGAGTAAGATGATAGTAGATAATACTAAGTTCTTCTTTCAAAATATGACAAGTAGTTGGTCCAACTTTAAAGCAAAATATTGCCCTAATGGACAGACTTGTAATGACATAGCAACTTTTGGAACATTAGGTTTCATGATTTGGTTTATGTACATTGCGATGGAGCCAATTATCAGATTTTAAAACCTGTACTGTTGAATTGAACGAATGACGAATAATTAAAAAACATAATGGAGCAATCCATTCTCCCATTTTTAGGCCCTGTAGAGATACAGGGTTTTTTTTGGGTAAATTTTGCATAAATATACTTGTAATTATTTACACACAAATACAAGGTAGTAGGATACCAATTAGGAGTAACATTATGGGATGGTTAGCCGACTGTTCTGAATCAGAACGAGCCAGTGTCCTGGCTAAAATGGCAGGGAGAGCATATCTTAGTGAAAAAGAATTAAAAGCCACTGAGAAGACTCTTAAGATGCAAAGGGCAAAAGCAAAATTTATACAAGATGGTGATGCAGAAGCATGGGTATTTATTACTCGTGACGATGCTATTATCGTAAGTTGCAGAGGAACTGAACCTACAGAGTTTAGAGATATACTAGCAGACTTAAAAACAATACCAGTAAGTCACCCTAGAGCGGGTCGAGTACATAAAGGTTTTAAAGAATATACAGATTTAGTATTTGACGAAATTCTAGAGCAAGTTAAAAAAATGCGTAAAAAAGAAGAGAACGTTTTTGTTGTTGGTCACTCATTAGGTGGAGCAATGGCAGTATTAGTTGCTGAAGGCTTACAAGCAGAAGGTATACCAATCAAGGAACTAAGAACATTTGGTCAACCAAGAGTTGGTAACAGAGCATTTAGAAGACATTTAGAAGGTTGTGACATTGGAAGATATGTACGTTATGTAAATAACAACGATATAGTGCCTAGTGTACCACCTTGGTTATTTGGATTTGTGCATGGTGGCAATTTACATTATATTAACAGTTATGGTTTTATTAGAGATATGACTATATGGCAAAGAATTAAAGATGGTTGGAGAGGTTTTTGGGCCGCATGTAAGCAGTTTAAATTCTTTGATTTTGTAGCGGATCATGGCATGCCTAATTATGTTGAGAAGGCAGGAAACATTGCAGACTTGGATAAATAGTAGTAACATAGGAGATTAATATGTTAGATTATATAAAATCAAGATTAAAAGAAAGGACTAGTTGGGATGGAAGTATCCTAATTGCAGGTGGTATTGTAATGATACTTGCACCTGTTAATTTAATTGCATACGGCATGATTGCCTACGGTGCATGGACTATCTGGAAAGAAGAGGACTAATTAAATGGCAAGTTTTGCAGAAGAACAAAAAATTAAAGCACACATGGAATTGATTATTGAAGACGGTGACTATAAAGCATACTTTAGTCAAGGTACTAATGCAGATGGCGTAAGTGCTTGGTACTTAACTAATGATTCTGATAAAGCGGCGGCAGATACTTTATTAGATGCCAAAGTTGCAGAACTTACTGCTATCGGCGATGCTACTGCTAATGGCGAAGGACCTAGTGACTTTGATGGTTATACTCCAATTCATTTTGATGACAGTATTGCAGATGCAGGCGTTGATTATAGAACTTGGTTTGTAGATGAAAATGCAGACTACTTTAAAGCAGACAACGGCAATAGTGATAGTTTAGTACAAGTTACTGAATCATCAGAAATCAGCACACTACTTACAGACAGCAATTACGTTGCTTAAAAATTTATTTTTATAGGGGGAGAACTCTGCAGGTTCAAGCCCTATATTTCTACGGTCCAATTCTAGGGCCAGAATACTACTATTACAATTAAATACTAATTGACAACGAGAACAAAAGGTAGTACAATTACACCATGCAATTAGACAAAGAAGATTTAGACTTCCTTAATGAATTAGAGCCTAGCGACTTGTACGAATTAATCGTAGAAAAAGGAGTCGATACGGTACCAACTAAGGAACTACTAGATGAATTATGTATAGATGATAATCGTGTATACGGTTGTCAAAGTCTAGTATGGGTCAATAGAATTGACGATAACTGGTACTGGGAGAGCAATGCATTTTTTGTACAAGGTCTAATAAATGTAGTGATGACTCATGTTGTACACATGACAGATGAAGAGATAGGTAAAATTAAAGTAGACGACTTTGCATTTATTTGTCCTGAAAAAGTAACGTGGGGAAGAGTAAGAGGCATAGAAAGTTTCTTGCGTAAATTAAAATTAATTGTTAACGGAGAAACTAAATGAATTTTGTACCATATGTAATAGAAAAAACAAGTAATGGCGAACGTAGTTATGATATCTATAGTAGATTATTAAAAGAACGTATTGTGTTTTTAAACGGAGAAGTAAACGATACTGTAAGTAATAGTATTTGTGCTCAGTTACTTTTTTTAGAAGCAGAAGATCCAGATACAGATATAAATTTTTACATTAACTCGCCAGGCGGTGTAGTTACAAGTGGTATGGCTATGTACGATACCATGCAATACATTAAACCAGATATTTCAACTATTGTAATGGGACAAGCGGCTTCAATGGGTAGTTTATTAGCACAGTCGGGTGCGGCTGGAAAACGTTATATGTTGCCAGGTGCTAGACACATGATACACCAACCATTAGGCGGTGCAAGTGGACAAGCAAGTGATATAGAAATCCGTGCTAAAGAGATTGTAAGAATTAAGAAAGAACTTACTGAAGTGTATGTAAGACATAATACTAAAGATAAAACATTCCAAGACTTTGAAAGTGCTATGGACAGAGATAATTTTATGACTGCCAAAGAAGCCTTAGATTTTGGGCTGGTAGACGAAATTATTACTAAGAGATAGATAAGTAATAGTATGACTATAAATGTTTTTAACCCAACAGAACTTGTTTCAGTTACAGAAAGTGCAAAAGCACACTTACTTCAGCAGATTGGCGATTCTATAGGTGTTAGTTTAGGACTAATGCCAAACGGTTGTGCAGGATTTGAATACGACTGGGAAGTCGTTAATGAAGTACCAGACGATTATACTGAATTACTATTAGGAGATAAGTTATTACTCGTAGACAATATGAGTTCAGATTTTCTAGTTGGTAGCATTATTGATTTGAAGGACGAAGGTATAAAAGGAAAGACACTAACAGTTACCTCCCCTAAGGCACTAGGAAGTTGTGGCTGTGGGGAATCGGTGACGTTTGATGTCTGAACTTAACTTCATAGAATATTCTGTAAACAGAAACGAATACGATCCAGGCGATGTTATTATCGCTTTACGTGGTTTAGGCTTTCAACAAATAAGCCATGCAATTAATGAAAAGGCTACAATGTGGTCTTGTAATGGTTGCGTATTACTACTAACTATTAATGATAAAATTGAAACAGGACTAACAGGATTAGGACTAAACACACCTATTGCACCAGATGGCAGTATTCACTGTGAAACAACAGGACTTAACCTATACAAAGACCCTAACGGATTAAACATCTATACTTACCCTGTTGAAGGATTTAAAAAAGTATTTGACGAACATTTTAATTTAAGAGGACAAGCAGGTACACAAGATGCATTACAGTTCTTTGGTGGTGTTGTATATAGATGTAACAGTTCTAATATCAGAAATACTTTAGTAGACCAACTTAAATTAAGAATTGTAAAAACAACAGAAAATTATATAACAGGTGTTTGTAGTCAAAACAGATTTAATATACTTTGGGATTTACATAGTGAAGATAATGTGCTTGATACATTAATTATTGTTACAGACGATATAACAGATGTTGTTTCAAAATACATTGGTAGAGGATTTGATAGTGCTCCACTTAATGATGTAAGAAAATTAGAGATAAAAGAAAAGTATGCAACACAAGAAGAAGCATTATTTCCGCCAACACATTTTATTGCAGGTTGGGATTTGAATTTAGGCGGTAAAGAGAAAAGTTATGTTATCGAAAAAATGTTCGAAAATGCATTGCCTAACTTAAATATAGTAGTGCAAGAGAGACATAATCACAACGGAATAAACGAAGAAACATTACTTTACTACTCTCAAGTTCACGAATTTGAGGGGCAGTTAGTTGAATAGTATATTAGATAACATTTTTCCATACAAGTTATTAGGTAAAACATATACTAGTAAGCCAGAAGACATAGAAGATAGAACTGCTATGTTTAGAGAACGTTGGGATAGTTGGAAACATACAAGTATAAAATTACCAGCAGATTTACACAAAGCGGCTAGTTATGGTAGTGCTAGATATATACAAGGGTCTGCAGATAAAAAAGTTAAAACTTTTGCAAAGAAACACAAATTAAAAGAGTTTTGGGAATATCAAATTAGAGGCGATGAATTAAGATTCGCTGATGAAGATTTTGCATTACTATTTAGATTAACATTATGAATCCATTAATAGATTACACCACTAAGACAACAGACGAGTTGTTAGAGTTAAACAAAGAGTACACTAAAAAGTTATATAACATTAGTGGTACAAATCCTTTGTATAATCATATATTGGCATTAAGAGATCAAGTGCAAATGGAATACGGCGAACGTATGCAGTTGCAAATACACAAAGATAAACTAAAAGGCGACCACGCAAAAATTATAGAGATAGGAGAGATTGAATCTGTAGAATACGGACTTGATCCTGATGATCAAACTAAATTTGTAACAGAGGTTGCTAACACATACAGAAGCAAAGATGAAGACAATACACCTAAAGACGGATAAAGAAATACATTTAATAGGAATGTTAAATGTTCCTAACGAAAGTGATATAGAATCCTTAGAACAATTTAGATTTACAATAGCATACACTATGTTTGTTAGCCAAGATAACAATGAATCAATTGAAGAACTAAGCATAGCACAAAATATAAGTTATCAAAAAATAAATCATTTTTTAAGTTATTATGTCGACCATGCAATGTGGTATGATGTAAACGGACAAGATATGATAGATAAACATTTAACACAATGTAGAAATTTATTATTAATAACACCTATAGTTAATGTAACATACTTAGGAAATTGCTTGTTTAAAAAATTTAACACACTATGCAAACCAAATGTATATGTAGATGGCGTGTCTATATTAGACCACAGTACAGGATTATCATATGTTTATAGAACAGATGAGCCTGATGCAGAAATAGAAATATTACCAGATTCAAAAGAATGGCCCGGAGAGTTTTCTATATATGATACACCATGGTGGGAGAGAGATAGCATAAGTGCATACGACTATTCTTGCAAATCTCAAGAAGAATTAGATAATATTAAATTTCAAATAGAAGAAGGTGAGATTGAACACGAAGATTGGAAAATAATCGAAGATGAAGTTATAAAACAATTAAGTAACGATCCTAATTTTAATCAAGAAAACGGTAAGGTAATTAAGTTTGATTTTAAGAAAGCAAACAACCCTAAAAAGGTTGACTAATAACAAACAATACTATATACTAACAATATGTTAGACAAGCATAATAGATATCTTAGTGACGAGAATACAGGCGTAGAAATGCTGTATCGTAATATAGATATTAACACTACTGAGTTTCAGAACACTGATGATATTGCAATGTACAATGAAAATGCTGAGCATTTTGATATAAAAACGTTGCAAATTTTAGGTGAAGATGATTTAGATAGGATAAATACATACATAATTCCACAACACTATAAAGATTTAGATGTTGAGGAATATATAAGAGAGTTAGTTCCAAACGGAGTGGACGGCACTGATAACGCCGAGGCCAGTCAAAGGGTTGAGATGGAACTAGCAATGTATAAGGAAAGAGGACTTTATCCTATACTACAAGTATTAATATATGTTGTAGACACTCTAAGAAAACATAATTTAGTTTGGGGTGTAGGTAGAGGCAGTAGTGTAGCAAGTTATTTGCTCCATTTAATCGGAGTCCACAAAGTAGATTCGGTTAAATACAATTTAGATATAAAGGAATTCCTAAAGAGGTAAGAATGGTACAAAGAAAAAGTAATAAAGGTGTTATTATCGATATGGAAACATTACTATCAATGAATAGTGATGAGTTAGCAGTTGGTAACATGAAAGTTAATGCGGCAGGTGATGTATTAGGTGACAAAGGCGAAGTCATACAAAAAGCAGAAGACCGTGTTAAAGCCTACTATGAAGCCAATCCTAAATCTAGTACTGCTCAGTCATCGTTAAAAGGCGCAATGCCAGACGTTCCAGAACAAGTACAATCAGATATGGCTCCAGAGTTAAAAACTGCTGAAGCAGAAAAAACAGAAGCAAACCAAAGTGTAATGGATCAAGTAGATCCTGCTAGTGTGCCTGCTCCAGATGTAATTCAAGAAGAAGTTACTATGGTAGATGAGGAAAGAACAATAGTAAGTTACAAAGAAGTAGAATTACCTAACGGTGATATTGAAATGGTTCCTGTATACGAAGATGATTGGACTGAAGATGACAAGGCTTAGAGCATATAAAGATAACATACTTTGCATTGAAGGTGATTTTGGAGACAAAACTACTGAAGCAGGTATTATAATTAAATCCACAATAGGTTCAGACGAAGGTATTGCACCACGTTGGTTCAAAGCATTTGAAGTAGGTCCGGACATTGATTGGGTTAAGCCAGGTCAATGGTTGTATGTTGAATATGGCAGATGGACAGAAGGTTTTGCTGTAAAAGACGATAGACTTGAAGTAGGTCAAAAACTATGGAAAGTAGATCCTGAAGCATGTATGATGATATCAGATGAAGATCCTACTGCAAACAACACAAACATTGGTAACATATCCTCTATGAAGCCAGACGATATTTAATATGAAATTACAAGAAGCACCACAACGAACAGGTCTTAGCACCGTAGGATTATCAGGAATTACTATACTAGCAGGAGTTGTATTCGACTTTCTTAACCCTTGGTGGTTAATTGCAAGTGCATTTCTTATCCTAGTAGGAGTTGGACTTGAATCAGGACAACGTAAAGAGTTTTAACTGTAACTTATAGTAATTACAGCAGTACCAGTGGTACTACTATCAGCATCAAAATAAGCCAACACACTAGTATCAGTTGCATTAGAGTAAACAAAATTAGGTTGTACTTCGTATGTTCCAGTATCTGTTAAATCCAAATAATCATCTGTCATTAGTCTATCAGTATCACTAGCATCACCAACTGTAAGAGTTGGAGCACTACCGTCAAATGCAGTTGTAACATCAACTGTAACACTTTGTACTTTACTACCACTACTGATATTGCCTATAACAGTACTTGCACCAGTTGAGTGTAAAATAGTTGTTGTAAGTGTACCTGAATCTGTAACTGCACTATCGGCTGTACCAATAAGTGTTAAGTGTCCTGCATTGGCTGGATCAGCCTGGTCGGCAATGTACAATCTATATTCACCATCACCACCATCAGCAACTTTAACAAAGTCACCTGCTTCTACATCATTAGCGGCAAATAAGGCTGTAAGGTTTGCATAGGTTCTATAAACCATGCTACTACCAGTTGATGTAACACCAGTGTTACCAACATATCTTGCGCCAGCAACATAAATTACATTACCACTTGACGTGCCTATAGCACTTGGAAGGTTGCTACCAATAAAGTTTAATACACCTGACTGGTAATCAAAATACCATTCGTCACTTGAACCAGAACCTGTTTCAAATAATTGTGTACCATTTGTTTGTACATCTGCTGTACTAGTAGGAGCGGCATAAACTTTTAATTGGTATGTTGCACCAAAACTTGGAGATATCCAATTTGTTGCATTTGTTTTCCACGTTCTATTATCTGATGAACTACCGTCCTCAACTATTTCTAATGCATCTGCATCTGCATCTGTGTAAATGTGTACAATACTGCTATTAGCACTTGGTATTGTACTTGGAATACTGCTTGACTGATTCCAAATATCCGAATCTTTAATTACTAAACTACTTGCTATAGGTTCATTAGGTGCTTTTTTGTTATCATTAGTATCAGTTTTGGCTTTACCAAAACCAATCTTCTTCCAAAGTAAATCAATTTTTTGTGAATCTGATATTGCCATTATGCTATACTCAATGCTGTGAGTTCGTCTCCGGACTCTAGTTTAATTCTAATTAATATATTATTACCAAAACTGTTTGTTGCATTTTGGTCACCTAATGTTAAGGTAAAACTATCATTACTATATGTTGTACCATCTATAATTCTATCACCTGATGTAAATGCACAACCATTTGATCCGTTTCCACCATTACTGGTATCACTACCAGGAGTTCCTGCACCACCGTACGTTACACCTGCATCAATCCAACCATTTAATCCACTAGCACTATCTATGCCTGTGGCCGGAGCCGCTACAAAAAAGCCACTTACCTTACCACTTAATGTAATTGTAAAGTTAGCCATTGTAGTTCTTCTAAATGCAAAAGTAAAATATTGTGCTCCACTTCTGCCTGTGTTTAAATCTGGTCCTTGGGGTAGGTATGCTGTACTACTTAAATCTGTATCAAAATGTTTTATTTCTCCCCAACGTGTAACTGCTTCAGTTGTACCTGCAATAGTTTGTGCACCAGTCCAAGCACTACCTGTATAGTAGTTAGTTGAATTACTAAAACTTGGATTATCTGTACTAGGCAAACCTGTAATACGTTTTCCGTTATCATTAAACCCAGCACCTAAACTACTTGATACTGATATGCTCTCTTCATCAATACCTGTACTACCATTAAATGCTTGTACATATTTGCCACTTAGTTCTGCATAGGAACCTGTGCCATTAACACTAAACATTCTTGCTTTAATTTGTTCTATACCAATACCACCGCCATTAACATTAACAGTAACATCACCTAATGAATATGCGGCGCCACTATTGGCACCTGTATTTGCTTTTGGTACACCACTATCTAAAAATGTTGTAGTGCCATCTATTTCTGCGTAAGTGGAATATTGTGTTGAAACTGTTGAACCACTTGTTGATTCTTGATTAGTACCGTTTGCTATAGCAAATGGACTTGAAGTTTGTGAGTAACATTGACCAATCCAATCGTAAACTGTTACGCCACCTAATGTTAATGTTGCATCATTTGTGTAATAAGGAACACCTGAAATATATTTTAATGTTCCTGCACTTGCCTGTACAAGTGTTGCACCTGACATACTTACTGTTGGTGTATCTACTACGTCATCTTTTACAAAAGAAAGTGTATTAGTATCACCTGTAACAGAATGACTTAATTTGTATGAGTGCGAACCAACTGCCAGTCCTGCTGTGGACTTAGATACTTTTGCTTTAAATCCTTGATGTAATCCTGGACTATAAATTGAATTACTAAATGATGATGAACCACCACTACTGCTTAAAAATTGATAATCACTTTCTTGTGTAATAGTAAGTCCGTTATCACTGCCACTATCATCTGCATTACTAAATGTTATAGAACCATCTGTAGCACCATCTATAACTGCTGTTAATGTTCCAGCATCTCCATTATAAGCAAAACTACTCATAACTGTTGATTCTGTTGTTGTGCCTGCACTTGCATTTGTAATTCTTGTAACTGATTGTCCTACAGTAACACTATCCGCTGTACTGTTATCAGTAAAGCCATGTGCCGCTCTAGGACTTGAACCTGAACTGTTTTCACCAAATGTAATTGTTTTACTACTTAATCCACTTGGTGCTGATATACTGCCGTCATATACTTTTAATGAATCTGTTGCAGTACTGTTTAATTCACCTGGGTCTGCTGTACTATGAGCAGTTTGTACTAAAGTAATTGTTCTCATACTGGAGCCACTATCAGAAGCATAAGCATGACTTTTTCTTGCTTGACCTACGTCACCTGCTGTACCACTACTAATTGTTTCTGTAGCACTACCATCACCCCAATTGACTGTATAAGTACAAGTTGCTGAGCCTGAGTTTGTTGTTGTATTTTCTAAATAAATTGTTTCACCCGAATTAATTTCTCTACTGTTACCAGTTAATGCACTACCACCAGAACTAGCAGTAAATATGCCAAAGTTGGCTACTGGAGTTGCTGTATATAATGTAATGAAATTTGTTTTTGTTACTGTAGCACTGGAACCTTCACCACTACCACTTGTATTTCTTGCTACAATTACAACGTCATATGGTGAATTTGAATTGTCTGTATATGTATGACTTGGAGTACTGTCTGATGTGCCATTAGTATTGGAACCATCGCCCCAATCTATGTCATACTGATTTGAATTACCAACTGTAGATATAGTTAATGTAACTGTAAGTGGATTACCACCTGAACTAACGTTGGTTGTTGCATCTACACTTTTAACATAAGTATTGTTTCTTATGTTTTCCATAGTTTCGTTTAATCTGTCTATGGACTCTGATACTGTAGTTGAGCTTGTTAGTGATGTAACACTACCCGGACTAACAAAGTCACCATCACCTCCAGTACCCAATGTAATATTGTAAGCATTTGTACTTACATTACTAACTGCTGTATCTAATTGTGATTTTGTTACTGCATCCGTACTTACCACACCGTCGGCAATCCTCATATTTGCTAATGTTGTACCGTCGTTCGCCATAACTTGCATGGCACTTGTAGTTGCATTTGCTACTAACTTAGGTCCTCTTTTACCAAATTGAAGATCAGTGGATACACCTTTTTGACCAAATCTATTTTCGTTTGCCAATTTATAACTCCTACACTACAATGGTTTCTTATTGTTATTTATCACTTGACATTAAATTTTTATATGCTATAATAAGTTAAAATTGCAATGGAGAATTAATATGCACAAAGAAAAACAAGTAAAAGCACAATTTACTAAATCGGCTAGAGTTATTAGTGACTATGCTAATGATTTATATTTTGAACAACCACGTGATGGATTAATCAAACAAGAATTAATCACATACGAAAACTTAGAACATGGAGTTAAAAAAACTACGGTGGAAAGGATCTTTACCACAAATGGTGATTACAACGACCACACCACAATAAGTATATTACCTAACAACATCTAAGGAGAAAGAGTTGAAAGAATTATGGGTAGAAAAGTATCGTCCGAATACTATAGCAGACTATGTATTCAGAGATACAAATCAGAAAGGACAAGTTGCAGGTTGGATTAAAGACGGAGCATTACCACATTTGTTATTCAGCGGAGCACCAGGAACAGGTAAAACAACATTAGCAAAAGTTTTGTTGTCTGAACTTAGTGTGGATAGCATGGACATATTAGAAATAAATGCAAGTAATGAAAATAGTGTCGATACCATCCGTAGCAAAATTACAAATTTTAGTAGCACCATGCCGTTTGGTGACCTAAAGTATGTATTGCTGGATGAGGCTGATTATATTACCCCTAATGGACAAGCCGCTCTACGTGGTGTTATGGAAACATATCATACGTCTTGTCGCTTTATATTAACCTGCAACTATCCACAAAGAGTTATTCCTGCACTTCACAGTAGGTGTCAAGGATTCCATATTAATAAACTTGATACTACAGAGTTTACTGCCAGGATAGCAACTATATGTATTGAAGAAGGTGTTACAATGGATTTAGAAACACTTGACACTTATGTACAAGCAACATATCCAGATTTGCGTAAGGCAATTAATTTAGTACAGCAGAACGTAGTAGACAATGTATTGCAACGTCCACAAGAAGGCGACGGTAATACTAGCGATTGGATGCTTAGTGCTGTTGAATTATTTAAAGCCAGCAAATACAAAGAAGCAAGGAACATGATTGTAAGTCAAGCAAGACCTGAAGAGTATGAGGACATATACAAGTTCATGTATAGAAACTTAGAACTTTGGGGAGACACTGAACAAAAACAAGACCAAGCAATTATAATTATTAGGAATGGTATTGCTAAGGGTATTGCTGTAGCAGATCCAGAGATTAACTTATCTGCTACTTTAATTGAATTACAACTAAATAGTATGTAATATGGTAGACTTAGAAAAAACAAAAAGAATACAGCAGGAACAAGAAGTAGAGTTTGTTCACGTAGGCTGGCGAGCAAAACTCAAGCAATGGTGGAGAACACTTTGGCGTGAAGAATGGGAACTTACTGTATATTTTATAGCAGAAACTAAATTTTTTGAAGACAGTTCGAGAGTTAGCAGTTATGCACCTAAAACGTATCGTGCGAAAGCAATCAAAAAACTTACACAAACACACATTATATTCGTAGACCTACTAGGTATTAAACATGAAATTAAAGTTGTTGAACCTGTAGGATATGATTTACGCAAGATATACTAATGTACCTAAAAGCCGAGCATGAGTTAGACAAGAGTCTGGCTGAAGACCACTTCACTGTTTTATTCCATTATGCTCAAGAGAGTGAAACTCAAGTATTAATTAATGAGTTCATGCAAACCAAACTGGACACTATTACTGGTGTAAGAAACCAAACAGATGTTGATATTCATTTGCATGATGTATTTGACTTACATCCAACTGGCAAAGAACATAAAGAACGATTACAACAATCGTTACAAGAGTTGCGTAAAGAACAAGCCGGTAATATATTATTTGACCAAATACATTTCCATAGTACAACTCCTTTAGAAGTAGACCAACCTCAGATTGTAGCAGATGGTCCATATGATTTAGTGTATGTAAACTTACCTTACAAATTGCCACAGAGTCCTAATAGTGTAGACCTAGTCGTAGGTGAAACAATTAAGTTATGGTGGTCTGGAATAGAGCCTGGCGGCATTATGCTTATACCAGACTATGATAAAATTGCTATAAGGCGTCAAGTAGATTTATTTGTAAGAAGTAAACAATGCGAATATGAAAAATATTATGATACTAACTGGGACCAACCAGAACTAGGCGAAGACCATTTTATGATTGCACTTAGAAAAGATGAGATTTAAAGAACAAAACGTAGACATTATTATTGAAGAACATGGCTTTGGTCCATGGCTTAAAGAATTAAAACCTGACCTTAATATGCGTAAAGTACTTGTTATAGCAAGTAGCAGTATTAATATGGACTTAATAAAACAAGAACTTGATAAATGTAGATTTGAGAACGTAGCATATTTAATAGATAGTTTTGTAGATCCAACTACAAATAGTATTCAACAAGCACACAATATTTTTGTACAATCTCAATGCGATACTATTATTGCAATAGGTGGTGGAAGTGTAATTGATTTAGCCAAAGGCATAATGTATGAAGAAATAGGAAACCATGTTATTTTTATAGCATGTCCTACAACGTATGCTGGAACTGAACTAACCAAAGGTTTTATGGTTGTTAGAGATGACTTAACTAAAAAAAGTGTGTATGACGTAGCCGTACAGCCAAATGTTATACTAATTGATCCTATTTTAGCACACACTTTACCACATAAAATTAGTGTTGTTGTGGCACTCGATGCCTTAACTCATTGCTTAGAAGGAGCGACAAGCAGTCTAAAGAACCCTGTAGCAGACGGTAGTGCTCTGTATGGAGTACAACTAATAACACAACATTTACCCACAGAAACTATAGACAAGCAATGGCGTATAGATATGGCTATTGCAGGATTACTTGGTAGCAAAGCAATGGACTGTGGACTAGGACATATACACACAATAACTTATGCTATTGCAAACAATACTAGTTTATCTCACGGTGAACTTAATTGTTTGTTTGCACCATTTGTAATTGCAAAAACATTAGAGTATGATCCTGATGTATACAAATACATTGACATTGAAAAAGTTCTGTCAATATATAAACATTATATTGTGGAATGGAATTTGATGTCTAGGTATACCGACGAGCATGAAGATAGATTTATTGCTCAGGCTGTACAGGACTCTGCATATATTAGTCACCCTGTAACTTTTAAAGCACAAGACTTTCAAGAAATATTTGACAACATTATCTCGTTCTAATAAACCTTTCCCATTGTCTCTCATGAGCATAGTATAAAAACATTTTAGTAATTACTTCTAAACTTGCTATACTTACACCCGCAACTATATTTCCTGTAATTAACCAACTCAGTAAGAAAGTATCTAAACTTGCTACTACTCTCCAAGTACAAGTTTTATAAAAACTATATCGCTTTTTTGCTTTTGCCATTATTTGACTCCTTAGAAAAAGAAAGGAGACCGAAGCCTCCCTTCCAACTTTCACTTAGAAAAACTACTTTTTGCCGTCTTTCTTAAATAAGTGATATAACACAAAGGCACCTACAAGACCTAGCAATCCTTCTGCGGAAAGGCCTTTAAGAATACCCATAACATTGTCCACTACACTTACCTCGGGCCAGAAAGGAATTCCTGTGCCGTTGAATAAGACTTCGAGAACTATGCCAAGTGCTAAAAGTGATAATCCTGTTTGTGTCAAACCGTGAGCCCAATCACCCACCTTCTTGATTATATCCATATAATATTCTCCCATTGGTTATTATAAAACCAATATTATTTACGCCTGTATTCTAAAGGTAAACTACTACTATAAGTTAAATAAGTACTTTAATTGGATGAAACTAAGGATAACTACCGCCAAATGTTAATAGAACTAGAAAATATTAATTTTGAACACGAAATCGAGGTTTCCGGGTACGACAAGAGCATTATTTCAATATTGAATGCCTATGCTTTTGAAAAGAAAACAACAGGATTGGTTGAATTTGGGAGAGGTAACGGAAATTTATTTTCATTTATTTCTGATGCTAGTATGGGAACGGTATCAATTCTAGAAGATTTCACACAAACTATATTTCAAGGCGATTCTACACAATATAAGGATTTAGAAGTTACAACTTACAATGCATTTGCAGGCAAACCACTTGACCAAAAGTTTGATTTTATATATTGTTCTTTACCTAATATGATACCAGGATTTGAACAGCATATATTTGAGTCTAGATTAAAAATGGCATTTGAAAATTTGATGCTTATGCTTAATGAAGATGGTATACTTATAACTGTAGACTTTAATACCCAAAGCATTAAGACAATAATAGAATCATTAGACAAGCCTTATATGCCTTATATTCAAACTAATGATGATGACATTAATCCTGCATACTATATGTGTGCAATAAAAAACTAACAAAGACACTAAAATATGAAATTTTACGATTACGATTTAGAGTACAGCGAAAAATGTTTTACCCCATCAACTGTAAGTAATTTAACTGCACCAAGAATACCTGTACAAGGTAAAAAAGTTTTAGACCTGGGTTGTGGTATAGGTCCATTGTCTGTTTATTTTGCTAAGAATGGTGCTAGTTGGGTAACAGCAACAGATATATACGAAGAACATATTAAGTATGCTAGGCTCAATGCACAAAAACATAATGTAGACATTGGTATAGTTCAGGGAGATTTATTTGAAAACATCTCTGATACATATGATATAATATGTTGTGATGTATCTGGCATAGATAGACGAGTAGCAGAAATTACAGATTGGTTTCCTAGTGGCGTACCAATAGCAGATGAAACAGGTAACAACATAATTTGCAAAGCAATAGAACAAGCACCAAAATATCTAAATGAAGGAGGCGAGATGTATATTTGCGTATCTTCTTTTTCTGATATTAAAAAACTAGAAGAGACCGTAGGTGACAAAGGCGGACCTATATTTGAAAAGAACATTCCTTTTAGTAAAACATTAATGGAAAAGCATCATTTATTAGATCCTAATAGTTTTATAAAAAGAGGTTCTAGGTTCATGTGGACGTTTAGTTTATGGAAGATTTAGTAAAAGAAATATTACAAGAGCCAGAATTTAAACAAGGTGGATTTGTTTATAAACACGTTGCTGGTGGTAACCCTGAACCTTTAAGAGCAGTACAGAGTACAGTAGACCGAATGAGAGAACTTCATGATATAGAAGACTCCCAATTCGGTAAACTGTGTGAAAGACTACTTAACGAAATTACTAAGATTTGTAAATCTTAAGTACTTCAGCAACTGCTGGATGTCTTTCAATTTGCCTGTGGTCAAACTCAATTAAATTTATTCTGTCAGAACTAAATTGCTTTAACCTATCAATAAAGTCAGCAAGTCCATTACTAGTAAAACCTCTATCATGTTGATTAAGGTCACCAGTAACAATCAACTTACTGCCGTCACCTATTCTAGTAAGTAACATCTTCATTTGTTCTTGAGTTGCATTTTGCATCTCGTCTGCAATTATAATTGCATTTTTAAAAGTTCTTCCTCTCATATAGGCAAGAGGTGCCACTTCAAGTTTATTGTTTTCTACTAAGTATTCCATTTCTTTGGGATGATAATACTCATCGAATATATCAAATATGGGTCTAGTCCATGGCGCCATTTTTTCTACTAACGAGCCAGGTAGAAAACCATGTTGTTCATCTACACTAACTGCCGGTCTAGTTATAACTATTTTATCCACGTTACTATTTCTAAATTCTTTGATAGCATATAATGTACTAATCAAAGTTTTACCCGTCCCTGCAGGTCCTGTCGTGAATACTATGTTATTGTTGGGATTTGTTAGCGACTCTAATAAGTCGTCTTGTTTAAAGTTCCTTGGAACTATGTTGACTGTCTTCTGTCTTTGTATGGTCTCTACTTGACCACCTCGAATTATCTTCAAATTTCTGTTCTCCCTAATTTGTGTTTTAAATTGACGTTCTTTACGTTTCTTTCTGGACATGTTACTATACTCCTTGAATGCCGCCCAAACGAATACAATGCAGAATAAATTCCTGCAAGATGACTCTTATTGGGGGGATTTGATATATGTTTGTGTTTAGTTTGATTTAACATACTCATATATTACTTATCTTTCGGTCCTTTTAGAATAACTAATTAGTTAATGAAATGATAAATACATTTACAATAGGAATATATACATGCAAACCTTAAAAATTATTAATGACAACATAAGAAAAATATCCGAAACTAATACGTTGTTGGATATGCTTTTAGAGTTCGAAGGAGTGTTAGATACATTTGATATGTATGCTTACAAGAACTGGAAAAAGGGTGAAGTTATAAACGGACCTAAACTAGGTAGATACTTTATTGAGGTAGCATTAATGTATCCGTATGAGGATATGCCAGATCCTGAAGCATTACTTCGTTTGAAAGCAAATGATTGCGATGTTAAAATGTACAAGGATCAGTTAATTAAAAGTAAGAAGATTAAAAGTGTTGAAGACACGGAAGTAGTAGTACGAGGTAATGCTCCAAGGCGTGTTGCTAAAAAAGAACAACATGATGTCTGGATAGTTGAAGTAAAAATGCCAAGACGTTTTGTAGATGAATTTAGCACAGAACAAATTGAAGCGGCAGAAGATGCCTACGTAGACATGGAGGCTATCCAAAGCGGTGTTGACCAAAATTTAGAAAACCCAATCAACAATGCAGATCCTATGGCACCACCAGTTGATCCTATGGCAGGAACAACACCAGGAGTTGGTCTATAATGAGTTTAGAACATTATGACTTAAAAGAAGTCGTTAAAGATGAAATAAGTATCGATGAGTTTGAACCTAAAACAGGTGAGAAAGAAAACGTTGCTGTATTTGGTTTTTATGTAACTGAAAAAGCAGTTGGTGACGACTTAGCAAATTTTCTAGATAAAAGTTCCTTTGATTTCAGAGATGTCGAAGTAACTCCAAATCCAAATCCAGATAATTTATATATGGTATTTGTTGAAGTAGATAGACAACCTGGAATAGTTGACATGATTAAAGAAGTTGCCAAAGATGTTGTAAACATTGCAGGCAAAATGGATTGGAGAGGTAAGCCATTAC
>Ga0315315_10000092_pt1 | contig 61373 bp, 55 predicted proteins | sample M140m3416metaG_FD_203699 | JGI IMG/M metagenome (GOLD analysis project Ga0315315, IMG submission 203699) | Ammonia-oxidizing marine archaeal communities from Monterey Bay, California, United States - M1 40m 3416 | ecosystem: Environmental > Aquatic > Marine > Intertidal zone | place: USA...
TCAGGGCGAGCTCAAAGAGTGTGCCGACGAAGCAGTGACCTGTCTCGATCAGTGCGAAGGTCGACTTGGCCATGTTGTCCAAGCGCCGCAGGCACTGGTGCTGGAAGTGCTTGATCTCTGCGAGGAACCAGTCTGACTCCGCGCCGTCGAGAATGAAGGCTTCGTGAGCAAGAACTTGCTCTGCACTGCCCTCTGTGCGGATGTTGATGAGTCCGATCTCGAGGTGGTTCACTCGAAGCCTGAGGAGTGCGTCCTCGAGCTCTCTGAAGGCACGGAGAGACCAGGTGTCGGCGGAGCGCTCTGGTGCGCCAGTTGGGCCCTTCATGAGGAGATTCGCCACGCGACCGTTCAGGGTGACCTCGATGCTCTGATAGCTCCAGCCGTCTTCGGTGTCGGTGCGTTCGAGAGCAGGAATGGGGACGCCCGCACCCTTGCGGTTCGGGAACTTTGCGTCCTGCTCAGAGACGATGGCGCCTGCGCGTGCAGCGATGCCATCGCCCCACTTTGAGCGCGGGAATGACCCGTCGATGAAGTTGTACTTCAATGCATCGCGTGCCCTGAAGCCTTCTGCTTTGGTGCAGAAGACATCAGACATGTCGCGTCGGATCTTGCGTTTGTCAGTCAGGCGGGTGAGACCGCCGGTTCCGGGGAGGACGCCAAGCAGGGGGACCTCGGGGAGGGCCACAGCAGCGTTGCCGTCGTCGATCAGGTAGATCTCTTCACAGGCGAGTGCCAGCTCATAGCCGCCACCTGAAGCTGTACCGTTGAGTGCGGCCATGAAGACGATCCCGGACTCGGCGAGGGTGTCCTCGATTCCGCAGCGTGTCTCGTTGGTGTACTTACAGAAGTTGACCTTGAAGGCGTGGGGAGCATTGCCAAGAAAGCGAATGTTTGCGCCAGCGCAGAAGATCTTGTCGTAGGCGCCAGTCAGCACCACGCAGCGGACCTCGGGGTGCTCAAACCGAAGTCGGTTTACAGCGTCGTGAAGCTCGATGTCGACGGCGAGATCGTAGGAGTTGAGCTTGAGTTCGTACAGGCCCTCCCACATGGGGTGGTCCTCTTTGATGTGCATGGTCAGCGTGGCGACGCTGCCATTTACCTCAAGATCCCAGTGGACATAGCGTTCGGGGTGGGTCTCGAAATTTACGGGTGGGTAAGCGAAATCGCCCATCAGAACCTCCAGGTGACAGCACTATAGTGCAGTAAAATGCGCTTGGCAACCCTATCTTAATGCATTATAGTGCATGTATGTCGGAACTACTGCATCACATTGGTACGCGGCTTCGTGCTCGTCGAGCGGCATCAGACCTGACACAGGCTGAGCTGGCTCGACGTGCAGGCGTGTCTCCTCGCTTTCTGGTTCAGCTCGAGAAGGGAGAGGGAAACATCAGCGTGGGTCGCCTGGCCGAGGTCTGTGATGCGCTCGCTTTTCCGATGGCGGATTTGTTTCGCGGTATCGGGCCAGGCCGGCCGAACAAGATTGCACTCGTTGGTCTGAGGGGTGCTGGCAAGTCAACGGTGGGGCAGCGCCTCGCAGATGCGATCGATGCCCGCTTCATCGAGCTGGATGGACTCATCGAGGAAGAAGCGGGGATGGCCCTACGCGAGATCTTCGAGCTCCGCGGAGAAGCTCACTACCGAACCCTGGAGCGAGAGGTGCTCGAGCGCGTGCTCAGGGAACCGATCTCCACGGTCATTGCTGCCGGTGGCTCTATCGTTACTGCCGGTGATACCTGGCGACGCCTGCAGGAGGGTGCCCGCACTGTCTGGCTGAAGGCCAGTCCGGCCTCTCACCTCGAGCGGGTCCGTGCCCAAGGAGATCTTCGCCCCATGCGGGGCCGGCCGAATGCTCAAGCAGAACTGGAGGCGATTCTCGATGAACGTTCCGGACTCTACGCAGAGGCTGATCTCCACCTGGATACGGATGGGCTCGGTGTCGATGGCGTGGTACAAGCGCTCGCTCATGACTGAAAAGCCCACACCAAATGACGACGAGAGTCTCGACCAACTCACGAGCGAGTGGCGGGTGTTTCAGCTCAAGAAAGGTCACAGATTCTCTACCGATGATGTGGTGACGGCCTGGACTGCTGGCCTCGCCCGCCCCGATGCAATGCGACTCATCGACATCGGCGCTGGGATTGGGTCGGTCGGCTTGATGACCCTTCATTTCATGAGCCAGGATGCCACCAGTGTGTTTGTAGAGGCCCAAGAGGTCAGTCACGAGCTCTGTAAGAAGACCATCGCATATAACGATCTTGGCCACCGGGTTGAGCTTCGGCTGGGTGATCTTCGGGAGCTGAACTCGGCTCCAGAGTCTGGTGTTTACGACCTGGTCACGGGTAGTCCACCCTACACGCCTGTGGAGAAGGGAGTGGTCTCACCGCATCCCCAGCGAGCAGCCTGCCGCATGGAGCTTCGCGGGAGTGTCTACGACTACTGCCGAACGGCAGCGCGGCTGCTCAAGCCCGACGGCACCTTTGTCTTTGTTCACGCTTCTGCTGACCCCAGGCCAGAGCTGGCGATTGCCGACGCAGGCCTGGTCCTCAATGAGCGCCGAGACGTACTCTTTCGAGATGGACGGCCACCGACCATATCCGTCTTCAGGTGTTCCTTCTCTGGTGATCGTGAAGATGCCCAGCCGTTCATCATGCGGACCCGCGAAGGGGACTGGGGCCCGGACAGAGAGCGCCTCCGGGTAGCGCTGGGCTTCAAGGGCTGATGGCACTCAGGGCTGCGGCTGCGACGGGGTGGCCCTCGGCTACAGCACGCTCGAGAGCGGCTCTGGCTGCGACCAGATCACCGCTGTACAGCGATGTCATCGCGCTGCTGTAAGCCAAGTCTGCAATGTCACCACCCTTGTCGAGCGAGGCCTGATAGGCGGCTGCCGCCCGATCAAATTGCTCCTCAGTGAAGGCGTGGTGGCCAGCCTCGGCGAGACCTTCAGCTGTGTCCAGGTTCGGGGCTGATGGGTTGGTCTTTGCACCCGGTATTCGCCTGTGGCCTGCGTATTGATCGATTCGATAGGGACTGATTGCCTCGGCTGTCTCTACGACGCTGCTGCGCTTGAGTCCGCCGATACCGAGGTCCAGGATGCACTCTGCGAGCCCCAGTCCCAGCCGCGAGTGGCCCGCTGCATTTGGATGGCAGTGGTCGATAAATTCGGCGTTTCCTGGAATCCCATCTTCAGATCCTGCGGCGAGGTCCGCGGCGAGATCGCAGACTGCAGTGGCGTACTGCTGGCCCAGATCCTTGACCACGGTTCTCATGGCCCGATTGCTCGTCATGGGGCGAAGTGCAGCAAGCTCCTTGTGCTCAAAGGTGCTCGCCGCCACCTCTGCGAGGCCTGCGGTCAAGTAGAGCTTGCCCAGCCGGTGTAGACCGCCCTCGGTCTTGATTGCGTGGGTCACCTGTCCAGCTTCAGCAGCAAATCGTGCCTTGGGGACTTTGTCTACGATTCCCTGTAGGCGCTGCAGTGCTCGGATCTCCTCTTCGCTCGCCACGCCGGGTGTGCCGTTATCGACGTGATCTCGGGAGTTGGTGGCGACGGTACTCAGGAGGACTGGCACCCCATGTTCGCGCGCAGCCAGAACGATGCTCTGGAGATGCTCACGGTAAAGGGCGAGGCCAAGCTCGCGGTCATCGCGGTCTACCGTGACGTCCATTCTGCCAATCGGCAGCCAGTCGGTCTGGTCGGGTGGGGTGAGGGTGCTCTCTTCGGCAATAAATACGTCGCGGAGCTGTCGATACACATAGGACTTCGAGAGTCGTCTCCTCAGGAGTTCTGCTGAGGGATCGTAGCGAGAGGAGCTTGCCTTGAGCGCCCGCAGTTCGTGGTATTCGTTGTTTCCGGTGTAGATCACAACCAGGTCGGGATCGTCGTTTTCTAAGGCCCGGAAGACCATCTCGCCCACTTGCCGACTCCCCATTCCGCCATGGGCGAGATTGAGGATCTCTATGGCGATGTCTGGATTGGCACGCCGGAGCGCTTGCTCAGCTTGTCCAGGAAATGCCGTGAATGGGCTGTACATCTCGCCGTAGGCTGCTGATGCACCAAAGACCAGTATGCGGACGCCAGCCTTCTTGTTTGTGACCACCCTCCGCCTGCCCGACACATAGACACGGCTGTCGGGAGCACGGCCCGGGGTGAAGGCTTGTCCTGAGTTGCGCTGGTACAGGAGGGGAGAGACCACGGCCTCGAGGTCTGGCATCGTCGCGCGCAGGCCCGCCTCAGCCAGCCCGAGCAAGCAAATCATCATCAGCAGAGTGAAGCTCAACTTCTTTGCGATTGACGCCATGGTGCGAGTCTACCCCAGCAAGAAGAAGGCCCGCCGAGAGGGCGGGCCTTCAGGCTTCAAATTGGTCCGATTTTAGTCGGCGTTCTTGAAGAATGTGGGGATGTCATAGTCATCGGGGTTGAGTCCGCTCACCATGCCATTTCCTCCGCCTGGGCCTCGGTAGCCGCCGCCGGAGTTGTTGCCGTTAGCGACCATACGACCGCCGCGCATGGCCTCTGCCACACGTCGCTCCACTGATGGAGTGGCGGCCAGGAAGGACTCGTCAAAGCCAGTTGCGATGACGGTGACGCGGGCCTCTTCGCCCATGGTCTCGTCTACAACCCAACCCCAGATGACGTTGGCATCTTCGTGGGCTTCTTCTTGGATCATTGTGCTGGCCTCAGTGATCTCGAACATCGTGAGATCCGAAGAACCCGTGACGTTGATGAGAACGCTGGTGGCGCCAGCGATGCTGACATCGTCGAGCAGTGGGCTCGAGATGGCGCGCTGCGCAGCCTCTACAGTGCGGTGATCGCCTGTACCCATGCCGACACCCATGAGCGCCATGCCCTTGTTTGCCATGATGGTGCGAACGTCAGCAAAGTCGACGTTGACGCAGCCTTGATAGTGAATCAGGTCGCTGACACCCTTGACGGCTTCGTACAGGACCTTGTCGGCCATGCCGAAGGCTTCTGCCATGGTGGTTCGCTCTGTTGCCATTGAGATCAAGCGCTGGTTCGGGATGGTGATCAGCGTGTCGACACAGCTGCGGAGTGCCTCGACACCTTCCTCAGCTTGCTTGCGACGTCGTCGACCTTCGAAGTGGAAGGGCCGTGTGACGCATGCAACGGTGAGTGCGCCGATTTCCTTCGCCACCTGAGCAATAACAGGAGCAGCACCGGTACCGGTACCGCCGCCCATGCCGGCCGTGATGAAGACCATGTCAGCACCGACAACCAGCTCAGCGAGACGGTCGCGATCTTCCAGAGCGGCTTCACGACCGACTTCAGGATCTGCGCCAGCGCCGAGTCCCTTGGTCAGCTGGCCACCCAGCTGGAATCTACGGGGCGCAAGTGAGCGCTCCAGGTCTTGCGCGTCGGTATTAACCGCCACGAAATCCACGCCGGTCATACCGGACTGAATCATGTTGTTTACAGCGTTACCGCCGCCACCACCGACACCGATTACTCGGATGTTGGCCTTGGCGATGTCGTTTTCCACCAGTTCGATTGTCATGTGTTCACCTTCAACTTCTACTGCTACAGTTCTGCGGAGAGGGGGGGGGGAGTGTTGTCTTGGGGGCTAGTACAGCGGGGTGGCGATGGCTACCGAGCCAACGTCCAGATCAATTTGCTGTGGGGTTTCTATGTTGAGCCCTCGCTCTTTCATCCGAGCGAGTCGGTCCAGAGCTGGGGCGGGGTCGGCGAAGCCGAGGACGATCCGGCTGCCGGTGCGCAAGACAAGCGCGTACCCGGCACGGGAATCGAAGTGGATTTCAGATAAGTCTGAGAGCGCGATCTGCTCATCAGCGTCGACGGCCTTGTGGATGTCGACTGCCTCGTCGATGATGGCGCGTGCCACCCGAGGGTGCGCTTCAAGAAGCTCCGGATCGAGACCGGAGAGTATGGGGAAGTCGAGCAGATCAGAGTCTGCCCGCTTGAAGACATTTGCCTCTGCGTCGACGAGCCAGAGATCACTGAGGGCGAGGAGCATCTTGGGTGTGTGCTCCCGGACATGAATCTCGACCGCTCCAGGGAAGCGCCGGCGAGCGGTGGCTTCTTGGACCCAAGGGTGTCGCTCGACGCCTTGGACGGCTCGGGCAAGGTCGGCATTGAAGAGGTGAGTGCCAGTGCGGACATCTGCGAGATGTCGAAGCTGCACAGGCTTGGCCCGCTCTGTCCCCACGAACACGACCTCCTGAACCTGAAATGTCTCGCCATGTGCGATGGCGTCCCCGAGTGCCCAGATACACACAGCAGTGCAGGTCCCGGTCATGGTCCAGACCAGGGCTGTGCGCAGGCGATCCATCATCGATGGGTGCTGTGAAGTGAGCGGAGACACGGGTTGGGGGTCCCGGTGGGTGGTTCTGGGGGAGATTTCGGAGAGAAGCGGGGAGGGGGGAAGCCGAGATTAAACACGGGCTTGCAACGAATCTACTGCAGGGGAGCGCTCTTGACAAGGCAAGTGTTTGAGTTGGCTGGTTTTGTTTGCCTGGATTCAGTCGCCGTTGGAGGCGAGTTGCGGATCTTTTGGGGCTGTAGAATTGGCCTCTGAAGGAATTTCGTCGCCGCGCTCAATATGTAATTGTGCGCCTTTAACCGCTATTTCTACTAACTCTTCAAAGCATACCCCGGTGGCTCCAGCGGACATCGGTGTCAGGCTTGTCGCCGTCATACCAGGAATTGTATTGATCTCCAAGAACCACGGAATTCCATCAGCATCAATAATGAAATCGGCGCGCGCAACTCCTGACAAGCCAACAGTTTTGTAGGCGATTTCAGCATGTTGCTGGGCAGTGGCTGCGATGACCGGATCGATCGGAGCGGGAACGAGATATTCGGTCTGACCTTTGGTGTACTTGGCGTCAAAGTCGAAGTGACCGCCCACGGGTCTGATCTCGACCACGGGAAGCGCGTCTCCATCGAGGACTGCGACAGTGATCTCGCTACCGCCGATGAATTGCTCAATGAGGACATCGGCCTCAAATTGCTGGCAGTCATCGAGTGCCGCGCTGAGGGACTCCAGGTCAGCACAAATGTGGATGCCGATTGTGGAGCCACCGTTGGGTGTCTTGGTCACCACTGGAAATGTAAGTCCCGATGGGATCCGGGTGCCGCGCCGCCAGACTGCATCACTGGGAAGGTGAACTTCAGTTCCACGAAGTAGACGCTTTGTCGCAATTTTATCCATGGCGATGGCTGAGGCTCGGACACCAGACCCTGTGTAGGGAATGCGCATGATCTCGAGGAGCCCCTGAATACATCCGTCTTCTCCGAAGCTGCCGTGAAGGGCCAGCCAGGCGACATCGACACCGTGCTCGATGAGCTTTGCGGGTGTGTCTGGGCCGACGTCAATCTCCACTACGGTGTAGCCACGGCTCCGGAGCGCCTCTGCTACGGCAGCGCCACTCTTGAGCGAGATGGGTCGCTCTGTTGACATGCCCCCCATCAGGACTCCCACGGTGAGGTTCTTGCTGTCAGTCATCTGTTTCTCCGTCCTGGCTCATTTCCGAGCACTGGAATTCGGGTTTCAAGTGTAATTCCGCGTGTCTTCTCAACACGCATTTTGATGCCCTTGACCAGCATCTGTAGATCGCTAAAGGTGCCTCCGCCAAGATGGACCACCGCCCCGGGTTGTGTCACCGACAGCCGCCATCTCCTCAGCCGGGTTCCGAGAACACCGGCTTTCTCGAGCTCGCGTGCGACGGTGGTGTCGGCAACTGCGCCAAAGAGAGTGCCTGAACGATCAGGGCCTGCCAGCCACGATCGTGCGGCTGAAACTCGGCGTAGGGTGATCGAGAGGAGAACGGTTGCATCACCGAGCCTTGGGGCACCGTCAGAGGGCCAGGAGATCTCCACGACCTTTCCGCCACGCATGACCTTGATGCCGGCTGCGATTTTGCTCAGCTCGTCGGCTTGACCGCTCTCAAATAGTCCGCCCACTGATCCTGGCCAGGAGCGCACAGCATCCCAGAGACCGCCCTCCAGATCGGCGGGAAGCGCGCTCCACAGAGATGCGGATCCCATGGTGACGTGTTCATCGCTGACGGTGATGCGTTCAAACTGAGCGCCGAGTCGCAGCACTGTTCCGCGAAGCCCGCCGTCACGGACGAGCCAGTCTGCGAACGGCCAGTGAATACGCCACTTCCCCCCATGCTCTCGGGTTTGTCTTGTAAATTCTATCAGTCCGCTCTCATCATGGGCTTCGACCCACAGCTCCACAGGCCCTCCGACCCTCAGCGGTGTGTGACTCGCGAGAGGCTCTTCAGGCCGGACAATCAGTCCTGACTGATTCTGGAGTGCATCGGTGAGTTCAGCGATTGCCATTCAGGGCGGCCTCCAGATCTCCACAGACCTGATTCACATCGCCAGCACCAAGGGTGATGACGATGTCTCCGGACTCTCGTCCCTTGGCGAGGACGGCTGTAGCCTCCTCAAGCGACTCCACGGTGGTGACACCACGATGGCCGTGCTCGATCATTCCCTGTGCGATCTGGTGATGATCTAAGCCCTCGATTGGCTGCTCTCCTGCCCTGTAGACTGGGCAGACGACCACGTCTGTGGCGTGGTTGAAGCAGCGCACGAAGTCATCAAAGAGATCACGCACTCGGGTGTATCGGTGTGGCTGAAACACCGCGACGACCCGCTGTCCTGTCCAGGCGTTGGCGGCAGCCTGGAGGGTGGCTTGTATCTCTGTTGGGTGATGGCCATAGTCATCAATAATGGTGACGGGAAGCTCACCGCCGATGTCCACCTCTGCACGGACGGAGAAGCGGCGGTCGACGCCACAGAAGCCGTGGAGGGCTTCAGCGAGCTTGGCGAATGGGATGTCGAGTTCGAGCCCTACTGCTATCGCTGCCAGGGCATTTGAGACGTTGTGTCGGCCGGGCATGTTGAGGCTGACGGTGCCCATGAATTCGTTTCGCCAGTGGACATCGACGGTGGCTGTGATGCCACTAAACTGTACATTCTCGCCCCGTACATCGGCCTGAGCAGAGAAGCCGTAGGTCACGGTACGTCGTCGGATGCGAGGCAGCAGGCTCTGCACTACGGGGTGGTCGAGGCATAGAGTAGCGAAACCAAAGAATGGAACCTTGTTTGCAAACTCACAGAAGCCGTCGACCAGGCTGTCCATGCTGCCCCAGTGCTCGAGGTGCTCTGGATCAATATTTGTGATCACGGCGACGGTGGGGTCGAGGAGCATAAAGCTCCCATCTGACTCATCCGCCTCGGCGACCAAGAATTCGCCCGCGCCCAGTCGCGCCGATGAGCCCATGGAGTCGAGTCGACCCCCGATCACAATCGTCGGATCGAGCCCAGCACCGTGCAGACAGGTGGCCAGCATGCTGGTCGTGGTGGTCTTGCCATGGGTGCCAGCGACGGCCAAACCGTACTTCATGCGCATCAGCTCTGCGAGCATCTCTGCTCGCGGAATCACGGGAATCTGGGCGGCCTCGGCTGCTGCTATCTCCGGGTTTGTCATGGGCACTGCTGTGGACTTCACCACCACGTGCGCGCCCTCGACCTGCTCGGGCTTGTGCCCGATAAAGATGGTGCCGCCGAGCTTGCGCAGACGGCGTACTGCCTGTCCCTCCCGCATGTCTGATCCCGTGACCGTGTAGCCCTGTGTGATCAGCACCTCTGCAATGCCGCTCATCCCCGAGCCGCCAATTCCGACGAAGTGAATCCGCTGAACCTTACCTCTAAACATTATGCAGCTCCCGGTAGGGCGCGGTCGTCTTCATTGGCCATCGGCCAGCCTGCCGAGACGGGTGACTTGTGTGACTCCGCCGAGATGCTGAGTAGGATTCCGATGACCCACATATGAGACATCATGGCGGTCGCGCCGTAGCTGATGAACGGCAACACCAGTCCCTTGGGCGGAAGAATGCCCATGACGACCCCGAGATTGAAGAAGGCCTCGAAGCCCACCATCAGGGTGAGGGTGGCGGCGAGGAGCATTGAGAAAGAATCTCTTGCATGTCTCGCGATGTACAGTCCTCGCCAGAGGAAGATGGCGTACAGGCCGATCAGGCTCAGCACAGCCACGAGACCCAGCTCCTCGGCGATGACAGCGCCGATGAAGTCGGTCCACGGCTCTGGCAAGAAGTCCAGCTTTGCAACCGAGTTGCCGAGGCCCTGGCCCCAGAAACCGCCAGAATGCATGGCCACCCAGGACTGGATGACGTGGTAGCCCTCAGCATCCATGGACTGCCACGGGTCCATGAAGCTCTTGAGGCGCTTGACACGGTACGGCTCGAAGATCATTACAGGGATGCCCACGAAAATACCGGCTACTGCGGCGGCGATGGTGTGCTTGATCTGAAGCCCAGCCATGAAGACCATGATCGCACACAGTCCGGCGATGATGGCGGTAGTACCGAAGTCGGGCTGTGGGAGTATGAGCAAGAGGGCCGGTAGCGGGACGAGCATGGCCTTGAGTACTACTCTGGCATCGCCGATATGCTGCCGAGATCTGTCGAGGTAGTCGGCCAGCATGATGAGCACGATGATCTTGGCAAACTCAGATGGCTGCCAGTGGATTGGGCCGAAGCCGATCCATCTATATGCACCGTTCGCCCCGTACCGAATTCCGGGCACAAAGCAGAGCAGAAGGCCGCCAATTACTGCAGCATAGAGCATGATTCTGTAGCGCCGAATGATGCGCATGGGGGTCACCGCGGTGGTGACACAGCAGACCAAGCCTACGGCGAGGGCAATGAGCTGTCTTGTCAGGTAGTAGGTCTCATCGCCTGAGCGCTCGAAGGCCTTCATGGCAGATGCTGAGTAGACCATCACGAGTCCAAAGACCACGAGCAGTGCGGAGGTCATGATCAGCCATGGATCGATGCTGCGGTTTTTCATTGAGACATCTCCTGAGCGAGAGCCTTGAAATGCTCTCCCCGTTCCTCGAAATTTGTGAATTCGTCAAAGCTCGCACATGCAGGCGAGAGCAGGACGACATCTGACAGCTGTGCACGCTTTACTGCTGTACTGACGGCATCCCTGAGTGTCTGCACCGTCTCGACTTCTGGTCTGTCGAGCGCTGCAGCTATCTGAGGTCCAGCATCCCCAAAGCAGATGATGCGGCGTGCACTGCGAGCCAGGGCTTGGTTTAAGCGTCCGTAGTCTGAGCCCGCTTTTCCGGCGCCGCCGAGCAGCACGATGAGCGGTGCGTCGATGCCAGATATACCCACGATGGCTGCATCGACGTTGGTGGCCTTGGAGTCGTTGACCCAGGTGATCCCGCGGGCTGAATGGACGGGCTCGAGGCGGTGCGGGAGGGCAGTGAGTACTGCAGGTTTTATCGACTCACGGGCAACACCCGCACAGACTGCAAGGAGTGCGGCAGCAGCAGCGTTGTCTTGGTTGTGCCTTCCGAGCAGCGACAGTTCCGAGAGATCGACCTTGCCATCATCTGGGGTACCGCTCAGGGTGATGGTCTTGTCTGTACACATGACACCGGGTGTGTCACCGAGCCACAGTGGGCTGGCAGCCGTATCCCCGTGCTGGAGCAGCCCGTCGGGGTTGCTCACTCCGGGTCGGGGAAGTGCTGCGTAGCCGCTGGCAGTCATGCAGTTGAAGAGCGCAGTCTTGGTCTCGCCATAGACGGCCATCGTGCCGTGCCGACCCAGGTGGTCCGGTGCGAGATTGAGGGCCGCGGCTGCAACGGGTGCGAGACCACCGGGTAGCTCCAGCTGGTAGCTGCTGACCTCGACCACCGCGTAGTCGGGGGTGTCTCCGGACATCACCAATTCAGTGAGTGCAGTGCCCAGGTTACCGCCCACAAACACCGTGTGGCCGGCAGCCTCTAGTAGCTGACCGATGAACCAGGTCACAGATGACTTTCCGTTGGTTCCAGTGACAGCGATGATGGGTATGCCGCGGTCCTGAATGATCTCCGCAGCAAAGCCAAGCTCCGAGACGACGCGAACGCCCGCGGCCTGAGCCGCTACAATGTCCGGTGCTCGGGCTGGAATACCTGGAGACACAATGATCAGGTCTGCGGCTGTGAAGTCCGCTCGGTCGTGTCGGCCGTAGGTATGCCGTGCGCCCTCAACCTTGGGGGCATCTTCTCGCAGATCGGTGACCGTGACACTTGCTCCCGAGGACAGCGCATACCTGGCCGCTGAGACGCCGCTGCGTCCCATGCCCATGACCAGTATGTTCCGTCCAGCGAGGGTCATCAGCGAACCTTCAATGTCGTCAAGGCCACCAGGGCCAGGAGAATAGAGATGATCCAAAAACGAACGATGATCTTGGGCTCACTCCAGCCCTTTTTCTCGTAGTGGTGGTGGATCGGCGCCATCCTGAAGATGCGCTTGCCAGTCATCTTAAAGGAGCCCACCTGGAGAATGACGCTCACCGCTTCGAGCACAAAGATTCCGCCCACCAAGACCAGCAGGATCTCATTCTTGGTCAGGATGGCCAGGATGCCGAGGGCACCGCCGAGGCTCAGTGAGCCCACATCGCCCATGAAGATCTGGGCTGGGTAGGTGTTGTACCAGAGGAAGCCGAGGCCAGCGCCGACAATGGCGACTGAGAAGATAGCGAGCTCTCCAGCACCGGGAATGTATGGCACGGAGAGATAGCCCGAGAACTTGGTGTTTCCGGCCACGTAGGCGAGGATGGCGAAGGTCAGTCCTGAGGTCATCACAGGACCGATGGCCAGACCGTCCAAACCGTCCGTCAGGTTGACCGCATTCGACGTTCCGGTCAGGACAAACATGCCGAAGAAGACATAGATCCAGCCCAGCTGCGGAATGCCAAAGCTACTGAAGTCAATGGTCGTATTCTTGAGGAACGGCAGAGCGAGCTCTGGCGATATGAGGCCGGTCATGTAGCCGTAGCCAAGAACGGCTCCACCGATACCGAACTGACCCAAGAGCTTCCAGCGGCCTGCGAGGCCATCAGATGACTTCTGCATGACCTTCTTCCAGTCATCAATGAAGCCGAGGGCGCCGTAGCCGAGCAGAACGAGCAGGGCCATCCAGACTACAGGCTGGTCGAGTCGAGCCCACAGCAGCGTCGACACTGTGATGCTGAGGATCATGGGGACGCCACCCATGGTTGGTGTTCCGACCTTTGTCTCGAGGTGGGCTTGCGGACCATCGTCGCGGATGATCTGCTCCATGCGCTTGTTCTTCATGAAGTTGATGAACCAGGGGTAGAGCGCGTAGCAGATCGCCAGAGCGGTCACCATGCCCCAGGCTGTTCGGAAGGTGATGTAGCGGAAGAGGTTGAAGAACTGGTGTTCCGCCGCCAGGGGAGTCAGTAGGTGGTAAAGCATTAGGCGCTCTCCTTGGGTTCTAATCCGAGCAAAATTTGCTCCATTCGCATACCTCTGCTGCCCTTGATGAGGATGATGTCCCCAGGCTGGAGGTGGCCACGAAGCGCGCTACCGAGTGTCTCGGCATCGCTCGCCCACATGGCGTCGCTGTTTAGGGCCTTCTGAAATCTGGGGCCGACGTAGCCGACGAGATCTAAGTCGAGTGTGTTGGCCAGCTCGATGGTCTCAGCGTGCTGCTCAATTTCCCCCGCACCCAGCTCGAGCATGTCACCCAGCAGTGCGATTCTGCGACGACCTGGGCTGCGGGGAATCGCTGCCAGTGTGCGCAGGTTCGCCGCGACGCTCATTGGGTTGGCATTGTATGCATCGTTGATGATCTGGGTTTCATCAGGACCCGGCTCGATGCGGAGTCGCATCCCGACGGGTGTGTAGCGGGCTATCGCTGCCATCATGGTGTTGAGTGGCTGTCCGAGTGCCGTACCCACAGCGATGGCGCCCACAGCATTATGGGCCATGTGGATCCCTGGGTTGGGAATCATGCCCTGTGCGGTGACACCATCAACAGAGACTTCAAATTGAGTGTCCAGGGTGTCTGGGTCCACCGCGGCGTTGAGGAGTTGGACGCGGCAATTGTCATGCGATCCGTAGGTCAGGAGCTCGACGCCAGGGGGAATGGTCAGCTGCGATACGTGGGGGTCATCCATGTTGATGCAGCACACATCGCCGGGCTGTGCACCATCGAAGAGCTCACCCTTGGCCGCGGCAATCGCCTCGATGCTGCCGAGCCCCTCGAGGTGAGCGGCGCCGACGTTGGTGATGATTCGGATGGTCGGGCGACCGATGTCCTGGAGCAGAGCAATCTCACCGGCGTGGTTCATTCCCATCTCGAGGACGAGGGCATCGGCTGAGTCCGGGATCGCCAAGAGTGTGAGCGGCAGACCGATGTGATTGTTGAAGTTTCCGCTGGTCTGGTGGACATGGCCCAGACCTTCAAGCGCCAGGCCGATCAGTGCGCGAGACGTGGTCTTTCCTGCGCTTCCAGTGATGCCCACCACAGGGCCTTCAAACTCCGCACGCACATGCCGACCGAGATCCTGCAAGGCTGTGAGCCCATCGTCGACCTCTATGTGACCTGCCGTCCACCCTGAGTGGACGCGTTCAGCGATGACGCCACATGCACCCGCCGCCAGTGCTTGATCGATGAAGTCGTGGGCATCAAAGCGCTCTCCTCGGAGCGCCAAGAACCAATCTCCGGCTTCGACAGCCCGGGTGTCGGTGCAGATGGCACCGGTACCGCCTGCGATCTTGAGGGTTCCGCCCGTCGCTTTCGTGATTTGTTCGGAGGATAATTTCATGCTGAACCCTCCAACACCTGTGTGGCCACAAGTCGGTCATCGAATGGAATTGTCTGATCTCCTGTGGTCTGAGTGGTCTCATGGCCCTTGCCTGCGATGAGCACAATGTCGCCACCCCGTGCAGAATTGATGGCTGCAGTGATCGCAGCCCTCCTGTCCGGCTCGATTGTGTGTGGGCCGGCGATCCCTGAGACGACTGACTGGATGATGGCCATGGGGTCTTCGTGGCGAGGATTGTCGGATGTGACAAAGAGCCAGTCGGAGCCAGCATTAGCCACAGCACCCATCTGAGGCCGCTTGCCTGGATCTCGGTCACCACCGCAGCCAAAGACGGTCAGTACTCGCCCTCTGGTCAGCGGTCGGAGCGACTCGAGCACAGCTTTCATCGCATCCGGCGTGTGGGCGTAGTCGACGAGGACGGTGATGTCTCTGGTGTTGGCTACCGGCTCGAGTCGGCCTGGAATCGTGGAGAGGCCCTCGAGTCCGCGGATGACACTCTCAGGCGCGATATTGAGTGCGCGAGCAGCAGCAAAAGCGCCCAGGGCGTTGAGTACGTTGTGACCCCCGATGAGGGGTAAGAATATGGTGTACTGACCATCTGGAGTTGCGACTTGGAAGTGGGTTCCCTTGACGGTCGGCTGGAGGGCGAGGGCTCTAAAGTCGGCAGTTGGACCCATGCCGTAGGTCCAAGTTTCTCTGCTGCCTGGATCGATCTTTGAGCAGGCAGGATCGTCCACATTCAGGATGGCGATGCCGTCTAGGGCGAGCAGCGAGTTGAACAGTGTGGCTTTTGCTGCCAGGTATTCATCCATGTCTGCGTGAAAGTCGAGGTGGTCTCGACTGAAGTTCGTGAACACCGCGACGCGGAACGGGATGGCATCGACTCGCTTCATCACAATGCCGATAGAGCTCACCTCCATCAGTGCAGCCGCGCACCCTGCATCGACCATTTGGTGCAGCAAGCTCTGGAGGACGGGTGACTCTGGTGTCGTGTGGGATGCCGGGAAGGTGGTTCCTGCAATCCGGTGACCTGTGGTTCCCACGACCCCGCTGGAGTCTCCGCTGGCAGACACAATCGCTTCAAGCATCCAGGTCAGCGTCGTCTTGCCGTTTGTACCCGTGACACCAACAACGGGGATGGTGTTGCCGGGCTGACCCTCAAGGGCCGCTGCAGCCGCAGCAAGGGCGGCGCGTGCATCTTTTACCTGGATAACCGTGACATTCGGACGCGCAGAAACGGGGCCGTCCGCAATTACTGCGGCAACCTCGAGATTGGGAACGAACCGTCTGGCGTCCACCCGCTCGCCGCGGATGGCCACAAAGAGGTCAGCAGGACCGGCCTGTCTCGAGTCGTAGACGACCCGGTCGATTTGACGGTCCGTGGAGCCGTCGATGCTGACGACTCCCAGCTGTGCAGTGAGCGCGGAAAGGAGCATGGGGTGGGGAGCAGGGGGGAACAACGGGGGCTGTCGAAGAAATAAGGGCGACACCCCAGTCACGACTCACTGCGGGTGAGTGAGCTGTGGCATGGGTGGGCATGCTCTGAGGCGTCGCTTGTTTTTCCCCCACGGGGGGGAGGGGGCCGGCTGGAGGGGCGCTGGAAAAATCAAAATCAGCAGGAACAACGGGAGCGGGATTCGTGAAGCTTGAGTTTTGGAGGTCAGGAGAGCGCTCAGATCTCGAAGAGAAGGGAGTGATCTGAAGGAACGCCCGGGTGGGGCCTGACTTCTGGGCTCGATGGGACACAATCTGGGTGATTGTTCCCGAAACTTCATCGCAATACCGCCCCTCCAGGCCGGGTGGGGGAAAGTGATGTGTTGTGGGTGAGAGGTGACTCATTGGAGTGTCACCTCGACGCGGTCGCCCGGGCGCAGTGTGCGTCCGGGACTTGGATTCTGTTTGATGACGCGGCCGCTGCCCTTGAGCTGCACGCTCAAGCCGGCGCCCTCGAGGGTGACCAGTGCGTCACGCATGCTCAGACCGCTGAGGTCTGGCGTGATGAGCCTGCCCTTAGGTGCCCAGCGGAGCTCGGGGGCTGCCGTCGGGAGCTTTATTTCTCCCTTTACGGGCTCGATGGTCGTCGGGGCCATCAGTGCAGGGTTGGGAGGAACGCCCATGAGGCGGAGAGCCTTGCTGCCTATCTCTGCAAATGCGGGTCCGGCAGTGCTGCCGCCGAATCGAGATCCCTTGGTCGGGTTGTCGACGACGATGGCCATCGCGAGTCGAGGATCGTCCGCCGGAACAACGCCGATGAAAGAGCCAATCCGCTCGGTCTTGGAGTAGCCACCCTCGACGTGCTTCCAGGCTGTGCCGGTCTTGCCAGCGACCGCATAGCCATCGATTGCGGCCTTGGTCCCGGTTCCGCCCGGCTCAGTGACCGTGACCATCATCTCGAGGGTGTCTGCAGCCGTCTTCTCGGAGATCACACGCCTGTCGACGGATGGCTCAAAGATTCGAATGGCGACCTCGTTGGAGTCCAGGATCTCAGAGATCAGGTACGGCTCCATTCGCACACCGCCATTGCCGAGAACGGCCACTGCTGCAGCGAGCTGTGCGGTGGTCGCGTTGACGCCGTGTCCGTATGATGTGGTGGCCAGCTCGATGGGCTTGATCTTGTCTGCAGATCTCATCACACCCGCCGCCTCTCCAGGGAGCCCGAGGTGGGTGACTCGGCTGAAGCCGAAGTCCTTCAGATAGTCCAGGGTTCGCTTTGCACCCAAGGTGAATGCGAGCTTCGCTGCCCCAATGTTTGAAGAGTATTTAATGATCTCAGACACGGAGATGATCTTCTCGGGATGCTCGTCTGAGATTGTGGTTCGACCGATTCGGAACCGGCCGTTCTCACAGTCAATGGGGGTCTGCTTTGTCACCTCTCCTTCCTCAACTGCCGCAGCAGCGATGAAGGGCTTGAAGACGGAGCCGGGCTCGAACACATCGGCAACTGCACGATTACGGAGGGCAGCCTGACTGATGTTCTTGGTATCGTTCGGGTTGTGTGTCGGTCGCTGCGCCATGGCCAGGATGGCGCCGGTCTCAGGATCGATGATCACTGCGGATGCAGACTCGGGCTCGCTGCGCTCCATGACCTGGTCGAGGGCTTCCTCTGCGATGCGTTGGATACTCCGATCTATTGTGAGAACTACAGAATTACCGGGTCGCGCTTGAGGGATGTTTGTGGTGATGCGTCGGCCCTTACGGTCTCGCCACTGGACGTACTTGTAGGTCTCGCCTGCGAGGTGCCTGTTGAGGGTTCGCTCCAGACCTTCGCGACCGTTGTTTGCCGTGCCGAGACCCAGCATTGGTGCTGCGTCTCTACCTGCTGGGTAGAAGCGGCGGTATTCATTTCGGCTGAACAGTGCGTGCTTCAAGGAGGGGTGGTCTTTGCTGAGTTCTTTGACCTTGTCCATGATGGCTTCGACCTGATCTGGGACCAGGTTTCGACCGAGTCGGATGTCTTGTCGGCTCCTGCGGTTCAGGCGTCCCTCAGTTGTGCGCGGGTCGAGCTCAAGCATCGGCGCAATCGTATCGGCGAGAATCTTAGCTGAAGCCTCAGAGAGCTTGGAGGGGTCGGCATGCAGGGTGTGAACCTCCACGCTCGTGGCGAGGATGGTGCCGTCCTGTGTTCGGATGTCGCCGCGCCGTCCGTGAATCTCCTTGTGGGTATTGAACTGGGTGTTTGCTTTACTCTCGAGCTGCGGATTGGGGAACATCATCAGCGAGGTGGACTTGGCCACGAGGGCCATCATGCAGAGGCTGACCAGCCCGCCCATGAGCCGTGCACGTCCAGCAGTTCGTGTCCGAACGATCGAGTCGGGCTCGCTGTGCACAGCACGGCCCGGACCCAGCTTGGGAAGCTTTGTGTCGCTGCGGCGGATGCCGGGGATGTTCGGGAGTCGAAAGTTCACGGTGTCTGGGTATGGGTGAGATCGACGACGTCTACGGTCGTGTTGAGGGAGAGGTCGTTGGCCGTCTGAGTCAGCCAAGCGGGGTCTTCAAGAGTGGAGAGCTCGAGCTCGAGTCGAGATGTCTCGGCCATGGCGGCGGTGTACGCCCGCTCTGATCGGTCCAGGGCCACAGCGGTCTCTCGGAGATCGATCCGCGACCATGCACTCAGAAGCATACAGCCCGCCATCAGTCCGATGAGCAGCGCGTAGCCGCCGAGACTGCTGAGCTCTACATCGGTGTTCTCCAGTGGGCGTGGACCGAGACGCTTGGCATCTGGATCGGTACGGCCGCTCCAGGCGCGCGTACTGGCTTGGTCATCCGAAGCTGGGGATGTCCAGGGTGTTGTGATGTCCATGAGACGCTCGGGTTTAGCTACTGGGGAGGAGTGGGGGGGATTTTTTCGAGTACACGAAGTCGTGCAGAGCGAGACCGGGGATGGCCTGCATCTGCCTTCTTGCCAGAGATGCCGCGACGATGGGGGAGTCGAAATTCCGGGCGTATGAGCGGATTGCCATACGGGTCCTTCGGACTGTCCTCGCCTGCGGCCGTTCGAAACCGGCGCTTGACCTTGCGGTCCTCGAGAGAGTGAAAAGAGATGATAGCGAGCCTGCCGCCTGGGGCGAGCATGCCGAGAGCGGCCTCCATGGCGGCGTCGAGCTGTCCGAGCTCATCATTGACGGCCATGCGGAGTGCCTGGAAGGTTCGCGTTGCGGGATGAGTGCGGCTGTTGCGGTAGCCTGAGGACTCTGCGACGCACGCTGCCAGTGCTGTGGTCGATGTCCAAGGCCGGCCCTCGAGGATGGCACGAGCGATGCGTCGGGCACGAGGCTCCTCGCCGAGCCGACGCAGAATATCGGCCAAGCCTCGCTCATCAAGCTCGTCGATGAGGATTGAGGCTGTGAGCTCTTGCTCGGAGTCCATCCGCATGTCGACGGGGCCGTCTTTGCGAAAGCTGAACCCACGCTCGGGGTGATCGAGTTGTGGTGAGCTGACGCCAAGGTCGAGGAGTATGCCGTCGAAGGGTCCCCACTCTGAAGCCTGGTCTGCGATCGCAGAAAATGGACTCTTGATGGGTATGAAGCGCTCACCGAAGCCCTTGAGGCGCTCCGTAGCGGCGGCGAGCGCTCGGGGGTCACGATCGACACCGACGAGGGTAGAGTCGGGTGCTGAGCGGTTGAGGACTGCCTCTGCATGACCGCCAGCGCCGAGTGTGCAGTCGAGGTAACGGCCACCCGATCGTGGCTGGAGAACATCGAGTGTTGCTTCGAGCAGAACGGGACGGTGGTCAAAGTCATTGTCCATCCTCCGCTCCACCTGTGCTGGCGTCAGCAGTCCAGCGGTCAACAGCCTGTGGGAAGGCACCCTGCTCCCAGCGGTCACGATCCCAAAGCTCGAACCACCCGGCCATCGAGAAGGCGACAACATCGCGCTGAATCCCGGCCAATTCCCGCAGCGCTGCAGGAAGTAAGACCCGGCCATGTCCATCGATGGTGAGTGTCTGGTTGGTAGAGACCACTGCGCGAAGGAAGTCGGCAGAGCGTGGTGCGAAGGGGTCGATGTCGGCTGTTCGGGCCTCAATGCTCGAGCGGTACTTCTCAAGTGTGAAGAGAGACAGGCCTCCGCTGTTTCCGTCATTCCCTACAGCAACCAGGCTGTTGATCCCGTGCCCAGCCAGGGCATTCCGCAGCTGTATCGGCAGGGTCAAGCGACCCTTGGGATCCAGCGTGAGGCGGGTGTTGAAGGGCTCGAAGAGCATGAAGGACGGGACCGGGCTTGGACTATGTAAATCGCGGGACAGGAAGGCCTAACCTACCTTTCTCCACTTTGATCCACCTCGATCCACAATTCAATGATTTGGATCCACGTTGACGTGTCAATATTTTATAACCCACTGAAAATAAAGCCGAATTACGATCGCACCTGGTGGTGCCTCGCGCGCGCGAAGGGCGAGGCGTTGGGGGGCGATCGTCGTGGGTTAGCGGCGATCCAGGCTCTCTGTGGGCGGTGGAACAGGTGTGGAACACCATTCCTGAACAGGTCTACACAGAAGGGCTTACTTGCGATTAGAGGACCAACATGGCAGCGAAGAAAAAAAAGCCGGATGATGGTCAGCGAACGATCTGTGAGAATCGTCGGGCACGGCACGAGTACCACATCCTCGACACGATGGAGGTCGGCATTGTCTTGTCCGGATCGGAGGTGAAATCGCTTCGTGCGGGTCGGGCTCACCTGACGGATGCCTACATTCGCATCGAGAATGGAGAGATGTGGCTCGTCAACGCCCACATTGCTCTGTACGAGCAGGCAAACCGGTACAACCACGAATCTCGTGCCACTCGGAAGCTCTTGGCCAAGCGAACAGAGATCGACACCTGGCACCGCAAGATTCGCGAGAAGGGTCTCACCGGTGTGCCGCTGAGCCTGTACTTCAAGGGCTCCTGGGTGAAAGCCAAGGTCGCCCTGGTGAAAGGTAAGGCTGAGCACGACAAGCGTCATGCGCTGCGTGAGCAGCAAGACAAGCGAGAGATGGCTCGCGCCATGAAGGATCGCTCTTAGGCGCCCGCTGGGGCGAGACTGAACCCATCGGTCCGGTTAAACGGTCGCCATGGAAAGTAAGTCAGCAAAGGTTTTGTTTGTGGTCGCCGGTGGATTGGCCGTGACTGCCCTCGGTGCTTGGGTGCAAGAATATGCGCTTGCAGCACTCATCAGCGTCATTTTGTCGGTCTGGCTTGTGGCCGTCGGTGCAGGAATGCTCAGTCGCTGGTTGGGGCTGTGGGTCGCCGGAGCATCAGCCCTCATGGTGTCCCTGTACCTCGGTGTGCAGCACAAGGGCGTGGCTGGAAAGTCGATCTGCTCAGTGAGTCAGACCTTTGACTGCGACAAGGTCAACTCCAGCGCCTACGCTGAGCTGTTTGGCATACCCGTTGCCTTCATGGGTGCCAGCTTCTACGCCGGCGTCATCGCGCTCGCTATTCTCTGCCTCCGAAGTCCTCAGTCTTACAAGCATGCTGGACACATCGTCACGGCAGGTGGATGGCTGTCGGTGGTCTTCTCGCTCTACTTGGCGAACGCCTCGATCGAGCTTGGTGCCTGGTGCCTGTTCTGCATCAGCTTGTACGGACTGAACCTCATCATTCTCTGGCTCGGGCGTGGGCTCACCAAGGACAGCGATGACGGCATTCTCAAGGGTGCGCTCGCAGGTGGGCGCTCGACCAATGCCTTCGTGGGTGCAGCAGCCTTGATGCTTATCGGGACCATGGCCTGGAACAACGCGGGTGCGGACGAGATTCCTGAGGGAGACTCTGTCGATGATCTCGCGAGTCTTTTTGTTGCGACTGAGGGACCGCTGATTCTGGACGGTACGGAGCCAAGCTACGGCTCTGATGCAGCGAAGTACACAGTGGTCGAGTTCGCAGACTTTGAGTGTCCTTACTGCGCTCGCCTGTTTCCGGAGATCCACCACCTCCCGGAGGAGGACCCGGACATCCAGCTGTTCTTCAAGCACTACCCGTTGAGCGGTCTGTGCAACGAGGGCCTGGGCACCGATCGACACAAGAACGCCTGTGGGGCGGCCCGTGCCGCTGACTGTGCAAAGCGTCAGGGTAAGTTCTGGGAGCTCTCACGGCTGATGTTCAAGAACCAGAAGCACCTCGACCCAGAAGGAATCGAGATCATGGCCAAGCAAGTTGGTCTGGATGTGGACGCACTCATGGCGTGTGAAGCCGATCCGCTCACCGATGCCAAGGTGCGTACTGATGTCAGTCACGGCGCAAGCGCTGGTGTACACGCGACGCCGAGCTTGTTCCTTCGTGGACTGTACGGCAATGACTGGGTCCTGGTCACTGCCGGTCCCAAGGGTGTCGCGAAGCTTGTGGCTGCGCACAAGGCTGGAAAGTCGCTGCCAGCTGAGCCCCCCATAGCCAAGCCACACTCGCATTGAGCTGGGTAGAGCTGCAGCTGACCCTGCCTCGAAGGGCCGCTGAGCGCATCAGTAGTCAGCTATTTGAGTTGGGTGCAATCGGATGTCAGGAAGACTACCTCCCAGGTGAGAAGCCCCCTGTCAGGCAGCCCTGGGACACCGGCTCGCCAGCGCCTGAGCCCCCGCGACTGCTTCTGCGTGCGTGGTGGGAGACTGCTGACAGTGATGTCGCAGAGGCAAAGGTACAGGCGCTGCTGACCGGTGAGGCAGAGATCGAGGATGCCTCCTGGAGGTCGGTCGCTGATGAGGGCTGGGAGGAGTCATGGCGTGCCGCGGTTCAGCGCATAGAGGTCTGTGATGGTCTCGCAATTTCGCCGCCATGGCTAGCCCAGCCTGGAGACCTTCGAATTGAGCCTGGAATGGCCTTTGGTACAGGAGATCACCCAACCACCATCAGCTGCCTCAGGGCTGTCCTGAGTCACGCTGTTGAGGGTGAGCGCTGCCTTGATGTGGGCACAGGTTCAGGTGTGCTGGCTATCGCTGCGGCGCGGAAGGGTATGGATGCCTGGGGCATCGATATTGACCCTGAGAGTGCCCGTGCTGCTCTTGGGAATGCGCACATCAACGACGTTCAAATCCGGGCGGATCTCACACCACTGGAGGCCGTCGAGGGTCAATATGACCTCGTTGTCGCCAATCTGTTCGCAGAGGTGTTGGTTGCCCTTGCTGGAGATCTAAAGCGGGTCACTGGTGGCCACTTGGCGGTCGCTGGGGTCCTCGCAGATCGCGCGGATACGGTTGTTCAAGCGCTCTCGCCCATGCGTGTGGTGCGCCGTGAGGTTGAGGGAGACTGGTGTCACATGGGGTTTGCTTGGTGAGACGCTTCCTTACACCCATGGTGCCTGCTGTTGGCGACTCCGTTCAGCTTGATGAGGCCACCTCGCACCATCTCCTTCGTGTCACAGGGATTGCCCCTGGCGAACACGTCGAGATCTTTGATGGTTCGGGAGCCACAGCCATCGCAGATCTGGTGGATGTGGTTGAGGGTTCGGCAATCCTGAGGGTCAATTCACGGACTGAGACCAAGGCCAGTGATGTCGAGGTACACCTGGTGATCGCCCAGGTTCGTGCCAATACAATGGACACGGTTCTTCGGATGGCCACAGAGCTCGGCGCAGCCAGCGTACAGGTTGTCAGCGCCGAGCGGTGTGTCGCCAAGGGAGACAAGCGTGATCGCTGGATGCGCATCTTGGCGTCAGCCGCTGCCCAGTGTGGCCGCACACGGGTGCCGCAGTTGATGCCGCCGTGCTCCCTCAGTGAGGCGCTCTTGGACCGTGAGGGCCAGCGTCTTGTGATGTCGCCCGGCGCTGCCATCGCTGAGCAGTCTGGCGGAACCGTGCACCTCCTGGTGGGACCAGAGGGTGGCTTCAGTCAGTCAGAACTGGATGCCGCGGAGGAGGCAGGCTGGACGTCAGCAGGACTGGGGAACACCACGCTCCGCGCAGACACCGCAGCGGTCGCAGCAATGGTTCGCTACGGGGGCTAAGCGTCGTCGCGGCGGCGCCAGCCGAGCAAGAGGAGGAGCGGAGCGAAGATGGCTGCTGAGGCCGCCTCGTCATCATCCTTGCCACAGCCACCCTCGTCGTCGTCCTCGCTGGCGTTGTAGCCACCGATCATGCCATCAACTGGATCTGGGTAGACGGTGATCTCGCCGAATGCCCAGTCGGAGTGGCCTTCAGGATCGTTCACGACCACGTACAGGGTGTAGACCTCGCCTTCTGAGGTGTCTGAGATGCGCGGTGCAGTCCAGGTCACAGTCTGGGTCGCGATGTTGTCAAAGCCCGAGTGTCCCTGCTGGGCGAGTACATCGTCCTCTTGCCAGGTGAAGTCAAACTCAGAGCCATCTGGGTCGTAGACTGAGATGGTCATGATGGTGCTCTCGCCTTGGCCGATTGCCGTCGCACCCATCTGAATTTCACCCAAGATCATCGGTGCTGCATCGATCTCAATACAGCCGTCGCGCTCGTCCTTGAGGCCGTTGCAGTTGTTGTCGATCCCGTCACAGTACTCAATGGCCGCAGGGTGGACGTTGGGGTCCCCGTCTGAGCAGTCATTATCAGTCTCGGCGAAGCCGTCACCGTCATCGTCGTAGAGGCCTGTGTTGTCGTCGACTGTTCCATCGCAGTCGTTGTCTTTCACGTCTGGCTGCTCGGGTGCACCTGGGTAGACCGTGTCATCGAAGTCGTTGCAGTCACCGTCAGTCTCGGAGAATCCGTCACCATCGTCATCCATGCCGTCGGTGTTCTCGTCGATCTCACCGTCGCAGTCGTTGTCCTTCCCGTCGAAGATCTCAGTGGCCCCTGGGTAGACCCAGATGTCTGTGTCATCGCAGTCAGGGTTGTCGATGGGACCGTCAGCAAAGCCATCTTGGTCGTCGTCGGTTTCTGGGTAATCAGCATGCCAGACCACAGCGACGGAGGCGGTGGTCTCGTAGCCGCAGTCGTCCTGTACGGTGACCACGAGCGTGTCGGTGCCGTCCATCAGCAGGCTGGTGGGGACGGGTACCAGTGTGTAGCCGGAGTCAGAGTATGGACGGCAGTCTGCGAGCTCACTGGGTGCATCCTCGTCGTCGTTGAATGTGCTGGTGACCTCGCAGTGCAGTGTGGTCGGTGGCTGATCAGCATCGGCGATGCGGAGCTCCAGGATGAGGTCGTCGCTCGTGCCGTGAATCTGGCCTGGATCGGGAGAGATGAGATCGAGGCTCGGAGGGGTGCAGAGCGGGTCGGTGCCCATCTCGCCTCTGAGCGATACGCGACTTGATGGCGTGTCGATATCGGTGCTGGTGACCGTCATCTCGCACTGGGCGTTTCCGCCAGTGGTGGGGGTGTAGGTCACGGGGATCAGCGTCGAAGTTCGTGCCTCGAGTGTCAGATCTCCAGTCTCGAGTCGTGCGAAATCGAAGCTGAATCGGTCATCACACCCATCGTCGAGCTCTGGGGTTTCGATGGTGAGCGGGCCGTTTCCAACATTATGGAATTCGATGTACTTGGTGACCTGCTCGCCCGCACTTGGGTGGGCAAAGTCGAGGGTTCGTGGGCTGACAATGATGTTGCCCGCGCCTTTCGAGGATGAGCCCTGCAGGATGACGGTCTTGTATGCATCATCTGGATCTTGATAGTGCGCGGGCTCCTCGCCCTTAGCTGTTTTGGTTTCGACAATTACAGAGCCGTAGATGGCCCCGACACTTGTTGGGTTGAGGCTGACCTGGAAGTCGTAGCTACAGCCCTGGTTGATCACAATGACGGAACCGAAGGTGATGGCCGCCTCGCCCTCTTGGACGTCATCGGTTGCCATTCCGGTGTCTTCTTCTCCACCAATGACCTCTCCTTCGTCAGCATCGTCATTGCTTTCACTGCTGCCATCGCAGTCCACAAAAGTACCCAGATGAAGGTTGAAGTTGGCCTCCATCTCATCAACGCCGAGGGCGATGTTTGAGACGCCGAGTGGGAGTGCACCCGTATTTCGGATCGTGATGGTCTTGAGGACAGATTCGCCCCAGGATGCGTCACCGAAGTCGATCCGATCGGTAGAGATCTCCATCTGAGGGAGCTCTTTTCCAGCGATGTTTGCCTCCTCGCCACAGCCGGCGAGCAGAACCAAGGTTGAAAGGGTCAAGCCAAAGCGTGGCATTCACATCCTCCTGGACCAGCCGACAGGCGATCCCATCCGTCGGTTGTAGCCGTGATCAGTAAGCGCTGTCAACGCGCGCACCCACGTGCGAGCTTTTTTTATAGCTCGTGGCCGCAGCGTTCCCGCTTAGTGTCCAAGTAGTACTGGTTGTGCTGAGTGACCTCAGTGATGCAGCCGACGCTCTCTCGGACGTCGATACCATTCCGGAGCAAATCACTCTTCTTGTCTGGGTTGTTCGACATCAGGCGGATGCTTTCGATGCCCAAGTCGTTGATGATCTCGGCAGCTACTTCATAGGTACGGCTGTCTACTTCGAGTCCGAGGTCGAGGTTGGCGTCGACAGTGTCCCGCCCTCCGTCCTGGAGCTTGTAGGCCTTGATCTTGTTCAGCAAGCCGATGCCGCGTCCCTCCTGACGAAGGTAGATCACGACGCCTGTGCCGGCCTCGGAGATGATGTCGAGCGCTTTCTCCAGCTGGGCCCTGCAGTCGCACCGCAGGCTTCCCATCACATCGCCTGTGAAGCACTCGCTGTGAACACGGAGAAGGACATCGTTTTGTCCAGAAACATCGCCGGCCACGACGGCTGCAGCTTCACGGCCGTCATTCATCTCATAGGCGAAGATTCGCAGGTCCCCAGCGCGACTTGGCATGGCTGCATTTGCAGAGTCGCTCACTGCGACGGAGGCGATTCTCAGGGTCTTTGGAGGTGTCATTGTTTTCTCCGGAGGACTGCTCTGCAGTCATACGTGGGGTGTTGGATCCCTTTACGGTCCGTCCCGCGAGATGCTGGGCTGCCGTCGGCCACGCGAAGGTGCCGGTAGGGGTACGCAACATGTGCGTTGGGCTGAATTTACCCAACCAATGATGAGTGTCAACTGTTGTTCCAAAACGGTCACCGGAAACAAATGCGGCGGAACCGAGGTTCCGCCGCATCCCCCCCCAAGCGTTTGTGCTTAGGCGTTCAAGGATTCCTTGAGGCCCTTACCAGCACGAAACACCGGGATCTTCCTTGCAGGAACGCGGATCTCAGAACCGTTCTTCGGGTTGTGTCCGACGAACTCACGACGCTGAGAAACTGTGAATGTGCCGAAGTCTGAGATGGTGACTTTCTCGCCAGTTACAAGTGCATCTTGGATCGTACCCATGATGATGTTGATGTAGTTCGCAGCGCGAACCTTTGGGATACTTGCGCGGGCGGCGAGGGCTTCTGTCAGATCTGCCTTGTTCATGTCATGCTCCAGTTTTGTTTTTTTAGTTTACGGTTCTCGATCTCGCGAGCGATCGGGCCGCTTGCTCAAACACACTATGGGCGGCCAAAGTGCATTGTCAATCACTGGCATTAGATTTCTTAGAATTTTGTTTCAACGCAATATATTCAATTCTAAAAATACTAAATAAACTAAACAATGTTTAGCCAGCCACCTCGGATCGTCAGCGCCCTGGGGATCACTGAAAACTGTGCGGGCAAGCGGCCTCTGGACTCACCATCGAGCTCAACACTTACAGGATTAGGTCCCGTGCCCTCGGCGGTGAGGCTGGTCACTGCAGCAGTGGTCACGCCTGTGCTGTTGCCGATCTTCCCGTCATAGAGGTGCCGAAAGTCGAGTGCTTGTCTGAGGGGTGAGGTTGGGGTCAGGAGGCTGAGGTTGAAGAGACCATCTTGCATGCTACCTCCAGCGCCTACCCACATTCCGCTCCCGCAGTATTGTCCGTTGGCGACAAAGCCGCTGAGCAGCGTGTCTTCCCACAGAAAGTCACCATCTTCAGCTTGGGCTGTGATCTTGACGGCTTGAGGTTTGTAGGCTGCCAGTGTGCGCAGTGTGGCGTTGATGAAGGTTGCCTTCCCACCAAAGCGCTTTGTGCTGAGGTTGCTCCGGCGGACTACTTCTCCGTTGGCGCCAAACCCGGCAACATTGATGAAGAGCTCTGTGAGCATGCCGTCATCTGTCGTGACCTGAGCCTGACCCACATCTGATGGCAGCGAGATGCCTGTGGCTGCGATCCAGAGGGCTTCGCTTGTTCTGCTGGGTATCTCGAGGGTTCGGACAAGGTCCGAGCCGGTACCAAAGGGCACGACAGTGAACGCCGTCTTTCGCCGTATCGGGGTGCCATCTCTGAACAATCCATTGACCACCTCGTGGCATGTCCCGTCACCGCCTACAGCGCCGACCAAGTCAAAGCCCAGCTCTGCCCCTTCTTTGGCGAGGTGCGCGGCATGTCCAGGTGCTTCTGTTTGCACGACCTCCCATTGCTCAAATGCTCGGTCTGCTAGCCGTTTTAGATTGTCGATCTGGGTGGCTGCTCTGCCTCCCCCAGCGCGTGGATTCACGATCAGTCTGATTTTTTCTTGAGTGTTGCGTGCGCCGCTGCCTTCCGGGCGATGAAAGCGATTGTGTTGACCTATTGGCATCTCAGTCTTCCATGTTTGGGATGGAGTCTGCTGGGCCGACTGCCTGCACGCCGGCGTCTTGCAGGTGCTCAGCACACCGAGTGTTCGGTACGTATATGGCTTGCCCATCGAGACGTCTGAGAATCTCCGCAGACATGGCTCTCGCGAGCTCAGGCTGCTGTAGCGTCAGGGGTGCGCGCGCACCACAGCAGCGCACGATGGTGTCGACCGATGGGCCGGGTGCGCAGTGGCAAGTCCGCCAGGTTGGTAGTCGGGGCATCTGCTGGGAGACAGCCTCGATGGTCTCGACGGTGATGTCGGCTGCAGCGAGCGCCTCGGTGCAGGTCGCGCAGCTGGAGATGGCGGTACGACCTTGCAGTGTGCGGGCCAGCAATGCGATGACCTCATCTCGGGTGTCTGTTCGTATGCGGTGCGCCTCGCCCAGGTGATCGTGGGTCTTGAGGATCGCGAACTCTTGGCCTGTGTGCTCGCTCAGCGCCTCTGACCAGTCCACCGCGCCACAGATGATGGCCACGGTCGGGGCGTGGCCCTGTACGCGAGGTGGGGTCCACGCTGGGGGCGAGTCCTGCAGCCGTGTGCGGGCGTCGTCGAGGAGCGCGACAACGGGCTGGTCTACCCCACAGAAGTCTTCACAGTGCCCACAGCGTGTGCACAGGTCGACGGCTTGGGCTGCCAGTTGGTGTTCACCCTTGCTGCGGTTTGAGATCATGACCTCGGTCAGGATGGCCGTGGGTGTAGCGGACTCGAGCCCAGTTCCTACAGCGACTGGGCAGACGTGTCGGCACAGGCGTGGGCATAGCGCACAAGTGTCTGCGATGGCACTCATGTCTTCACCAGGGGTTTTATGGATGGAGGGCTTCCATCGTCACTCGGAAGAAAGCAGTTTTCTGCGAGGGTGCGCTGGCCCTTAGAGAAGCCCCATATTTCCTCTGTTCGCCATACTGGGCGGACATCGCGCTGATCGAGGTTGGGGTGGTGTGCTGAGACTGTGATCTCATCTCCGTGGGGACGGATGGGGACGTCCATCCACTCGGTCTTGGCTCGACGGTTGAGCGACCAGCGAAGGTCCGGTCCAGCTGCTGACCGAGGGGCCGGAAAGATTCGAGCGACAGCACCATCGTCGAAGCGGGCCTGAAGTCCAAAGAGCGGACTCTGCCAGACCTCCATGCTGCCACGCTCGAGCTTGTCAATCCAGGCGCCGTATGGCCGATCTGGGAGATATCTCAGGCTGTAGCCTTGCTCGTGCAGGGCGCTCTGTATGACCATCGGGTCAGCCTCAGGGTCAATTCTCGCGAGCAGATTGGTGCCATTGAGGTCGAATACTGGCCCGCCAGTGGGAGCGGGGAGAGTGCAGCTGTTGTCAGGCTGGGCATCTTCAGGGAATGGTCGTCCGGGGTTCATCAGGCCGTCCGGATCGAGTTCTCTCTTGATTTCCGTCCAGACTCTCAGTGCTGCGCCAGCTTCTTTGGCGGCAGCGGCAGCCTTCAGTACGCCAACACCGTGGTGGTGAGTGACGGTTCCGCCGGCATCTCTCGCTGCCTGTAGGGCGCATCGCCAGGTGGCATCGTAGTTCTTGAGTGTGCCTCTGCCAGCGAAGGAGAAGTAGATAGAGCATCCTTCTCGGTAGGCGTGGCTAAAGTGCGCCATCACGGCTGTGTGCTTGCTGAGTGCTCCACGAACGCTTTCGTATAGATCTCCGAGTCGGTCCCATGTGGCAGCGACCTCCATGGTGTCTGCGAAGGCGCCAGCGATAAAGACGGGAGCAAGCTTGTAGGACACATCATGTCGATGCGCGAACCACTGCTCTCCAGGTTCTGGCCCGAGATCTCGGCCGTGCTGGAGCAGGGGTGCTGCATCTTGAATGGTTGAATTGACGACGGCGAGTGGCCCTTCAAAGCCGACGATCAGTAGGACCTCGTTGCCGAGGCTACGTCCGATTCGATTGAGGAGACCGGGCATGGCCAGCGGCAGGCTCAGGAGGTGTTTCTGAAGTGCCGGGTTCTTGCTCGCGGTTGCCTTGAGCCACCCGAAGATGCCGCCGCCAGACTTGGCATCCGATGCCTTGGTCTTTCCGCCGATCTTTGTGTCGACCGGGTCGTAGAGGCGGAGCACGCTCGGCCAGAGGTTGGCCTGCATGAGTGCGCGCATGGCGTCCAAGGCGGCCTCGGTGCTCTCGAAGGCAAAGCCTCTGAGCCAGCGGGTCTCTGGTTGTGGTTGGAGGCGAACGAGGAGATCGGTGACAACTCCCAGTCCGCCCTCGGAGCCTGTGAGGATGGGCAGCAGATCCTCTTGATCTGGTGGTGTCCACTGACCGCAGTGCAGTCTGCCCGTGGGGGTCTCAGCGCGTGCAGCCAGGGTCATGTCATCGAAGACACCGTATCGACTCGAGAACTGTCCGGCGCTGCGGGCGGCGATGTAGCCGCCGGCGGTCGAGCACGCGATTGATGAAGGGCTGTGTGCCGTCATCCAGCCGATCTGCGCGAGCTGATCTTCTAGGTGCTGTCCGAGGATGCCGGCTTCGATCCATACCGTGCGGTTGTTGGGATCGATGTGGCGGATTCGGTTGAGTCGCTTGAGGTCGATGATCAGACTGCCTGCGCGACCTCTTGCCCCACCACAGACACCCGAGCCTGCGCCGTAGGGAACGACCTGTACTCCCTCTCGGACCGCCCACTCAATACATGCGGCTACCTGTTCTGCACTCGTGGGTGAGGCGACTGCGGCAGGAAGATCTGGCCGCTCTCCTTGAGTCAGGAGCTGCAGTGTGTCGCGAGGCCAGAGGTCACGTCGGTAGGCGCTCAGATGTAGCGTAGAGTCGGTGACATAGATGCCAGACTGTCTGAGTGCGTTCAGGTCCATGACTGGTCCCTAATTAGAAGACGCCCGGCTTGTGGCCGAGCGTCTCGTTGCGGTGAGGTTCTTGGGGTCAAATGTCCCGCCGATCCTTCACAGCGTCTCCGCTGCAGTAGATTGCATGATGTGTGCCAGCGAGTCTGCATTTATTTATTATTCAATAAAAACAATATCTTATGAATTTTGTGGAGTGCTGCGCGCGGAGTGGTTCGCCAAAAAAATCAACAGACCGCGACAATTATGTCGTGGTCTGTTGATTTGCGGCCCAGTTCACGACCTTGTCTGCGAGCTCCCACGGTCGCTCTACTGGATGAAAGAAGCGGCCGCCCTGCACCGGGTCGACGGTAATGTTTTGAGGGCAATTTTTCAGAAATTCATTGTATATACGTGAGCTTAAGGCATCGCTATCCCCCCAGCACAGCAGGGCGGGTGTCTCCATTGAGGGGGCCTGTAGGGCATCCTTGTTTAGGCTCGTCAGGTAGGTCTGGACTCGGGCTCGTCGTGCTGGGTCGCTTAAAATGGGCTCACAAATCGCGACTGTTGTGTCGCGGTCCATCACGTATGGGTTCACGACGGTGCGACGGAGACCCACGGAGGACGCCAGCAGCGGCAGCGCGACGCTCGGAGAGAGCAGGCGCTGAGCGAGCACTTTGGGTAGCTGTGCCATGCGTGAGAGTCCGGCGCTCAGGAGATCTTGTTCCCCGAGGGGGCCATTGCTCAAGACAATGCCTGAGACGTCCGCCTGTTGTGCGGCAGCGATCACCAGCGGTACGGCGGTGCCGTGGCCGATCAAGACAACGGGCGTCTTGCTGGCGTTGATGGCAGCGACCAGTCGCACGATCTCTGACTGGAGACTCCCTACGCCCTCTGTGAGCATTGGCCAGCAGTGTGTGTCCTGATCGTGGTCCTGCAAGCGACGCACGACCTCTGCCCACATGGGTGTGTCAAAGGGAGGGCCTGCGATGAACCAGAAGCTTGTCATGGCGGTACGAGTATCTCGATAGCGGTGAAATGTGGACGTAAAGCCGAAAAGGGATAATCGGAGTGTCGGTAATTTGACCGGAGGCTCCAGTGTACGACGTGATCATCCGAGACGGCACCATTGTGCATTCCAGCGGCCGCTTGGTTGCAGATATTGCGATTCAAGATGGCAAGATCGCCTATGTAGGCGGGAATCCAGCAGGTGGTGCTAAAGAAGAGATCTCAGCTATCGGGCGCTTTGTGATGCCTGGTGTCATTGATTCTCATGTTCACTTCCGTGATCCTGGACACCCTGCCAAGGAGAGCTGGTCGACGGGCTCTCGAGAGGCGCTTCGCGGTGGTGTGACCACTGTGCTGGATATGCCGAACACCAACCCGCCTACGCTTGATGCTGCAGCTGTTGCGGACAAGCTCGCCCGTGCAGCGGCAAATTCGGTCGTTAATTATGGCGCCTGGGTTGGGGCTTCAGCGGAGAGTATTCCTCGGATTTCCGATCTCTGGGATGCGGGCTCAGTCTGTGGAACCAAGGTCTTTATGGGTGACAGCACGGGGGCACTCGGCGTCACCCCAGAGGTGCTCGAGGGTGTCTTTACTCAGACAAAGGGCTTGATTGGCGTTCACGCTGAGGATCAGCCGACCCTCGAGGCAGCGCGTGCGAAGTGGGAGGGGACTGAGAGCCCGGTTCACAATGACGTGCGTCCGCCTGCGGCCTCGATCAAGGCAGTGGAGACACTCATTGAGTTGGTGCAGCGCACCAATCGTGATGTGCACATCTGCCACCTGTCTACTGCGGGAGAACTCTCAGCTCTCGACCCTTACCGGGGAGATCTATCGATCACTTCTGAGGTGTCACCGCATCACTTGTTCTTGAGCACCGATAATGCGGGTGATCTCGGCAACCTCATCAAGGTCAACCCGCCTGTTCGCACTGAGCTCGACAGGCGCGCGATGATGGCGGCACTCAAGCGCGGTCGCCTGGATACCTTTGGTAGCGACCATGCGCCCCATACTCTGGAAGAAAAGAGCACGGACTACTGGTCAGCACCCTCGGGTCTGCCGGGTGTCGGGACCATGTTCCCGCTGATCTTGGGAGCACTCAAGAATGGGCGAATCGGTCTCGAGTTGATGGTTGCAATGTGTGCCGAGAACCCGGCCCGGATCTTCAACCTTGAAGGCAAGGGTGTGATCAAAGAGGGTGCGGATGCGGACATCGTGTTGTTCCGCGAGGGTGTGACGACAAAGCTGACTCAGGAGATGGTGACTTGTCACTGTGGCTGGTCACCTTTCGTTGGTCGCGAGGTCGGTGTGGCTCCGGATTACGTGATCGTGAACGGCAATATCTCAGCGCGCGGTGGTGTCATCATGGACGATGTGCCCAACGGTCAGGCGGTCAGATACCTCAACCGCTGAGGCGGCTCACCAGGGGAGTAGGTCTCCCTTGAAGATCAGTGCTCCAGCGATGTACGGCAGGGCGGCGTGGACGTCCTGACCTGTGCGGTATGGGTGCCTCACGTACCACTGGGCCATGAGGGCGATGGTCGGGGCATTGAACTGTGCGCCTGGTCTATCGAAGAAGGTGTAGAGGGCCACGGGGCCCACGCGGTGTGTCGATTGATCTGCGTGGGTGTCGGTCTCCAAGAGGGGGTTCGTCCAAGTCCACCGTGTTCCGGCGATGAGCCCCATGTCACTCACCCAGAGGAGGTCGGCATCGTTCTTCAGTACCCAGCCGCTGCTTGCGGCGAGGACGTCGAGGCCGGTGTCGAACCAGTATGGCTGCCCCTTCGTTTGCTGTGCGTAGTGTGAGGCCAAGAAGCTCGATCGGACTGCGATGGGTCCGACCTTGGCTTGAAGGAGCCCCTCGAGCTTGGTCGTGTGGCCGGTCGTCGCGTAGTTGAGGCCAGCGTCAGTGTTGCGATCGCGCTGAGTGTCGCTGTAGTCGATGTTGGCGGTATCAAATGACTGGAGCAGCCCAAAGGTTCCGAAGTAGCCCACCCAGGCATGGCTGGCGCTGAGCTGTAGGATGGCGAGGGGCTTGAAGCGGACGGTGCCGCCCAAGGCGGCGGCCGATGGATTGAGGTCGAAGAAGGGCCCGACGGAGAGGTGAGTGTCATCGAAGAGCATCCCATCGGGCTCGAACAGTCGACGCCTGTACATGACCTCGACGATGTTCATTAGACCCACAGGGTTGCTTCGAGCGGCGGTCACGTTGCTGTAGACAAGACGATTGACCGGGGGCACCGCAGCGTCTCCTGCTGCTGCTGGCGTGGTGCCGAGCATGGCCATGACCATGAGCACAAGGGGGACAGTGACTCTCTTCATTGGCGCTACCGTAGCACCGATGAGATTCGAGGATGTGTGGATGCGCCCGATACATCAGGTAAGTCGGTGGTTCACGACTCTCTGCGAGCGCCTCAATGGCTGAGTCGGACGCATCCAAAATCATCTACGCTTGCACAGCTTCAGGCCACAGGAAGAGGTTCGCGCGCCGGGTCAGTTCGGCACATGCGGTCTCATCTTCGGTGAGTCGTGCGGCCGCCTTGTCTCGTCCTTGACCGAGCTTCTCACTCCCCATTGCATACCAGGACCCCTTGCGTTCAATCAGTCCACTCGACTCACCTATGGCGATGAGTTCGGCGATTTTGTCGATTCCGATTCCATATCGAATTTCAAACTCAACGTTCCGGAATGGCGGGGCGAGCTTGTTCTTTACGATACGAACACGCGTCTTGTTTGCGACCGCTTCTCCATCGGTCTTTACGGATCCTATTCGCCGCACATCAAGCCTCATGCTTGCGTAGAACTTCAAGGCATTTCCGCCTGTAGTGGTCTCATTTGAGCCGTAGGTGACGCCGATCTTTTGTCGGAGTTGATTGATGAAGATCACTGTGGTGTTGTTGCGAGCAGCAATTCCAGTCAGCTTTCGGAGAGCCTGACTCATCAGTCGAGCATGGAGGCCGACGGGTAGGTCACCCATCTCACCTTGTAGTTCTGCTCTGGGGACCAATGCGGCAACAGAGTCGATGACAACGAGGTCTACTCCACCGCTTGATACCAGCTCCGCAGTGACGTCCAACGCCTGCTCTCCGTGATCGGGCTGAGACACGATTAGCTCTTTTAGGTCGATCCCAAGCGCCTCTGCATACGATGGATCGAGTGCATGCTCGGCGTCGATAAACGCAGCGATTCCACCAGTGGCTTGGCAGTTCGCAATGGCGTGGAGCGTGAGTGTTGTTTTTCCGCTCGACTCGGGTCCATAGATCTCAACAACCCGTCCACGAGGATAGCCGCCACAGCCCGTCGCGTGGTCGAGCAAGAGAGACCCAGAAGGGATACCAGTTCGCTTTTGAGTCGGTGCCTCTCCCAGGCGCATGACTGTTCCAGGCCCATGTTTACGGACCAGGTTTTCGAGTGCCTCGTTGACGAGACTGTGGGCCTTTTGCTGCTTCATAGTTTGAACTCCTTTAGAGTCGGTTGGTTTGTGATCCGGGTCATTCGGATCTGGTAGGGCTTCAGATTGCTGGGAGACACAGAGAAGCCAACAATGTGGTCTCCTTGCCTTGAGTTCGGCTTCTGCGCTTTGGCATCATGATGAATCGATGGCTTGAGATGAATCAACCATCGCTCACCCTCTTTGGGCGGCTGTGGGAAGAGCCCGGCGTCAAGGTCAGACATCTCAGTTGTTCCCATCCACTCGACGATGGCAAAGGTCTCTTCGACCCGATCAATCGTGAATGCCATGTGAACGCAGAGGAGTAGGCCATGGAGGCTCATGATTGAGCCAAGTCAAGTCTGTAGCTGCTCGCCTCTATGATGTGATGCTCATCAACCTGGTCACTGGAGTCGAGGTCGGCAATCGTTCGAGCGACTTTGAGAATTCGGGCCCAGGCCCTTCCAGAGAGGCTGTGTCTGTCCATGATCTGACGGAGAGAACAGAGCGCTTGGTCTGTCGGGTTAGCAGCAGCGCGAATTCCATCGCCCTGAAGTTCTGCATTGCAGTTTAGTGAATCACTCTGGTACCGCCTCAGTTGAACCAATCGTGCCTTATTTACCCTTCCTCGAACGTCCTTAGAGTTCTCACCTGGTGTGGTGTTGACCAGATCGTCTGAGACGATGGGTTGGGTCCAGACTTGGAGATCGATTCGATCTAAGAGCGGCCCGCTGAGCTTGTTTCGGTATCGATCAACCTGGGCTGGAGAACACACGCATGGCCGAACAGGGTGGCCAAAGAAACCGCACGGACATGGATTTGCTGCTGCTATGAGCGAGAAACTTGCGGGATAGACTGCTGTTCCTTTGGCCCTGCTGAGGCGTACTTCTCTGTTCTCAAGTGGGCCGCGGAGGAGCTCAAGTGCTCCTCGTGTAAACTCCGGTACTTCATCGAGAAATAAGACCCCGTTGTGGGCCAGCGAGACCTCTCCGGGCTGGAGTCTGGCGTTGCCCATCAAGCCAGCATTACTAATCGAGTGGTGGGGTGCCCGGAATGGTCGGTGGCCCATCAAGCCAGAACCACATGGAAGCAGTCCAGCCACCGAGTGGATTTGGGTAATCTGGATGGCTTCGGTGTCAGTGAGATTGGGAAGTATGGTCGGCAATCGTGTGGCCAGCATTGTCTTGCCACACCCCGGTGCACCAATGAGCAGGAGGTTGTGTCCGCCAGCAGCTGCAATCTCCAGCGCACGGCGAGCGCGATGTTGTCCGCGCACTTCGCCCATATCGATGTGCTGTGGTGTTGGAGTGGTCGACGATGGTTGGGCAAGGGCAAGGTCATGCTCTTGATTCATCCAGCGAATGACATCGGCTAACGAATCAGCCGTCAGCACTTCGATGGATGCCACCACAGCAGCCTCTGCGGCACAGTCACGCGGGAGCACTATTCTCTGTGCGCCGCTCTTGGCTGCAGCAAGGGCCAGTGCAAGTGCACCATTGACCGACCTCAGCTGTCCATCGAGAGAGAGTTCTCCAATGAAGACAGTATGCTCAGCCCGCTGTGACTTAACGGTACCGCTGGCTACCAGTATCGCGATGGCAATCGGTAAATCGAACGCTGTGCCGACCTTGGGTAGGTCTGCTGGCGCCAAGTTCACGACGACCCGTTTCTTTGGATACTCACCGCCTGATGCCACGATGGCTGATCTCACGCGGTGAGCGCTCTCTCGGATAGCGCTTCCTGGTAGTCCCACAATGATGGTCGCGGGAAGTCGTCGAGGTAAATCAACCTCGACACTCACTGCTATGCCATCAATGCCCGATAGAGCCATAGACTGAATGATTGTCGCCATGAAGTTCCTCCACGGCGACCACGGTGTGCAAGCTTGATGCCCACAGTGTTTGGAGTGACTTGGGCGCGCACTGTCCGTCAGTTCGTCAGGACTGTGCTCCAGGCTTCGGCAGCCAGCTCGCGAGATCTGGAACTATCGATTCATTCAGCGCGCTCAATACAGCCTCAGGCGTGTGCCCCACGGTGATTAAATTCCGGAGTTCTTCCCGGACAAAGCCCTCATTGACCGCGTGCTGAACGAACTGAATCAAGGCGTCATAGAAGCCGTTCACGTTGTACAGGGCCACCGGCTTGAGGTGGTAGTTCAGCTGCGCCCAGGTCACCACCTCAAAGAGCTCCTCCAGCGTGCCGTAGCCTCCTGGCATCGCAATAAAGGCATCAGCCTTGTCCATCATCAGCTGTTTTCGCGTGTGCATGGTGTCCACCACATGAAGCTCAGTGCAGCCCTTGTGACCCAGCTCGAGTGACTGGAGCTTCTCGGGAATCACCCCAATTACTTCGCCTCCTCGCTCGAGTACCGCATCAGCGACGGCACCCATCAGGCCTACGCTCCCGCCGCCAAACACCAGGCCGATGCCAGCATCGGCGAGCGAATGACCCAAGGAAAAAGCGGCTTCTCGATAGATTGGATCGATCTGGTTCGATGAAGCACAGTACACAGCGATGCGATTGAAGCGGCTCATGGCGGCCGGGTAACCTGTGCGCTGTGAGATCGAGGTGCAAATTGACGCCGACACTGCCCAGTCATGCCAGCCCCTTTCGTTGACACTCAAGGGACGTCAGTTAGCTCCACTCGCTCAACCGGGAGGCCCCAATGGCCCGATTTTGGATCTTTCTATGTCTCGCCGCCTGTGACGGTAAGTCCGCGACCTCTGACGACACCAGCGGGGCCGGTCTCGATCCAGCCCCTTGGCGCCCGGATCTCGTCTGTCCTGGGGATGACAGCTGTCCAGCCGCCACCGGAGATCTCGAGGTCGGTGCAGCAGCAGTGTCGATCACGCCGACCTGCTTTGAGCAGTGGCTCGACTGCGGGCGCGATGGAGTCTGCCCTGATGATCCAGACTGGCTTGAGCCTGACTCCGGAGAGGGTGATGCCGAGTGGCACAAGAGCACAGAGCCCTTCTTGGACTGTGGCTGTGATCAGCTCTGCGAAGACGACCCAGGCTATCCGGGCCCCGATGATGGAGAGGCTGACGGTGAATTTCAGGCCATCTGGCTCGCAGGGTTTCAGAATGGTCGACCCGCCAACAGTGTCCACGACGACATCTGGGCGCGCACCATTGTCTTTAAGCAGGGCGACACCTCAATCGCTGTGGTCTCACTCGATGTGGTCGGCTTCTTCTTTGATGATGTCACCGAGATTCGAGCAGACATCAAGGCTCAAGGTATCGATGTCGATCACGTGATGATCACCTCGACCCACAACCACGAAGCCCCAGACACCCTGGGACAGTGGGGCATGCAGGTGGGTCGGCGCGGAGTCGATGAAGACTGGATGGTGGAGCTCAAGGCCAAGATCATCAGCTCTGTAGCGACGGCTGCCGCGGCAGCAGAGCCTGCCGAGATGGTGATCGCTGATGTCGATGTCTCCACGCTGGTTCCAGAGAAGGGCACCCGAAACTTCATCAACGACAAGCGCGATCCGCGCATCGTCGATGAGATCATGGGGGTCGCGTGGTTCAAGGCCCGCGACACCGGCGAGACCATCGCCACACTCATCAACTTTGGAAATCATCCAGAGGCGCTCGCAGATGAAAACACCGCCATCACCAGTGACTTCTCTCACTATGTGCGAGACGGGATGGAGAACGGGATTGACTGGTCCACCGGTGCGGTCGACGGTCTGGGTGGTGTCAGCATCTATATCCAAGCTGCAGTCGGTGGGATGATGACACCGCTGGGTGTCGAGGTCACCGATCGCGACGGGGAAGTCCACAGTCAGTCAGACTTCGCCAAGGCCGGTGCGATCGGTCACATGATGGCCACCGCCGCTCTCGAGGCGCTCAGTACAGCCGAGACCGTGTCAGCGCCATCGCTCGCCTTTCGCGTGGCTGAGTTCTTCTTGCCCATTGAGAATCACGCCTTCCAGGCCATGTTCATCATGGGTGTGTTTGAGCGCGATGCCTACAACTACGACCCTGACGCTCAGCTCGATAATGACAACGTGCCCGAGCTCGGGACGGAGATTGACCTGGTTGATCTTGGACCCCTCCGGATGCTGAGTGTCCCCGGAGAGCTGCTCCCCGAGCTGGCCATCGGCGGCTTCGACGGCAGCCACACTCAGATCGGCGAGTACACCGATGCCATTGTGGACCTCGACCAGGCCAACCCCGCAGACCTCTCATTGGCGCCTGAGGGCCCCTTCCTGAAGGAGATCATGGGGCAGTCCTACAACTGGATTATCGGCCTCGGAAACGACGAGCTTGGCTACATCATTCCAGAGTACAATTACATTCTCAGCGATCGCTTGCCCTACCTCCAGGAGGCGGATGGCGACCACTACGAGGAGACAAATTCACTCGGACCAGGCACCGCTGCTCTCATTGATGAGTGGGCGAATCGTGTAATCTCATGGAATCCTGAGTCAGCGGGCAATTGACAAGGGGCAAACCCCTGCCTACGTGCCTTGGCACGACCGCCAGCCCAGCTGACGGCCCCTCATTTTTTTGGAGATTTAGACCTATGCGACACACAACTATCTGCCTCTTGGCCCTCACTCTCGGCTGCGCAACAGAGAAATCCAGCTCCGGTGGCGACACTGGTGACGGTGGTGGTGGTGGCGGCGGCGGCGGAAGCACCGACATCTCCGGCTTTATCAACGTCACGGATGCCCCAGTCGGTAATCTCAGTTGCTTCACTGGCGCCCTCGGTGTCGAGACAGCCGCTGCCGGTTGTGTCGCTCAGCGCCCCATGAGCGGCCTGGTCACAGACTTCCAGGACGGCGACCCAGTCGACGATGCGACGGTTGAGATCTTCATGAATGACGTGATCGATGGACCGCCCGACAACATCTACGAGAGTGACCCCAACGGTGTCTTCTCCGCTGAGGTCAACGCGTGCGAGCCCTTCACTTACCGCATCAGCACAGACCCCCTCCTCGACCAGACTAAGGTCACCATCGAGTCACATGATGTGATGCCCAATATGGGCCCCATCACACCGACCCACGAGGTGAACAGCGTCTCGTCAGTGACCTACGCACTCATCCCTGGTCTGCTTGGACTCAACCCTGATCCTGACAAGGGCATCGTCGCTGGACGTGCCTACGACTGTGACGGCGAGAACCTCCAGGGCCTGCAGGTTGTCGTTCGCGACAGCAGCGGCCGCGTGCCTGATGGTGTCGTCGGCAAGTACTTCGTGGATGACTTCCCCAAGCGCGAGCAGATGCACACCTCTGAGGACGGTCTCTGGATCCTGATGGACGTGCCTCCAGGGCAGTGGACCGTCGATGGTTACGTCGCTGACGGCGCTGGCGGTCACTCTCTCGTGGCCTCGACACAGCTGAAGGTGCTTGAAAACAGCATCAACATCTCGAGCATCTACACGGGCATCAGTGATGGTGTGAAGATGCCTTCGGAATGCCTCACTGCCTGCAACTGAGCCGGCAATAAATTTAAAACACACAGGCTAAGGAGATCGCTATGTTCTCTCTCACGGCATTGATCTGCACCCTCGGTGTGGGCGCAGCATCGGCTGAAGAGGCCGCCACCGAGAAGTCCGAGCTCGCCTTTGATCTCGAGGGCTACTACCGGACACGTGGCTACATGTTCAAGGACCTCTACGTCAACCCAGTGGACGGACCCGGTCAGACCGGCCGCCCTGGCGGTACAGGTGCTTACATGCAGCAGCGGCTGCGCCTTCAGCCAGTCGTGTCCTTTGAGAAGCGCGCGAAGTTCACCATGATGGTCGATGTGCTTGATGATGTCGTCTGGGGTGACAATGCGTCGAAGGCCTCGACGGCGCTCTTTGCTGGAGACCCATCCGTCACGGGCACTTCGGGTCAGGAAAATGCCACCTTCCAGATCAAGCGTGCATGGATGGAGTTTGACATCCCTGTGGGTAAGCTCAGGATCGGTCGTCAGCCCTCAGACTGGGGGCTCGGCCTGCTGGGTAATGACGGCAATGGATTTGATGATCTCTTCGGCGAGAATCACGGCGGCTCCACCTACGATCGTGTCCTCTTTGCGACTCGGCCGCTCGCCATCGCACAGAAGGCCATGGGCAAGGCCGACTCTGGCTTTCCCCTGTTCTTTGCTGTTGCCGTTGATCGCCTCGTTGAGGATCCACTCAAGGACTACTACGGCTACCAGTGCGATCTCGACCCCCGCGGCGTTCAGTCCGGAGACTGGGTCGGTGGCTACAACCAAGGCATCGACGCCGAGTACGATCCGCGCTGCGACCTCCAGAACGGCGAGACGACAGGTCTCGGCGCTGACGGTGAGACAGAGCAAGAGCACGACTACCTAGAAGACAGAGATGCATCCACTCGCTCAGACGACTGGTGGGCGGACAACCAAGACGACGTCTACGAGATGATCTATGCCCTGATCTATAAGGGTGAGGACATCCAGCTCTTGGGTCGAACCTCAGATCTCACCCTCGGGGTCTACACAGTCAATCGATCTCAGCAAGAGACCGACTCGAACATATGGATTGTCGATGCCTATGGGCATCTGATGTTCAACGGCCTCCTCCTCGAGGGCGAGGTGCTCAACATCAGCGGTGAAACCAATGCCATCAAGCTGCCCAGCGGAGATGCAAAGAATCCGCTGCACAAGGAAGTCGACATCTGGGGCTATGTCGTTCGTGCAGGCTACGAGCAGCCCACCTATTCAGCCATTTTTGAGACCGGCTACGCCAGCGGTGATGACAACGTCACCGACGATAGGTTCACAGGGCGAGCACTCAACTCTGACTACAACGTTGGTCTGCTGCTCTATGAGGAAGTACTCAGTCGTGTCAGCGCCGCTGCATACCCCGGGGATGCCAGCAGCCTGGCCTCAAAGGGCGGTGTCTACAACTCTCGCTACATCTACCCGCACATCAAGTTTCGCCCGACAGAGAATCTCGAGTTCATCGCGGCGTACCTGTTGGCCTGGCCTGACAAGATCGACGGCAACGTGATGCAGTGTGCTGAAGGCGATGACGAGAAGATCTGCAGCAACTTTGATGCGAAGGACTCTACCCTCGGCTGGGAAGTCGACATCGGTATCCGTCACAGCTTCCACGAGCACATCAAGGTGGCACTCGAGGCGGCCTGGGCGCAGACCTCTGACCGGGTACCCATGGACGCCGCAGGCCTCAATCCAGAGGGTAAGTTCTTTACGCTGCAGGCCCGTGCAGCCTTCGAGTTTTAGCCCTTGGTCTCGATGATCATAGAAGGTGTCTGTCTGTTGGTCGCGCTCAACCTGGCGCTGGCGTGGATCCAGGACGATCCACGCCTGTGGCCCCGCAGGATCACCCACCTTGTGGTAGAGCCTCTACTCAAGCTGACCCGAAAAGTTAGCGACCTGTTGCCCAGCGGCTCGATTGACTTGAGTCCGCTGGTATTGATTCTTGGCCTCACAGGCCTGAAGCTGGTGCTCACATGATGCTCTTCATCTCCATTATCGCTGCGGTCTGGGCCGGCCCTCAGGAAGACCTCAGTCTTGCATCATCCAAGACAGCCGATGAGGCCACAAGAATGGCCGCCTTTGAGCGTCTCGTGGCGCTCGGCTCTACAGACATGGCGCTGGTGAGCGAGGTGGCAAAGACAGACTCGGCTGAGGCTCGCGAGCGATGGGTTGCCATTCGTACACTGGGTCAGATCAAGGGCGATCGCTCTAAGAGCATTCTCATCGGCCTGGTCTCAGATCCGATGCCGGCCATTCGGGCTGCAGTTGCCGCAAGCATGGGAGACTATGCTCACGCTGACTTTGTGCCCTACCTGGTCAATCTGATTCAAGACCCAGCCGTCATCGTTCGTGCTGCCGCCGCTCAAGCGCTCACTCAGGCGGGAGATCAGAGGGCTGTGGATGTCCTGTCGGGTGCTCTGCTGGACAAGAAGAACACCTTCAGGGGGCGCAGTATCTGGGTCCGGAAGTACTTCGTGGATGCCTTGGGCGGTATCGGCTCAACAGATGCCTACCCCGCGCTCCTTCGAGCCATGGACGATACAGATCAAGATGTGGCTGCCCGGGTGATTCCCGCACTCGAGAAGATCGCAGGCTTTTCTTACAAGGAAGGCCGGACGGGTAAGCAAGAGGCTGAGGCTTGGCGTCGCTACATCACTAACGAGCTGCGCCGCTGACTATGTCCGGATGTCCAGCTTGAGGACAGAGCGACCGACGCCGATAGTGTCGCCATTTCTGAGTCGACTGACAGATACGCGCTGACCATTATGGTAGGTCCCGTTGGTGCTGCCGAGATCTCGGAGAAAGATCATCTCGCGCCCGAAGACCTCAATGACTGCGTGTCGGCGTGATGCCTCGAGGTCGGTGAGGGGAATCTCGCCTGTCTTTCTCCCAATCGCGACGTTTCCGCGTGTAAAGCGAAAGACCCGTCCGGCATCTGAGCCCGCGACACACTCGACGGAGGCTCGGAGGCCAGGTGGAAGTCTGAGATCTTGGTCGATCACATCCGATGAGTGCGAGGTCTTATCTTTGGGGCCCTGAAGCTCGACGAGCTCCTCGTCCAGTAGCCATGCAATCTCGGTCGCTGAGCCCTTGGAGAGTTCCGGGTCATCTGTACCCGCAATGGGTGCTTCGAGACCAACAAAGAGGACCAGCCGAGTCGAGCCTATCGAGACCTCAGACCCAGGCCTAAGTGTGGCCTCACGCACGAGGCGACCATCGACAAGGGTGCCATTTGTGCTGCCGAGGTCCTGGATGACATAGCCGTCATTTCGGGCGACTACCTGTGCATGTGTCGAGCTCACCAGCGGGTCGTCGAGCAACAGATCGCCCCGCTTACGGCCAATCACCAGAGGATCACTCCCCTGAAGAGGAACGTTCAGTCCCTGACGGACTCCAGCCACAACCTTGAGAAAGGCGCTGGGCATCAAGCGCTACAGGACTCGGTGCTCTTCTCGCGATTGGCGAGGTAGACCTGGTGCATGCGTCCTGGAAGTTCTCGATCCAGTGAGGCGGCGAGGAATGCGCCGGCCTCTGAGGCCACCTCGAGATCGATACCGGTATCGAAGCCCATGTCCTCTAAGCAATTGATGAGATCCTCGGTCGCAGCATTTCCAGCCGCACCGGGAGCGTAGGGGCACCCGCCGACACCGGCGATGGAGCCATCAAATGTGCGAATACCTGCTCTGAGGCCTGCAATGACATTGGCTACAGCAGTGCCGCGCGTGTCGTGCATGTGCAGTGCTGTGTTCTCAAGTGCGATTCCGGCTCCGGCCACAGTCTCGATGACCTCAGTGACCTGATCAGGATTGGCCAAGCCGACTGTATCGCCGAGGACGATCGTGTCCGCACCGGACTCGCGGAGGGCCTGGGCCAGCTGTGCAGTTCGGCTGGGGTCGACGTCACCCTCGTAGGGGCAGCCAAAGACCGTAGAGATGTAGGCACGAACGACAAGCCCCTCAGCCTTCGCTGTCTGAATGACATCATGCTGTGCCGCCAGAGTCTCCCGCTGTGTACGGTTGAGATTCTTCTGGTTGTGCGTCTCGGAGGCCGACAGGAATGTGGCGACGTGGGTGAGCCCACAGTCGATCGCACGCTCAAGTCCACGCTTATTCGGGATCAAGCCCCAGTAGCGAACATCAGCTGCTTTGGGCAGATTTGCCACGACTTCGGCGGCATCAGCGAGCTGTGGAATCCAGCTGGGACGAACGAAGCTGGTGACCTCGATGTCCTTGATGCCTGAAGCCACCAGTCGATGGATCAGCTCAACCTTGGCATCCGTGGAGAGGATGGTCGCTTCATTCTGAAGCCCATCTCTCGGGGAGACCTCGTAGATGGTGATTTTGTTATCTTCCGTCGTCATCAATCGAATCCTATCATGCTCTGACCACTTTTCGGATCAGTGTTTTCTCCCCATGAGGGAGATCATGATTGCCTTCTGTGCATGGAGCCGGTTCTCAGCCTGATCAAAGACCACAGACTGCGGTCCGTCGATGACCTCTGCAGCCACCTCTTCTCCTCGGTGAGCAGGGAGACAGTGCAAGAAGATCGCGGAGGGCTTTGCCGCCGCCATCATCTTGGCGTCGACCTGGAAGCCCTCGAAACGCTTGAGCCGCTCGGCAGCCTCGTCCTCTTGTCCCATGCTCGCCCAGACATCGGTGTAGATCACATCGGCCTCTGCAGCCGCCTGCATCGGATCTTCAGTAATCTGTACAGCCGCTCCAAAGTCAGCAGCGAGCTCTCTGGTCCGCGTGCAGACCTCAGCTTCTGGCGCGTACCCCTTTGGGTGACCGACAGCGACGCTCATGCCCATCTTGGCACAGCCAATCATGATGGAGTGAGCCATGTTGTTTCCATCTCCGATGTAGGCAAACTTGAGCCCCTCGAGGCGTCCGAACTTCTCGGAGACTGTCTGGAGGTCTGCCAATACCTGGCAGGGATGGTTGTAGTCTGACAGGCCGTTGATGACGGGAACGCTCGCATTCGCAGCCAGCTCCACGACATCTGAGTGACCAAACACGCGGGCCATGATGCCATCAACGTATCGAGACAAGACCTCGGCAGTGTCGGCGATGGTCTCGCCACGATGGAGCTGTATGTCCGTTGGGCCGAGGTAGATGCCCTGCCCACCCAGCTGGAAGATACCCGTCTGGAAGCTCACACGCGTACGCAGAGACGGCTTCTGAAAGATCATGGCCAGTGTCTGGCCAGCGCAGGCATCGTTGTATGCTCTCGGGTTGCGCTTCACATCGTGTGCGAGCGTGACCAGCTTGCGGAGTTGCTCAGTAGAAAAATCAGCCAGAGAGACGAAGTGGTTGGACATGTTTCCCTCGAGAGGTGGGTGTGAGCAGCCTCTATTCCGGAGAGACCCACTGCGCTGGCTGGGATCATCAACGTTTTGTTGAGAGCCACCACCACGCGGGAAGTGTGATCACTGCGACGGCTGTGAACCATGCAGCGAGACAGGCCAGTGTCACTCCAAGAACCGGAATCCACCAAGCTGCGAGCCAGGCAAAGGCGCTGACACTCGTACCGCCGAGCATCATAGGACCCACTGCTCCAGATCCGACGGCCTCGCCGTGGGCAACCCAGAGGGTGCACATCGTGGTGACAAAAATGGCGGGGAAGACGGCGGCCATACCCGCGATCCATGGCCCATTGTGCTCTGCGAGCCACAGGGCTGCTGCGATGGCGGTAGCGGCGAGCAGCCCTCGAGCGATGAGTGCGAGCGGAGCTACCTTCGCGGTGGCTGGTGGGGACGGCGGTGTCTTCAGACATGCCACGACCCCCAGCACCACACCACAGCCCATGAGTATGAGGGAGAAGGTGCTGGTGTTGATGCCCATGTCGAGTACCGCGGGCGTCGCAAAGACAATGATCGTTGCCATCGTCACCCATGCCAGCATGGTCACAGCGAGGCACAGTAGAAGCCGTAAATTAGATGCGATCGGTGGCAGTCGAGGGGGGATCACGCGCCACAGCAGCAGGAATACAGCATTGATGAGCATTCCAGCGGGTGTCATAAACAGCGCGTCTTGAAAGGCCGTGACGGTTGGGGAGACCGCCACCATCCCGAATGTGGCGGGGATAATTGTGGTCGGCAGTGTGCCGAGCAGTCCGCCCTTCTTTCCGCCGAGCTTCTCGATCGCCACAGTGACAGCAATGGCCACGAGACCAGCGATCACGGCGGGAATTAACCAAGTAAGCATGCGGACTTCACCTCGACACCGACTCTCGTCCCTGCGGGGAGGGGCGAGAGCGGTGTTTGAGTGGTGACCCCAACGGGATTCGAACCCGTGTTGCCGGGATGAAAACCCGGTGTCCTGACCTGACTAGACGATGGGGTCTGAAAGAAGTGGGCCGCATTGGACTCGAACCAATGGCCCTCGGCTTAAAAGGCCGGTGCTCTACCAACTGAGCTAGCGGCCCAAGAGCAAACGATATCTAACGGGACTTGCCCGAGTGTGTCAATGGGTAGGTGATCGGAAAAGTGGGTCTCGGGGTATGACTTGCTCTCGACCAGGCCCAACACTGATCAAACCAGCACGGACTCCGACAAGCTCCTCGATACGCTCAACATATGCCTTACACGTTGCCGGGAGAGAATCCCAGGTCCTGCACTCGGTGATGTCCTCTTCCCAGCCATCCACGTCTTCGTAGACTGGCTTACCAGAAAAACGCTCTGCTCCCGGTGCCGTGTCGTGGCTAATCCCGATCTTCAGCTGCTTGAGTCCGCTCAAGATATCGAGCTTGGTCAGGGTGAGGTGGGTGACACCGTTGAGGCGGACAGCGTGTCGCACCATCGGTGCATCAAACCAGCCACAGGAGCGTGGCCGTCCAGTTGTCGCACCAAACTCGCCGCCCTTTGAGCGCAGCGCTTCCTCTTCTTCGTCAGCCAGCTGGGTCGGGAAGGGTCCGGATCCTACGCGTGTGGCGTAGGCCTTGGCGATACCGACCACTGCATGAAGATCTCCGGGCCCGACACCGGTTCCTGCTGCGGCATTTCCAGCCACAGTATTGGATGAGGTCACGAATGGATACGTTCCATGATCGACGTCCAAGTAGGTGCCTTGTGCGCCCTCAAAGAGGATCCGCTCACCACGATCTTGGGCATCGTGAAGGTGGCCGACGGCATCCCGAATGAACGGACCGAGTCGCTCAGCGAGGGGGCGTGCCCACTCCACAAGCTCGTCATCAGTCACTGTCGGTGCGTCATACCAGTCTGAGAAGATTCGATTCTTCTCGGCCAACGTGCCTTGAATGTGGCGACGAAAGCGATCGAGGTCGAGCAGCGCACCTGCGCGGATACCCCGCCGTGCGACCTTGTCCTCGTACGCGGGCCCAATGCCTTTCTTCGTCGTTCCAATCTTGGCGCCGCCCAGCGCTTGCTCTCGCAGGCTGTCCAGGGTCCTATGGATCGGCAGGACCAGGTGCGCGTCGGCACTCAGCAAGAAGGACTCAGGAGTGATGTCCCGGCCTTTCGCTACGAGCGCGTCCAGCTCCTGGACGAGAACCTCAGGATCGACGACGACCCCGTTGCCGACGATACAGGTCGTGTTGGGTTGGAGAATGCCGCTCGGTATCAGGTGGAGGATGACGGTTTCACCGTCAACCACCAGGGTGTGACCTGCGTTGTTTCCGCCCTGAAAGCGAACAACGTGCTGCGCATTTGCAGCCAGAAGATCCACAACCTTCCCCTTACCTTCGTCTCCCCACTGGAGACCGACGACAACCGTGTTCTTGGCTGCATCCGTGTTGGACATGGCAGCCTCCCATGGTGTGTGGTGTGGCTCCTAATGTGGAGCGCCAGTCGTCTAACGTCCGCTCGGCCTCAACGCACGTTGCGGAGGCCTGTTCTTGCCCGGGTATTGGTTTTATCGATCTCGAGAACGGTCTGATACTCGCGCCGTGCATTCAAGCCCATGCCCAGATCTGCATAGAGATCAGCGAGTGCCAGCCTGATCTCTACATTCCTCGATGACTTTGTTGCAGCCTTGCGGAGGTGTGTGAGTGCGCCGCGCTTGTCTTGGTCGATCTTCAGGGTCAGCATCGCCAGACGAAAGAATGGCAGCCCATCCGCTGGGTTTTGCTCGCATGCACGCTGGTAGTTGTGCATGGCCTCTTTGTAGTTCTGGAAGCTCTCTGCACTCTCACCGGCCTGGACGAATTGCACAGATCGCGACGACGAGGCCTCAGAGCGGGCCAGCTCATACAGTGCCCTGTACTCTTTGTTCTCTGGATCAAATTGTACGGCCAGGTGCAGCGATGAGACAGCCTTAGAGATGTTGCCTGCGTTGTAGTCCTCCTGGCCCTGCTGAAAGTAGCGCCTTGATCGCGAGGACCGGCCTTTTGCTTTCTCACGAAGCTGCTTCATGGCTCGGGCTCTTGGGTCGGCTCTTTTTCGAGCTATCCGCTCGCGTGTTGCCTTTTCTTCTGCTGTCAGCTTTCGCTTTCTGCGGCGTGGCTCAGCGCCAGAGCGGGTCTCTTTTGTATCTGTCGAGGCAGCCTTTTTCTTTGCCCTGCTCGTGCTTCTTGAGCGGGCGGATTGGATAAGATCCTTGTTGTCCCGGTGGTACCGGCGCCTCCTGTCTGCATCACTCAGCGTCTTATAGGCCTTGGTAATGTGGACAAAGATGAACTCTATCTTTGCGGTATTATCGCCGAGCTCGCGCCGAAAGTGTCTGTCTGGGTGCCAGTCTCGAGAGAGCTGGTAGTACGCAGCTTGAATGTCTGCTTGCTCTGACTCAGGGGAGAGTCCGAGCAGTCCGTAGTGGTCTCCAGTGCTTGCGAGTTTATGCAGCCGCTTCAATTCGGCGAGCTCTGTGTCAGACAAGGGGTTCGATGACATGAATCAAGCATAGCCAAATCGGCGACAGATGTGAGATCAGTCTTCTGTTTTAGACGTCGCTGCAGGGTGCGCGGAGCGGTAGACCGCCAGCAGATGTGCTGCATCTACGTGGGTATATTGTTGTGTGGTCGAGAGAGATGCGTGGCCCAGTTGTTCCTGTATCGCCCTGAGATCGGCTCCGGATCCAAGCAGGTGTGTGGCACAACTGTGTCTGAGTGCGTGAGGGTGCAGGCCGGTGATTCCATTGGCTGCACCTGCATCTCTGGTGATCTTCCATGCCGACCGACTGCTCAAGCGGCGCCCAAAACGATTCAAGAAAAGTGGCCCATCTGGAGGGATCTCCCTGAGCCAGATCTTCAGCGCATCTGCTGCTGGCGGTCCAAACGGTACAATTCGTTCTTTGCTGCCTTTTCCCATCACCCGAACAAGATTGTTTGTGAGGTCAAGACTGATCACATCGAGACCCACGGCTTCGGAGACGCGGAGCCCGGCGCCATATATGAGCTCCAGCATTGCGCGATTTCGGTTTTGAAACCATCCTTGCTGGTCTGGCTGCTCGACAACGGCTGCGGCTTCAGGGACATCGAGAAACCTCGGTGCCTTCTTCGGAACACGTGGACTCTGTAGTCGGGAGGCGGGGCTAACCTTTAGGATTCCTTCCCGGATCATCCAGCGATAGAAGCTTCGAATCGCTGCGACCCGGCGCGCCATGGTCGCGGGCGAGAGCGGGCGACGACCGGGGGAAACGCCGATTCGTTCGCGGGAGAGCCATGCGCGAAGGTCGAGCAGCTCAGCACTCTTCAGGCTCTTTTCTCTGTCGCTCAGGAAATTTGAGAGACTATTCAGGTTGGCCTTGTACGCCCGGAGGGTGTGTGGAGAGCATCCACGCTCACCACGAAGGTGGTCCATCCAGCCCTTTAGAACAGCTTCCATATGAACCAAGGTACACCCTGGACATGTCAAGTGCCAGTACCCTGACGGCCTACGGCCGGAAATTACCGCAGTTGCACAAGGTGCTGTCGAGGGGTATTCCCCGCGGTGTCGCTGTAAATCATCCGCTTCTCGCTGATGTCGTCGCAGCCCCTATAGAAAGAGGTATCACCGCACATGGGAACTCCCCTCGTCATCGTCGAGTCACCAGCAAAAGCACGGACTATCTCTCGTTTCCTGGGAGACGAGTACAGAGTTGAGGCGTCGATTGGACACATCAGGGACCTGATCCCAAACGGTGGAGCAGACACCCCTTACGGAATCGATATCGAGAATGGCTTCAAGCCAGTCTATGTCATCCCGAAGGAAAAGAAGCCTCAGGTCAAGATACTTCGCGATGCAATTAAAGACGCATCTGCCCTCTACCTCGCGACAGATGAAGACCGCGAAGGAGAGAGCATTAGCTGGCACCTGTTGGAGGTCCTCAAGCCTGAGGTGCCCGTCTTCCGGCTGGTGTTCCACGAGATCACTGTCAGCGCCATCAAGAAGGCGCTTGAGTCTCCGCGAGAGGTCGACAACAGCCTTGTTGCTGCTCAGGAGGCTCGCCGAATCGTAGACCGCCTCTTTGGCTACCCTGTCTCTGCGCTTCTCTGGCGCAAGGTGGGCCCAAAGCTCTCAGCTGGTCGGGTTCAGTCCGTGGCTGTGCGGCTTGTTGTCGAGCGTGAGCGGGCTCGGATGGCTCACATCTCAGCTGACTGGTGGGACATTCGTGGACCATTCAATCATGCAGAAGGTGTGCTCGATACCCACCTGACCCACTGGAAGGGAAGCTCCATAGCGACGGGACGCAACTTTGATGCGAACGGAAAGCTCAAGGGCAAGAACATGGTCATCCTCGGTAAGGATGAGGCCACCGCAGCAGTCAAGGCCCTCTCGAATGGTCCCGCAACCGTAGATGGTGTTGACGAGCGTCCATATATCGACAGGCCGAGCCCACCCTTCACCACCTCTACGCTGCAGCAAGAGGCCAACCGTCGCTTCAAGTGGGCAGCACGCAAGACCATGAACACCGCACAGCGGCTGTATGAGAATGGTTGGATCACCTACATGCGAACCGACTCCGTCTCGCTCTCTCAGCAGGCGATTGCCGCGGCCCGCGGGCTTATTCTTGCGGAATATGGCGAGAAGTACATGCCTGACAGCCCCCGGTTGTACAAGGGTAAGTCAAAGAATGCTCAGGAGGCCCACGAGGCGATTCGTCCAGCGGGTGAGCAGTTCCGGAGCCTCGGCGAGGCCAAAGCCTCACTCGACACGGATCAGCGGCGCTTGTACGAACTCATCTGGAAGCGCACTGTTGGATGCCAGATGTCTGATGCACGTGGACACACAATTACCGTCCGTATCAAGGCCGGAGACGGGCAGTTTGAGGCCAAGGGCAAGACCATTGAGTTTGCCGGTTACCGGCTCGCCTATGTCGCAGAGAAGGAAAACCCAGAGGCAGCAGCGGCCGACGCCGAGCGCATCCTTCCGCCGGTCAAGGCGGATGATTCACTCACTGCAGGGGACCTCGAGGCCAAGGGCCACACGACCAAGCCTCCTCCCCGCCTCAATGAGGCATCTTTGGTGAAGGAGCTCGAGGAGCGCGGCATTGGTCGCCCTTCTACCTATGCATCCATCATCGAGACAATCATTCGTCGCGCTTATGTCTTCAAGAAGGGCAGCGCTCTCGTTCCGACCTGGACTGCTTTTGCTGTCACGCGCTTGCTCGAGTCTGAGCACTTCCAGTGGCTGGTTCAGTATGAGTTCACCGCACAGATGGAAGATGAGCTCGATGAGATCGCTCTGGGTGAAGGTAACCGTGATGACTACCTCGCCAAGTTCTGGACAGCGCTAGAGAAGTCGGTTGAGAAGGCCGGAGAGACTGTTGATCCTCGCCAGGTTTGCACCATCTCCATTGACGCCCTGCCGGCTGCGACAGCGAAGAAGTGGGGCGCAGACGCCGAGACTGAGGTGGTCGTCCGTGTCGGTAAGTACGGACCATTCCTACAGGCTGGTGAGCGGACTGCGAACCTTCCTGATGAGCTTGCACCCGATGAGTTGACCCTCGAGAAGGCCATAGAGCTGCTCGAGGGCCCCAAAGAACTCGGCATCGATCCAGAGACGGATCTTGGGGTGTTCTTGATTAATGGCCGATTTGGCTGGTACGTACAGCTTGGAACAACCGACGACGTTGAGAAGCCGAAGCGTAAGAGTGTCCCGAAGGGCATCAAGCTTGAGGATGTTGACCTCGAGATGGCGCTTGCGCTGCTCTATCTTCCCCGAAATGTTGGACCGCATCCAGAGAGCGCTGATCCCATCATGGCGGACTACGGTCGCTATGGTGCCTTCATCAAGTGCGGCAGCGATACACGCAGTATTCGCGACAAGAACCCCATGAAGGTCTTCGAGATCACCGTCGCGGAGTCGATGGAGCTCTTTGCCAAGCCCAAGGGCCGCAAGAGTGCGGAGGTCCTCAAGGAGCTTGGGGAAGACCCGAGCACCAAGAAGGCTGTACGCCTGATGGATGGACGGTATGGTCCCTATGTCACCGATGGCGACACAAATGCCAGTCTCGGAAAGGACATTGAGGCAGACGATCTCACGATCGAGAAGGCCTGCGAGCTGATTCGGGCACGAGAGAAGGCGCCCAAGCGGAAGCGCTTCAAGAAGAAGAAGAAGTCCTGAACCGACTCAATAGAAGAGCAGGCCCCACTCGCGCTCGATCATCCGCCTGGCCTCACCATCAAGCTTAGGCGTGCGCTCAAACAGCGCCATTGCCGCCACGCGTCGTACGTCGTTGATATCGATCACGGCCATGCCTTGATCATTGAGGGGCTTTTCGATGGTCGCCAGGACCTGATTGACCTGCTCGAGTGATGTCTCGTCGAGATGGCCAAGGTCCACCAAGACATCCAGGAGTGCACTCGCACGAGTGTCGAGCTCGATGATGGGAGGGAATGGGATGGGCTTGGTCACGGCTGCTTCCTCAGTGTCAGACGATCGCCGGGTAACCGAGCCAGATGGCCCGTCAACTCTAGTGCCTGGATGGAGACCATCAAGACCGGGATGTCGAGTCCGGTGACTGCCGCGATGTGGTCAAGCGATTCACCGGTCCCGAGCGCCTCGAGAATTTTGCGCTGAGTGCTGCATGCGGGCGTGTCAGAGGCCTCACTCACAGCTTCGAGTCTGAGCTGGTTGAGTACATCCTCTGTGCACCGAATCAAAGCAGCACCGCTGGCGATCAGATCATTACAGCCTGATGAAGCCTGGTCCCGTGGGTGTCCGGGTACAGCCATGACCTCTCGGCCTTGCTCCAGCGCGTGACGGGCGGTGATACGGCTGCCTGATCGGAGTGTTGCCTCGATAACAACCGTTCCTAGTGACAGGCCCGAGATGATCCGATTGCGCTGAGGAAAGGTGTGCTTGGATGCAGGCCTGCCTGGCAGGAATTCCGACAATATTAGCCCTCCAGCATCGAGAATCTGTCTCATCAGCCGCTCCTGTCGGCTGCTCAAGGTAGCTGAGAGACCCTGACCCAAGACGGCTATCGCTCGGTCTGGTCTGGCCGAGTGTGCGGCCTCATCGATTCCGTAGGCGAGCCCACTCACAATGGTCAGTCCTGCGCGCGAGAGTCCACGTGCCAACTCAGTCGCCATTTCTCTGCCGCGCTGGGTACATCTCCTGGCACCCACAAGAGCAACCGCGGGAGACTCAAGGAGGTCCCTGTTGCCTCTATAGAAGAGCACGGGTGGAGCGAAGGGCGTGCAGGCCATGTGCTCCGGATATGAGGGTTCGCCGAGGGTCAAAAAGGGTGTGCGAACATGGAGTGGCGGAGTGCTCTGAAGTCGCGCACAGTGCCGTGCGGATACGGTTAATGACCTCAGCTTAGCCGACGATAAAGCTGATATATCGGCCGTCTCTGAGTGCGCTAAAGATAGATCTATTCGTCCGCTCAGTGCAGCTGCACCGTGCCAGAAGCCAGGGAGTGAGTACATGGGAGTCCTTTGTCTTGGACGCCCACAGAGTGCCGTGAACCGCAGCGATCATAGTGCCCAATCTCTGGGCGACAAGTGTCAGTTCATTCGGGTCATGATTTCTGCACCGACCGGGATGGTTCTGCTTGCATCGGTAACTACTGCTGTCGCGGAGTAGTCATCGACACGAACCACGACGACGCGACCAATCACGCTCGGTGGCATGTTTGGGTCTGGTCGCTTGGTGTCGACAACATCGTCTTGGCGGCTGACGACGTAGAAAGAGTTTCCGACACGTACACCATCGGCGCTGCCACGATCGATAAAGATCGTCTCTCCAGTCGAGGAGAGTACCCGCTCCTGAGACATCCGGGCCACTACCTGACCCTCGAGGTCTCCAGCGGGCTGTCCAACCTCGAGCTCGACAACAATGGGCATGGCGGGTCCGACGAGGTCACCTCGGAACATCTCTTGGTAAGACTCGCGAACGGTTGCGCTGAGGTAGTCACCGTACTTGTGAACGACCTTGAGCTCACCGACAATACGGTACATATTTCCGTACTTCTGACGCCTTACCTTCGGGTGACGGACCTTCTTCTTTACCCTGCGGAATACGGACACGATGTCGCCGCATTCGTATGCATCAGGGTCGTCGACCTTGACGTAGACCAAGTCATCCTCAGAGAGCATGTGACCTGGGGTGCGTGCCTTAGCAATCTCGCCGTAGACCTCGAGGTTTCGCTTCTCACGAAGGAAGGCCGGTGCGACGTATTTGTCGGCCTCGATCGTGTGATCGAAGCGAATGTCTGGTCCGCACTCCACCTCGACCTCAGCAAAGTCGAGACCCGACACGTTGAAGCCATCTCTATCTGTCTCGAGTTCGACGCTTGGGGGCTCAATGAGTGACCCCATGCGGAACACAATTCGGTTGCCAGGGTAGATCCAGTGAGGATTGGTAATGTAGTCGTTGATCGACCACAGGCGCGGCCAGTAGTAGGGGTTGCCTAAGAAGGCCTGTGCGATCTCCCAGAGGGTGTCGCCAGGGGCCACCGAGTAGTACTCAGGCGTCCCACCCTGTGTGGTCGGTACCGCCTCGAGATCGGTTCCTGATCCAGTATAGGCGCGCACCTCGTCTGCGTTGGCAGTGCTCATGCTGAGCATCATGACTGTAATGAACTTCCACATGTTTTCGTCCCAATAGGCCCTACGATCGCAATGCCGGAGCCTTTAGTCAAGCAAGTCTGACGGTACAGGCCGTCCATAATCATCTTCATGTCGCACGACATCATCCAACTGGGGTGTCGATACCTCGAGCAGCTGAACATCGCTTATGGCTGACATCCGGTGCCGCCTTCCTGGCGCGATGTGCGTGGACATCCCTGGTTTAAAGGGAATAACCTCGACTATTCCCTCATCATTTTCCAGTTCAAGATACATCTCACCACTCAAGAGACGAATCGTCTCGTCCTTGATGTTGTGATGTTGAAGAGACAGACGCTCTCCAGCTCGAATGAACAGGATTTTTCCGACGTAAGTGACTGTCTCTGCCCAGATTTCTTCGTGTCCCCAGGGCTTTTCGACACGTCGGCTCACGGGGCTTCCGTGATCATTAAGTCGCGCGTACCCAGTGTTCGGGCAAGGTCGGTCCGTACCTTCGCAGCGGCATCTTTTGTTGGGTAGCTGCCCACCTTGACTCGATACCAGTTCTTTCCTCGTATGAGGGCGGCCACTCTGTATGCTTTCAATTTTCGTTCTTGAAGTTTCGCAACGCGGGCATCAGCATCTGCAGCATTCTCGTAGCTGGCAATCTGAACACTCCATCCTGACTTTGGTGCGGGCGCTGACTTTGGCGGATCAGGGGGAGGCTCTTGTTTGACCTCAGGTGCAGGTCTCACCTCGGTCTCAACAGGCTTCTCTTCAGGAGGCTCGGGTGCCTCTGGAGGGGTTCCCTCAGAGAGGGTCTCAGGGAACGCCAGCGGGGGCGCTGCAGCCTGCGCAGACTCAACCTCCCTGAGGAGCGCCTCCAGTGCATCTTCTCGTTGAGGATTCGGGAGGAGTGAATCGCTTGACTCAGTGATGGGAGTCTCGACCTGACTTCGGCCAACCTGGATGCCCACAAAGAAGGCCAGCAAGGCAATAGCGAGTGTCGCGGTACCCAGCGCGGCCAGGTGCCCCTTAGTGATCCAGATCTCTCTTCCATTCTGCGTATGCATTCACTTAGCCGTTGATGAGATCATCATATTGGTTTTGGGCGCTGTCGTCGCCTGGTCGATTGACCTGAATTGTCGCATCCTCGACCAATGCAGACCGCCAGGTACTGACTTCATGCGCAATCTTATCCAGAGCAGACTGAATAAAGCGTTGGTCATTGGCCACCAGTGCAACGGCGAGCACTGCATGGTGGTGGTCTTCGAGGTGACCAATCTCAGCGACTGAGAGGTTCTTCTTGGAGCGCAGTCGGTCTCGAATCTGCCCGACTGCCCGACGCTTATCCTTCAGTGACCGGGAGCCAGGGATGCGCAGGCTGAGGCGCAAAACACCTAGCCAGCAGGACTCATCTGGGGCTTCGAAGATCACCTTGGCTTAGAACGCGCTGACTTCTTCCTCGACGAAGGTCTCAAGCATATCGCCGATCTTGAGGTCGTTGAAGCCGTCGAGGTTCATACCGCACTCGTAGCCCTTCTCGACCTCGCGGACATCGTCCTTGAAGCGGCGAAGGCTGGCGAGTTTTCCAGTCCAGAGGATGACTCCGTCCCGGAGAAGGCGGACCTGATGAGCACGTGCAATCGAGCCCTCTTGGACGCGTACACCGGCAACGGTACCGATCTTCGGAACCTGGAATGTCTCGCGAATCTCTGCCATGCCCTTGACGGTCTCTTCGATCTTGGGTGCGAGGAGGCCCTTCATTGCGGCCTCCACATCCTCAATCGCCTCGTAGATGACGCTGTAGGTGCGAATCTGGATGGCGTACTCATCGGCGAGATGCCGTGCTTTGGAGTCAGGACGTACGTTGAAGCCGATGATGACGGCGCCATAGGTCTGGGCCAGGGTCACATCGGACTCGGTCACACCGCCGACTGCTGCGTGCAGGAACTTGACGTTTGCACCTTCTACATCAATCTGGTCGAATGAGCCCTTGATGGCTTCCAGGGTACCGTTCACGTCAGCCTTGACGATGAGGTTCAGTTGAACCTTCTCGCCCTCACTCGCTGCAGCCAGCAGGTCTTCAAGACTCACAGACTTAGGTCCGGAATGCGCCTTCTGGCGTTCGATCTCGAGGCGGTGCTCGGCGAGAGCGCGGGCTGCCTTGTCGCTCTCGACGACCACGAAGTTATCGCCAGCTGACGGAACATCTTGAATACCGATGATCTCGATGGGCGATGAAGGTCCGGCGGTCTTGATACGTTCGCCGTTGAAGTCGTTCATGGCACGGACGCGACCCCAAACGGTACCGAGCACGACGGTGTCGGATTGTTTGAGTGTACCGTTCTGCACCAGCAGCGTAGCGACGGGGCCACGGCCCTTCTCGACACGTGCCTCGAGTACTGTACCCTCAGCGTGGCGCTCCTCAGTAGCTCTGTACTCAGCCATCTCGGCGAGCAGTGCGATGTTCGCGAGCAGATCATCGATCCCGTCGCCCTTGAGGGCAGAGACGTTGCACATGATGGTCTCGCCACCGTACTCCTCGGGTACCAGTTCGTGCTCCATGAGCGCTTGGCGAACTTGACTGGGATCGACGCCAGGTCGGTCACACTTGTTGACCGCGACCAGGATCTGAACACCTGCAGCCTTAGAGTGGTTAATGGCCTCAATTGTCTGCGGCATGATGCCGTCATCTGCAGCGACCACCAGGACAACGATGTCCGTCACTTGAGCGCCGCGTGAGCGCATCTCGGTGAAGGCAGCGTGGCCAGGAGTGTCGATAAAGGTGATGAGCTGGCCCTTGTGGTCGACCTGGTAGGCTGCAGTGTGCTGAGTGATGCCGCCGGCCTCGCCAGCAGCAACATTCGCACGCCGAATGGTGTCGAGGAGTGTGGTCTTTCCGTGGTCAACATGGCCCATGATGGTGACCACAGGAGGTCGGATCTCTGTTCCTTCTTCCTCGGCCTCATCTTCGAGAGAGATCATGTGATCGGACTCGTCGAATGTGGTGTTGACAATCTCGTACTCGAACTCCTCAGCAATGAGCTGTGCTGTCTCGATGTCCAGCTCGTCGTTGACGGTGGCCATCTGACCCATTGCGATCAGGCTCTTGATGACTGCTCCAGTCTTGGCGCTCATACCGTGTGCGAGTGCGGCCACAGTGATGGTGCCGTTGACATCGACGCGACGCTTGATGGCTTTCGCCTGCGGGCTGGCCTTCTTGGGACCAGACGCCTTGCGGTTGCGCCGACGACGTCTGTGTGCTGCTGGGATGTCATCCATGTACATCTCAACACGGGTGCGTCGCTTCTCGCGCCGACGTGGACGCCCACCATCGGTCTTCCCTTCTTCGCCAGGTGTGTTGCGGCGACCGTCAACTGCGGGTGCTGCTGTGTTGCCCTTGTCATCGTTACGCCATCGCTTCTCACGCTCTGCGGTGCGGGCCTCCTCTGCGGCCTTGCGGGTCGCTTCGGGGTTGCTCGGGTCGTACCCTGGGGGCGGCTTCACAACTGCGGAGCCGAGACCCTTGAATGCGGGGTCACTGTGGAGGGTTGGCTTCTGAGCGCCCAAGCGGGGGAGCCTGCGGCCAGGTGAACCATCAGCGCGAGGGAGTCCGCTTGCAAGTCCTGAAGGACCCTTCGCTGGCTTCTCGGCCTCTTCTGCTGCCGCTGCGGGTGGAGCGGCCTCAGCGGTCTCAGTGGCTGTCTCGGCTGCTGGTTTTTCAGCTTCGGCCGTGGGTGCACTGGTCTCTGATTCAGGGCTTGCAGTCTCTGCAGCCGCCTCTACAGCCGGAGCCTCAGCGGGTGCTTTCTCTGCGGTCTCGACCACTGCAGGAGCAGCATCTTCAGCAGGCGCGTCTTCAGTCGCTGCTTCTGGAGCGGCCTCGGCGGCTTCGACTGCGGGAGCCTCTTCAGTCTTGGCGACCTTCTTCTTTTTCTTGGTGGTCTTCTTTTTCTTTTTGGGAGCTTCGACCTCAGCTGCCTCAGCTGTGGGAGCCTCTTCGACCTCTGCAGGGGCGGCGGCGACGTCTTCAGTCGGTGCGGCTGTTGGCAGGCTCGAGAGCGTGGGTGATTCTTCAGGCTCGTTCTTGCGGCGACGTCGAATGACGCGGGCGCCCACACGTGTGGTGACTCTCTTTCCTCCGGTGACCTCGCCGTCTTCTTTTGCGACACGGCGAGTGGTGGTTTGAGTCCTGTTGAGACGATCGATGAGATCCTTGGTCGACATGCGATTCCTTTACGGCCTTGTGGGTACTGATTCCACACCACGAATGACGGTTTCATTCGTTAGGTGTTGCAACGGAGGTTCAGCTAAAAAAGGCCCTTCTTCACGAAGCCCGGGAAGCTAACCCACGCTGACCCACCCTTGCAAGCTGTCAATTAGGCTTTGCGTCGTGCGGCCAGACCGCAATCCAAGCACGCTCCTCGGCCCTGTGCGGAGCAGGTGGCCGATTTGTGCTTTGTTGGTCTCAATAATATAGGTTGAAATACCACTTTCAGGATGTGCAACTTCTGTCGACACGCCGCTTCCTGCATCCGCAGCCAGCAGGATGGCCAGCAGGTGGTCGGATTGTTCGATCACCTGTGATCTTCCTGAGACGACCAGTCCGCTGCGATGGGCTTGCCGAAGTAGGGTTGTTTGATGCGATATGCGCACGGCTGAAATTTGAGATTTCCAGTCCTCTGGAGTCTTTACCCGCTGCTTGAAGTGGCGGGCTATCGACCCTGGATGAGTCTCAGCACGCTCAACACAGTGAAGCCTTCGACAGATCCAAGCCCGCTTGCCCGTATCAGGGGTGCCCACAGTCAATGATCCCCCTTGGCCAAGACCAAGAGGGATCATTGTGGTTGTTTGTCGCCGCGCACGGCAGACAGAACACGTTCTGCTGGGCACCTACTCGGCGTCCGCTTCGGCAGGGACATCGGCGTCCGCTTCGGCAGGGACATCGGCGTCCGCTTCGGCAGGGACATCGGCGTCCGCTTCGGCAGGGACATCGGCGTCCGCTTCGGCTGGGATGTCAGCATCGGCCTCGACAGGGAGTTCCTCGTCAGCTGATGGCGGGAGAGCAGCACCGTCATCGCTGGCGGGTGCCGCTTCGACGACGTCTTCGTCTC
>Ga0315315_10000093_pt1 | contig 61128 bp, 55 predicted proteins | sample M140m3416metaG_FD_203699 | JGI IMG/M metagenome (GOLD analysis project Ga0315315, IMG submission 203699) | Ammonia-oxidizing marine archaeal communities from Monterey Bay, California, United States - M1 40m 3416 | ecosystem: Environmental > Aquatic > Marine > Intertidal zone | place: USA...
TTGTCAACTAAAATACCATTTGTATTGCGAATATTAACACTTGAATTTCCATTGACAAATAATGCTGATGGCATAACTCTGTATTTTTTACGAAAAGTCAGATAGCGAGCATATGCTCCATTCAATCTATTTTGAATATTATCACGCGAAATATCAACACCAAATACAAATTTAAGTTTTGTATCAATCCATTTCGGCCAATCGCCGCCTTTTCCAACAGCTAAATCAATTAAAGTATCACCTGGCTTAGAAATACTTTTAATCAATGATGTTTTTACATATAGATTATGAAAATCACGAAGAGACCCTGTTTTAGTTGCTCCACTGACTTTATTATAATACACATCATCATCTCCTAATTCTTCCGGAATATTAGACCCTGACATAATCATCATTTGGGTAATTGGTTTATGAATTGAATGCCAGTTACTATTGGCAACGTGATATGCATTTCCAAACATTTTCTCTCCACCCATTAATTGTGCGGTTTTATCATAACGAACACGCAGAGGAATCCATCTCCATTCAGGTTCACGTGTTATATCATATCTAAATTCCACAATCATATTGTCTTGAATAATATCATTTTCTTCACTTAACATATTTTTTTCATTTTCAACATTACCTGATAATAATAGATTACATATTCCTGCGTTTTTATCACTTGGATTTGTGGGATAAAATTGTTTGGGCATATAACTTTTTTGTCTATCTCGTTTTGTTTCCTCGTAATTCAAATAATCTGGCACTTTATCTTCAATCGCATCTTGATAAGGATTTATAAAGCCGTGTTTATATTCATCAAAGCCTACTCGAAGCGCCAGTGTTTTGTATTGAGGAATTTGAGTTGATGTGCTCATATCGGTGCCGCTTTGAAACATATTCCCTATAAATTCATCTCCATTGTCGTTCTTTTTGACTGATACCAAAAAGTCAATTGTATTATATTTGACAGGTTTCCACTTGAATGAATGTTCCCACGTTATTTTTTTAGGTTTGACAAATTCTCCAATTTTATCTGACGCAACACCACGATTCATTGGTGTAAAGATTAAACCATCTGTTTCATATTCGAATAATCCGTCATGCTCTTTTGTCAAAATAAAAGTGCAGCCTTGAAAAATGGTTTGTGTATCCGTTGTATTATAAAAACGTTTATTTGTAATTCTTAAAGGGATGGGTGAAGATTCACTTATAACAGAAACTGCGTTTATTTTTTTTATTATAGATTCCATAATAGGTAAACGATAATTTATCTGTACATCATCTACATTTGGTGGAATAAATGCATTAGACCGGACATCTTCTCCGGCAACATAGTAGATATCAAAAGCAGTATATAAATTGATGAATTTCTTTTTCTTATCATATAAGATATGTTCTCCATCTAATAACGTATTCCATATTTCTTTATTTTTTGATAATGTGCCAGTAAACTGAATATCCATATTCGTATTAATAAAATATATTTTTCCATTTGATGAAATAAATAATAATTTACGATCACCATCTGCTTTATCAGTAACTGAATAATTTTCACGAATATTAGGAGAAGATGCATCGGAATTAATCGGTCTTATATTTTCTAATTGAAGTGTAGTTGATGATGGTCCAACAAAATTCGATGAAGTAATTTGTTCTTCTTCGTTGTATTCTTTTCCCCATAATAATTTCATATATTCTTGTAAAACATCATTTTGTTCAATAAAACCGATAGGATAATTTGTTTCTTGTATACCAGAAAGAACGTATTTAATAATTGGTTTCAAAACATTATTATTTAATATATCAGGTTCATTGTACGGAGTTCCAATACCAACTAAACTATTAATAGACTCTATTTCTACTTCATATTTTTCAAATGCTTTAAATACACCTGAATCATGTATATTATATTCCGAGTTGTAATGTTGTTTTACAATACTCATATCAATCAGAACAGGAAAAGAAGGATGGCGTAATTTAAAACGATTTAAATATCTAAATCTTTTCTTTTGATCAGCCCAGCTATCAAGCATTGTGCGAATTCTTGGATCATTTTTTTTAAGACGTTTTTCTTTACTTAAAGAAATACGAAAATTAAAATCATCAACATCTACAGAAGAAGGGTTTTCTTTATTTCCAAAACGAGATTTATGAGTATAAGAAACACCGGTTTCTATGGTATCAATACGATTTGTTTGACAATATTTCCGAATATTTTGTAAACCATTAATTTCGGTTCTAATGTCAGATTGGCGAATTGTACGAGTTTTTTGGTCAGTATATTCATTTTGAATGCGAAGCAAATAAACATTGGTATCAATTGTGAAACCAAGCGATAATAGTTTTTTAATAATATTATTATAATTAATTCTTGATATTTTATTACCAAGTGTACCAAATTTTACTTCTAATTCCATTTCTTCGTCAACATCATCTTTTGTAATATTATCCAAATATTTTTTTAATAAATTATTTTTCAACGCATTAGTATCTCCTCTGTTTGTGCCTACTCCTCTGTTTGTGCCTACTCCTCTGTTTGTGCCTACTCCTCTGTTTGTGCCTACTCCTCTGTTTGTGCCTACTCCTCTACTTTCTCTAGATTTATACGTAGTTCTATTAATATTAGGTTTGGCTGATACAGCATTTTTACTATCCGCCATGTTTTATTATATAAATATAGGTGATAATATTTATATCATCTTATTCAATTTTAAAATAAATATATCTAGATATTTTCTAGATATAAAAACTTTTCTACAATTTTTCTAGTATTTCTTCATATAATTGTTTCTTGGTCTTAGATTTCATTTTATCATTAACCTTCTTTTCTGTGGTAATATCTAATTTTTCGCATATATCGCATAATTCTTTCGATGAGTACGATGATGGAGCATTTAATGGTTTTTGTATATTTGAAATAAACCAATATTCATTTTTTACTTTAGTTAAATAATCATTTATTATGGTTTCATTATCACTATCTTTATTTTCATTAGAACACCATCTCAACGTATCTTCTTTTTTTTCATTTTGAACTATAACGCCCTTTTTCCCATTTTCATTGGAAACCAATTCACAATATTTACGCCCATAAACATATGTAATAGATATATCATGAATCAGGCAAAGAGCATATAATCCTTTAATTGTAATCGTTTGTTTATTAGCTAATTCATCTTCTAATTCAGTGCGTTTTAATTTTAATTCCTTAAGTTTATCTTTAATCGTTTTAAGTTTTTCTACAGCTTCTATCTTAATTTTTTTTTCGACTGAAAAAAAGGTTGAGTGATTCATTTGATACTCGTCATATCCTTTCAATATGATATAAAAACACCAAAATAATTTATCCTTTTGAAAAGGTATAAACGAATTATTTATAGTTTGATGTTTCAATTCATTTTTTTGTTCTGGTATATCAAGTGGCTTTGTCGCTGGCTTTGTCGCTGGCTTTGTCGTTGGCTTTGTCGCTGGCTTTGTAATATGATGATGATGATGAAATCCTTTTTGCATATTTTCATCAGAAAACATGTACTGATTCATGCTATTAATTAGTGTACTTGTTTCAATATTAATCATTATCTAATGGTATATAGTATAATGATTAAATCTTTATTATCTTTTCAAGTAGTAAAAAAAGACTTTTCTATATTATTTTTCTCACTTTCAATCAATTTTAATTGAACTTGTTGCTCATCAACATATTTTGTATATGTTTCTAATTCATTAATTACATTTTCAGGCAGTTCAGTTAAGTTAATAAAAGTTCCATTATTATTTTCATTCATCATAATAAAAGAAAATTTCTTTAAAATTCTTAAAATTTCAATTTGATGATATTTTTGCATATTTTCAATACGTTCTTTCAAAGAATCTAATGATAGCATTATTATTTATTTACAAATTGTATTTATATTTGTATTAGTATTTATATATAAATTTTATTATTATTCATTAATTGTGAGTTTAGGTTTAGATTTTCTGATTTTTAATAATGATGTTTTTTTCTTTACAATCGGCTGTGAAGGTTCTACATTTAATTGAGACGTTGGTTCTTCATCCCCATTTTTTTGTTGTAGTTCAATATGTTTATTAGCCGAAGTTTCTTCAATGAGCTGAGCAATAATTGAAATATAGGTATCATTCAGTTCAAAGCGTTGTCCAATAACTCTTACATTAATATTATCATTTTCTTTAACTTGTGAAAACAATTGAGATGAATAATTATGATCACGAGCAATAAATATAACAACAGGGGACGGCGTATCTTTTACTTCTGCCCGAATACCTGCTTTATTAATGTGTTTGGCAAAACAATTAATTTGCATTCCTTCTACTGGAGAACATACATAACATTGAAAAACGACTTCAAATACAATATTATTGCTGCTTACTAGACCACTTGAAAATGTAATAATTTCAACGGAATTAGGTTTAATATACCCTTGTACTATACACTTCCCTTCAATTTCTGACGCAATGACCTTTTCTAATGTTTCTTTTATATTATTACCGACATTACCAATACCAACATGAACCTTTTTATTAATCATCATTAAAGTATAGAGTGATTGATTTGAAGAACTTATTTTTGGTTGATTTGTCTTCAACATTATCGACATCTTACTATTAATTAATAATATTATTTCTAAATCGTTATTCAATTTTAAAATTAATAATATTATTTTTTATAGATTTTTTTGGTTTTAATAGCAGATGTATATTTTTCAATGTCGGTTAAAACAGCTTCAGGTGGAGTTAAAAACCAACGTTTTTGGTTTTTCCTATCCTTATCAAAACTACGTAAATAAAATTCTTGAATAATACAAATTTCTCTTTGTGGTAATTTTGATTTTTTATTATCTATTAAATTTTTATCATTAAATTGGTTACTACCAACAATAGTGTTTAATATATCAATTGATTTTCCTTTATTAGACATTTGGTCACACCTCGCGCCAGCATCACGTTGATTTGTAATATTTTTCAATTTAAATACTACATATTCCTCATTTTTAAAATTATTCATGAACCCAATTAAATTATTTAAATTAGATATAATATTTTGTTTTTTATTACTTATTGTCGCATTCATATCTTTAATATCTTCTGCTTCCGCAATAACCCATTTATTTTCTGGATGTTTTACAATAATAACTTGTTTTTTCTTATCTTTCCATAAAAATCCTTTTATATTTTTGTCTCCATTTAACATTTGTGATTGGATGTATTTTTTTACATATTTTATTGATTCAAACTTATCATAACTATTATTTTCGTATATATAATTTAAAATAGTTATTATGTTATTAATTGATAGTTCATCTATTATGTGTTGTATAACAAAATATTTTAATAGAGATTCATCAAATTCATATTTCATCATAAAATCAATGGCGATTCTAGTATGCATATACCAATTTTTCTCTCCCTTAATTATAATTTGACTTGTGGTAGCAGTTTGATATTTTGTATTTATATAATTTACAATGGCATCGGCATCGGCATCGGCATCGGCATCGGCATCCGCATCGGCATCGGCATCGGCATTATCTATTATTATATTTTTCACTTCCTTACCCTTCTTCGCTATTTGAGTTTTTTCCTTTGGTAAATTTATAATAGCCTCATTTATTTTTATATCTTTTGGTAATTTTATCAACACTTTATCATGTTTTAATTCTAATGGAGTGGACCTATCATAAATACTAATATTTTTATTCTTTAATTCGATGGGTTGAAATAAATATAAATCATCAATATTTATTAAATTTCCTGTACGTCCATATTTATCGATAATAAATTCATTGTTTTCAATTAATTGATGTAGAGCTGCATTAATTTGCACTAATGGATATGGTTTTAAAGTATTCAAAAGAGTAATTAATTCTGTTTTTTTATAAAAAAATCTCTCTTTCATCAATTGTTTAATCTTATGTATCAGTTTATCATTGTTCATCATTATAAATTCTTCATTGTAAGTATCCATTCGTACATCTTCCTCTTTTATTTCTTTCGTAGGACGACAACTAAAAGAACATGATTCCATATAATCACACATAGATGAATATGGTTTGTCACCTATTTTATAATTTTCTAATATAGTTCCATTTGATAATTTAAGATTAACTGGTTTGACATTATTTTGTTCCATAATTTCTTCACTAAAATTAATTTGAGTATTATTTAAGATACAATCAACTGATATTTCTTTTAATGAACGACTAACATTACCAATAAGGTTTGCTTTCATCTCTGCAAGACGATATACATACAAATCTGCTGTTTCTTCCTTTACATCATCTCTCATTAACGAACCATATAAATATAATTCAACATTTCTTTCATTGAATGGCAATGCTTTATGACTGCAAGTTCTAACGGCTCTTCCTATAATCTGTTCTATACGATTCATATTATACCAAGGTTCAAGAATATGAACTTGTCGTATGAACTTTAAGTCCAACCCTTCTGTTCCTGTCTGAGAGATTAAAACAACCTTTACCTTTTTTCCATCAATATTATCATCATTCGTAGCCATTTTAATATCCATTTCAGGGTTGGGTGAAAATCCTTTATCACCAGTAATCATTACATAATTAAATCCATTGCGTTTATTTACAGGTGGGGGGTCAAAAAGTGAACTAACATTCCCCGCGCGAGAAAATCCTAGTTCTTCTAAAGCCAATGCTAGTGGCACTAATCCAGCATCAATATATTGCGAATAAACTAAAATAACTCCGTTAGAATTTATAGTACGATTACAAATATTTTCTATCTTCTTACTATATTTCCCAATTTCATTAGGAGAAAATAAACGACCATATTTTTCTTTGGCGCTTGGTATATAATCAAATTTACTACGAAAATGATTTTGATCCTCATTAAATTTCATAATTCGTTTTAATCCATTTCCTCCAACCAAATCTAATGAATTAAACGATGGAGATTCATCATTTAATCTCTCATCTGGATAAATAATATTCAATGCTTCTAATGGTTGTTGAAGCATTGTATAGCCAAATGTTTCTATATTTTCCAAATTAGGCATTTGGTTATTCCCAATATGACCTTTTTTAATGCGCTCTATTATATAATTATATCCACGTTGTTGATATTCGCCATTTTCAACTAAATAAAGAGAAAGATGTTTGATAGCATTTTCAGGTAATAATTCAGATGTTCCATTTAATTGTAATGTAGGATAAGAATGATTTATAAATGTATTATCTGGCGAAAAATCATTGGGCCATATGCGATACGGAAATGTGTATGGGTTTTCTCCTCTAACAAAAGATATATATCCGGTTGCTTTACGTTCTAATAAATCTTTTCCAGATTCTTTTCCAAGTTCGGCATCTTTAAAAGAGCCATCTTTATTAAATACATCTTTTGCTTCTATTGTAGCTCGCCTATCATTTATATTCATTAAATTTATGAGCCATATAATTTCCTTATAACTATTAAACATTGGTGTAGCTGATAATAATAATAATCTTAAAGTAGATACATTTTTTACTAACAGAAGTAATTTATCTGCGATATGTTTATTCTTATTGTCATCAGAAACCCTGATATTATGAATTTCGTCGATAATAATTAATCTATTATTAAATACTTTTGTTAAGTTATGTTTTATAATTTGTTTTATTTTTTTAGGATCAGTAATAGATGAATCCTTTATTGCGCTCTTACGAGCAATATAATTTGCAAACTCAACATATCCTGAAAAATAATAATAGGTATCAATAAGACGATTAATTTGTTTTATAACATTCTCTCTTGATAAACCTTTCATATTCATTGGATTTATCTCTTTTAAAAATTTATTTCCAATGCAAGCACGAATATTCCATAACCCATCAATTAGTTTTAGTTTTCTTTCATCGAAAAGTTGAACTCTAAAATTGATTTGAACGTTAGGCGAAGCTACAATCATTATTTTGCTGGTAATCCCCATTTGCATTATATAATCTCTCATTTCTTCCGCTACACTGATGGCAGAACATGTTTTCCCACTACCTAAACCATGATACAATAACAAACTATTATATGGTGTTTGAAAAGAAAGAAAATTTCTAACAAAAAGTTGATGAGGTGAAAGTTCAAAGTCAGAATTACACATTACTTCTGAATGTGCTTCTACATCGGCGTGTATTTCTCCATCATATTTATTGTCATTAAATTCTTTTCGTTCGGATATTTTGATATTAAATTGTGGGTCATTTAGGTTAGGGTATAAAAAGTCGTAATCTGTTTCATTTTCTAATAGTTCCTTTCTCTCTTGGATCTCTAATTCATTTTTTAATTTATTTTGTTTAGAAACGGGTTGTTCCTCTTCACGTGCTGGCTCAGGTGCTGGCTCAGGTGCTGGCTCAGGTGCTGGCTCAGGTGCTGGCTCAGGTGCTGGCTCAGGTGCTGGCTCTTGTTGTTTCTCTTTATTAATATCCGGTTTTATAGTAATAGGAACACACTTTTCTGTTTTTTTATTATAACGGGTACCTCTTGGGCATGGTTTCTTTCTAGTTTTTTTGGTTTTTACTTGAATTATATTATTTGAAGGTAAATCAATAGTTGATTCCATTATTATATATCTATATAATTTATATATAATAATATATTTTACATTACATTATAAAGCTTGTTATTTTCCAATAATGTATCTACACGTGTTAAAACTTCCTTTTTTTCTAAATTATAGGGTCTAATTAAATCCATTGTATCTTTATAAGTTTTCCATTCAATTTTACTTACTTCAGTATCTTGATATGAGGCTGACTTATTATTGCAATCTTCCATAAATGCAACATAATATTTATGTTTGTATGATTTATAATTTGAACCTGTAAATATTTCTTCAAATGGCATCAAATTATGAATGATAGTAACTGATAACCTAGAATAACCAGTTTCTTCTTCAAATTCACGTAAAGCACATAGTAAATCTTTTTCTTGGTTATTATGACGTCCTTTTGGAAACCCCCATTCAGTTTCTATCCAATTACTTTTACATTCAGAAATGATTGATTCTAATGAATATTCTTTTTCATTTGTTATAATTCCATTTTTTAATGATTCAAATTTATCTGCAGATATTTTTTCTTCACCTCTGTATTGAGTATTAATATCATCTCCCCATAATTTTTTCCATAATGTATCAAAATCTTTATTCAAAATACGATCTTGTTCATCTCTTGTCATTTCTGAAATAATATTAGAAATATACATTTTATTATATATATTGTATTTCCCTCGCATAAACTCAACATAACCAATACTATCTTTTCGTCTTATTAATAAATATTCACGTTTTCCTTCAGAATTTAGTTTAAATACAATCACGCCAACACTTGTAATCGGTTGCTTACATTGATAAAAAATATGCCCTTTAGTTCCACAATTATTACAATAATTATTATTATTCATGTCTAGTTACAATTATATGTTATATTGTAAATCTTTTTATATCATTTATTATAATGGCGTTAGATCCGGAAGTATGGGGGCCTTTTTATTGGTTTGTTTTGCATACAATCGCATTATCTTATCCAACTCACCCGAATGAAACAATTAAGAAAAAATATTATGATTTTTTACAAAATATGCCATTATTTTTACCCATATCAACAATGGGCAATAAATTTAGTGAATTACTTGATAAATATCCAGTTACGCCTTATTTAGACTCACAGCCTTCTTTCGTAAAATGGGTTCATTTTATTCATAATAAAATAAATGTATCGCTTGATAAACCTGAATTAACAATGGAAGATGCAATGGTAGCTTATTACGAACATTATAAACCAAAAGCAATTAAAGTAAAGGAAGAAAGAAAACGTAGAGAGAAATATGTGTTCTTTGGAATTATTATATTAATAACATTTTTAACAATTTATTTGTATAGAAAATAGAATTATATATATATATATATAATACAAATGCGTAGTAAAATTACGTATAAATATAATAAAAAACCCACAAAGAATACCACAAAGAAATATAATAAAAAATATAATAAAAAATATAATAAAAAACATGGTGGAAAAGCTATAGATGCTGGGTCATATGGTTGCGTGTTTAGACCATCTCTTAAATGTTCGGATAATGCGAATGAGTATAACCCGAATAATATATCAAAGCTTATGTATGAAGAAGATATCGAAAAAGAAATTGATGAAATGAATAAGGTAAAAAGAATAATAAATAATCTTCCAGCCGATAACAAAAAATATTTTTTAGTATCTGATACACATACGTGTTCACCATCTCAACTAGAAGATGATGATTTATCGACATTTGACAAAGAATGTAGTTTATTTACAAAAGAAGGAATAGATTCTACAAATGTTAATAATAACTTGGATAATTTAAGAATTTTAAATATGCCGGACGGAGGTATAACAATTGATGATTTTATAAGAAATATGTTAATGAGTGATAATAAGGATAAATATACACTTTTTTTAAAACTTAACAATTCCCTCATTCGTTTGTTGAAGAAAGGATTAGAACCTATAAATAAAAATAAATTAAATCATTTTGATGTTAAGGGTAATAATATTTTAATAACAAAGAATGGAGAATTAGCACGTTTAATTGATTGGGGGTTAGCTGGAGAAAATGATGGAAATACTATACCAAAAGAAATTATAGATCGTTCAATCCATTTTAATATGCCTTTTTCTGATATATTTTTTAATAGTTATGTTAAAAAATTATTACCAGAAGAATTTAAAAGACAAAAAGCATCCCCTGATTTTTTTAATAAAAAATCAGGACATAATGAATTAATGAAAATTATTGCAATAAAAATGTTAAATATAACACTTAATCGTAGTAAAGGGCATTTTGAATCTGTTCTTGGTATATTACATGATATTTATAAAATATACGCTGTAGAAATGGAACATGAATCAAGTAAAATAAATTATAAAATTCTTGAAATGAATACTATTATAGAATATATACAAGCTGTATTATTGAAATATGTAGATGATAATGGTATTTTTAATGATACAAAATATTTTTATGAAGTATTTACTAAAAATGCTGATATTTGGGGATTTTTAATGTGTTATACAGGTATTGTTGGAAATGGTGTATCATATGGTTCTGATAATAGTATTAATTATATTATTAATAAAAAAATTATAAATGCTATATGTAGAATACTTATTAGGTATTGCTATAGTTCTGAATTTGCTACAAAGCCAATTGATATAGATGAATTGGTAAAGGAGTTGGAATCATTAAATGCAATTGCAAGAGGAGAAGAAGAAAAATATAAAAGTAAAGCTAAAAAAACTAAAACTAAAAACCTTGATATAAGATATCCTACACCAGTAAGAAAAATACAATCAAACCAAAATAATGTTAACGAAAAAATTGGTTTTTCTGATATTACCGATAACCAATATAATATTGAACCAATTAGTGATGAATAAATATGGTATAATAAATATGGTATAATAAATATGGTATAATAAATATGGTATAATTAAAATAATATATTTATTATATAAATGAAAATAGAACTTCTAGTTATAGGAATAACTATATTTTTTGTTGTAAATACTTATACTGATGGTAAATATGTAAGATTATTGAAATCTTGGAAAAAATATTATCAAATGGGTGGAATAGCCTTTGTAGGTCTTTCGGTGTTTTTATTTACAAAAAAATATCCAGCGGATTCAAAAAATTTACTCACCCATGCGAATGGAATTATAAAGTATATGCCGATTGATAAAGAAGCAAGTGATATGTTATCTCCACTATTAAATTTGTCAAAGGATACTTTTGGTGGAGGTGGAGGTGGAGGATATGGCGCACAGGAGAGAAAAATAATGAATTCTGGAAGAATACCCAATGGCAATGGCAATGGCAATGGCAATGGCAATGGCACAAAAAATGTTAAACGTTCAGTAAGTGAAACCAAAAAAAAATATGTAGCAGCACAGCAAGGGTGGAATTGTGGTGGATGTAAAAAACAATTACCAGCATGGTTTGAAGTAGACCATAAAATAAGACTTGATAATGGTGGCTCTAATAATGTAGATAATTTAGTTGCTTTATGTCGAGATTGTCATGGTAAAAAAACAGCATTTGAAAATTTATAAAATAAAATTATATACTATATCTTATATCTTGTATAATAAAAAACTATTCTAATATTATACAACAAAAGTATGGGTATAAATGATATGGCAAAAAATTACAAACAAGGTTTAGGTAATAATGTATCTAGTTTAAATGATAAATGGGATAAACTTTCTAGAAAAGAAATCGATTTAAGTTTGATTGATCGTATAACTCGTAAAATATATGTTGATCCCAATCATTTGGCCAAATTGGAAATGGTACAATATATTTTATTTATTATATTAATTTATTATTTCAATCCATTTAATATAAATACCAAATTTCCAGCCTTTACAAAATTATTAGTATTAACTATAGCATTTACATATGTTATATTATTTGTCTTCATAAGAGAGAAAATCAATGCGCCTGAAGATATTGATATGGTAGGTATGACCGAAACAAATATTATTATTAAATTTTTCTCTACTATTGCATTTTTTGTTGTGTTTATGATGGCGGTAAGAGGTTTAATATGGTTATTGATGAATACTTCATTGATTAGTATGGTAGAATTATCAATGTCTGCAATTATATTTATAGGTGTTCTTGGTATTGTTTATATTTTATTGAAAAAACAAATAAATAAAGCCAAAAATGCACCAGGTAAGAAATTTTCAACATTACTTTTGAAGTTTGTCATGTACTTACCTTGTTTACTTGTAGATATTATTGATTCGGCCAAATACGAATATAATTTGACGACCAAACCAGTATGGATATTACTTGGTGGTGAAGCTGTTATTATAGGAATGTGGTTTTTTGTTCCCTTTTTATTTGATAAGGTAATTAATTATAATGGTTTAAAATTATTAAATGAACCAGTAAATTTGAATAAGGAACATAATATAGGTGATTTTGATGATTTATATGAACGCAAAGATCTTGAACACGTATCATCGTTTGATGAAATATACAATAAACATAAAAATGAAAGAATAAAAAGAGAATTAGAAATAAAGAAGAAATATAGTTTAGACAATGCTTCAGACCCTAAGTATACAGATCCAAATGAACCTAAAAATAAATATCTAGCATGGTTTTATAAGAAATTGAAAAATCCCACTTGGTTAAAAGTTGATTTTGAAATTCACCCTCAATACACAGATACAGAGTTACAGCAATTTAGATATAAATATGCATTATCTGGATGGTTTAATTTAAATCCTCAACCACCAAATACAAATAGTTCTTATGGAAAATATACAAATATCTTAAGTTATGGTAAAAAGGTTGCATTAGAATACAATGGTAAATTAAATAGTTTACGGGTTGTTGCCGAAGTTGCGTCAAACGATAATAGTGATGTAAATAAGAGAAATAAAATAGTTCAGGTATATGAAACAAAAGATATTATTTATCAAAAGTGGAATAACATAGTAATAAATTATGATGATGGATATATTGATGTGTTTATAAATGGTGAATTAGTTGGGTCAATCTCTGGTATAGCACCATATATGTCTTTTGATAGTGTAACGGCTGGAGCTGAAAATGGATTATATGGCGGAATATGTAATGTAACTTATTATGAAGATATTCTTAATAAGAAAAATATTATATTGAACTATAAAACATTGCGCGAGAAAGACGCACCATATGTATGGAGTATAAAGGATGATATAAATATGAATGTAGAAAAAAAGAAGAATCCGAATAATAAATTTATGAATGATATAAAAAATATGGTAGGTGTTCAATAATACATATTAGATAATTTATTAATTATACAAAATTGTAATATCATTGAATATATTTAGATATATTATAGTTAATTTCTATTCTATAATATATATAAAATGGATGTTAAACAAATAGTTATACTCGTCTTTGTTTTATTAGTGATAGTTTATTTGATAGTAAATGCCTTTTCTAAAACCAACAAGTTGACCGAAATGGCAGAAGCAAAAAAACCGCAAACGATTAAAGCGGATGATTTAAAAAATTCAAATAATTCTAGTAATTTTACTTATTCAATGTGGATTTTTATTGATAATTGGAATTATATGTTTGGTTCAGAAAAGAATGTCTTAGACCGAACAAACTGCCCTAATGTTGTTTTAGACACAAAGCCAAATACATTGAAGGTGAAGATTAAGTATTATGATGCCGACAAAGAAGTTGCTGGGGCTGGTGCTGGTTCTGGTGGTGCCGGAATTGATCAATCAGCAACTGATGCCGCTTGTCTTGCGTGCGAAAGTGGTTATACGTGCGCGTGTGACGCTTGCAATAAAGGCGTTAGATCTTCTGAAACCGATGAAGAAAGAGCCGCTCGTTTAGCGGCTGAACGTGATGCAGCTAACGCAAATACCAGTCTTCATACTTGTGTTATTGATAACATTCCTATTCAGAAATGGGTTAATGTGATTACTAGTTTGTATGGTCGAACTTTAGATGTGTATGTTGATGGTAAATTAGTGCGAACGTGTGTTATTCCTGGTGTTCCTCGTGTTGATAATAACATGGATATTAATGTAACTCATGGTGGTGGTTTTAGTGGATGGACGTCTTCCTTTAAATATTGGTCGCACGCTTCTAATCCTCAAGAAGCATACAATATTTACAAAGATGGCTTTGGTGGAAGTATTTTAGGAAATGCTTTAAGTAAATATAGATTGCGATTTTCGATGGTGAAAGATAATGAAGTGCAAGGTAGTTTTGAAGTTTAAATAAACATATTTTTAATTTACTTATTTAAATTTGATATAAGATGATATAAGATGATATAATGATTATAGGATACATAATAGAACATACAATCATTATAAGATATATTATATATTATATATTTTATATAATATATATAAGAGAATGAATAAACTTGGAGAATATAAAGTCCAATTAGAACAATTTTCATCTAATCAATATGTTCAAGGTAGTAAAGAATTTTTACAATCAAATAGCATTGTTGCGAAATTTGCCTTTTTGATTTTGATTTTAATTATATTTATGATGTTATTAAGTTTAGGTTCCTTTATTTTATCGAAAGTCTTTTCAAAAGACCATGACCCTGTGTTAATAAATGGTATGATTAATTCTCGTCAATTAATGATTATACCGCAAGATCCTTCTAAAAAAGGAGCTGTTCCAATTCTTCGTTCTAATAATGAGCGTGAAGGATTAGAATTTACTTGGTCTGTGTGGATTTATGTCGATGATTTTGCTTACAAAGAGCATGAATATAAACATGTGTTCCATAAAGGGAATGATAACATAGGCAGAGGAAATGGCGGAGGCATCGATGGAATAAATTATCCGAATAATGGACCTGGTTTGTATATTACGCCTAGAATAGATGGACCCGGCGAAGATGGTAATGAAGGGCGAGGAAATGTTGCTGGTTTAATGATTGTTATGAATTCTTTTGATGAAATTATGGAAAAGATACAAATAAAAGATTTACCTTTACATAAATGGGTAAATGTTATTATCCGTGTTACGAAACAACAGCAATTAGATGTTTATATTAATGGCACTTTAGTGAAACGTCATATGTTAAAAGGTGTTCCTAGACAAAATTATGGTGATGTTTATCTATCTATGAATGGTGGGTTTTCTGGAAATACTTCTGAATTACGTTATTTCGAAAATGCTCTTGGTACTAGGCAAATTCAGAGCATTGTGAACAAGGGTCCTAACAAAACATTTGTTGCTGGAACTATGGATAGTAAAAAGAATACTAATAAATATTTGTCTACGCGATGGTATTTGAAGACCGCAACGGATGTGTAAATATAACAATTAACATGTTAAACGATTGATATATGCGCAAAATGCCTTTATTTTTTCCTCATTTACTGATATTATATAATTTTTATTTGTATTCAAATCAGTATAAAGAAAAAAATCATCATAATTACCCTTTAATCCATATGTTTCTGAATGTGAATTATAAGGTTCAATTGAAAAATTATTTCGTGTAAATATCACTTTGCTATGTGGTGTTATTTCAATATAATTAGATACTTGTTCTGCAATATTTTCAAAGATAGGGCTAATAGTATTGTATCCTGTAGGATTAAATATCATCATAAATGCTTTCATATTATATCATTGTTGATGTTTTACGTTTAAATATATTTTATTATTGTTGTAAAATATATTTTATTATATATCATTTATAATTTATTATTTATTCTCTCAAGTTAGGGTTCACGCATATAGCTCTTGTAGGGAAAATATCACCTGACATACAAACATCGCCTTCGCCTACTTCAATACAACTACGAAATCCTCTATCTTCGCCAATATAACAATGTCCAGATTTTGAAGTTGGTCTGGATGCCTGTACACGACTAGCACTATTATCCGGTTGTGGTATAACAGGCATTTTTTTATAAGGTTTTTGTTTTTTTTCAGGGTTAGTATTATTTAATCGCGTTGCTTGATGTTCATGGCCGTGTTCTTCTTCCTGTGGATTAATTTTTTTTCCATCAATGTTATTAATAGGTTTCTTTTCATCTAATGCTTTGCTTAATTTTTTGACAGCCGAAACATTATTTTTTCCAACTTTTTTCTTAGGTATAGTTGTATTATCCGTTTTTTTATAAAAAATATTAATAAGCGGGTCATACATTTGACTTATGCTATGGTCGACCGGTTTTATCATAAAGAGAAAAAAATTTAATATAAGAAATCCTAATACAACAAAAACACCCAGATAGCGAAAAAATGAACTACCATTAGGTTGAATTTCTGGGGTTAATCCTACAGCAGATTTTGCAGCAGATGACAAAAAAGCGGTTGATTCTGACGGAACACTTAATAGTCTTGATTTTGAAGAAGATTTAGGTTTAAACATAGATGATGCTTTATCTGAAACATTATTGTATATTCCTTCAGATGAGCGTGGCGAAGAACCTGATAAATTGTCTAAATTAAACGAAGATAACTTAGAACTATTAGAACTATTTAAACTACTATTTTTTAAACTTTGGCTGATACTATTTCTTATAGATGACATTTAATTTGTATATAATTATAGGTTATAAAATTTTATTTATTAAAGATATTCCAGTTGCGTCTAAAACTATATGGTTTTGGAACACTAAGTTTTTTTGTCGTGCGAATATCAATTGGCTCATACGTTTGTTCATTTGGATTCATAGCACAATCAAATCTTTTAATATTAATATATTCATCATTAAAATCCCATTCCACATTTTGAATTGAAAATAAATTATCACTGCCTTTTTGTTTGTAAGTAAGAGCATCACGCTTAGAAATAATCCGTTTATAACCATCAAAAGAACGTTCAATTCTTTTATCTTTTATATCATAAAATTGACTGCGATCAATAGTAAGTCCGGCTTCTATACACCTATCATTCATCAAATTATCTTCTATACCCCATCCCCAAAAATTCGGAAATCCTTTACTTTTTTCAAAATCAGAGCCTTTAATTGCAAAAATCCCACCAAGTGCAAATCGAAACCCATAAAAATGTTTTACTATACCCTGTGTCGTAATATAATTTATCAATCCTTTTTCGATTGGCAACGTATCTACGTCGTGAAATATAAAGGAAATATCTTTATAATTATTAGGGTATTTTGATTTCATTGCTAAAAATCCAATATTTTTCATAGCCCCGCGATTGAAAGGGCGAGTATCATATTGATGGGCAAAATAAAGTTCATAAGGTTCGGATATTTCTGTATCTTCCAATAAATGTTTTATTTTTTCCATAAATCTCTCTTTGTCTTCTTTTCTATCTCGGTAAGGAATGATAAATATTCTAGATGGAATTGTATTTGGCGTTGTAATAGTTAATGACATAATAAGATATTACAATATTATAACATTAAAATATTGTATTATAATCATAACTGATGAGGGTTAGCCATAATTGAATTCATCTTTTCTAATCTCTCTACAGTCTTATCTAGATTGCTACGTTCTACTCCATTGTATAGATAATCTATGTTGAGAGATACTTCGTTTTTTTTAACTTCCTTATAAACAACTCCAACCTTTTTTATAATAGTATCCAATTCTTTTTTATTGTGAATAATATCAATAGATAAATCAAATGGTTCAGTCAGCATTGATATAGAAAAATAAATAAGAAATTTACGTCTCTTTTTCGCACCACTACTATATCTAATACTAAACATTTCTAGTAAAGAATTTATAATTTTATCCATTAATTTATTTTTTTTCAATTTACATTGGTGTAAAATAATATCCCATATAATCCATATGATATCATTTTTAAATTTATCTTGTATTGGCGCAAATTGTCGTGTTTCACCTAGACAAATTTCTTTTTTTTGTTTACATAATGTTTCATATTCCAATATCCATTCAAGCCAGTAACACGCACTGACATTATTTTTAGATTCTTTCGATATATGATAAGCAAATTCATTCATTGCTATAAATAATTCTTTGGGATCATCTGGTTTAAAAATATCTTCGACATAACCAATTTTTGGTGCTTTTAAACGAGAGGCCATATGAGTTATATTAAATTCATCTTTTTTTTGTATTTTGATTGCTTCTAAGCTATGTTTTTTTCTAGAATGACAAAGAACACTAATAATTTCTGAAAAAAGTTGACGTATTTTCATATTATTGCGCATTGATAATTCATTTCCAATATAGCCATTTGATATAATTTCTTTAAAGTTATTAATTCGCATTGATATGTAGATAGGTAATTTAGGATTACCTAAATGAATATACCGACTAATAAAGAGAATGATTATTTCCCATAAATCAGGATAATGTCCAGCACAAATTAATTCAGCAGCCCAGTAGCATGCTGGTTCTACCTTAGATGTTGTTAGACATTTCATTAATTCTAGCTTGACCTTAGATTTTTGAAATTTAGAAAAAGTAATCCCTTTAAATTCGGCCATACTTCTTTTATCATTAATATCAGTTTCATTCATTATATTAACTTTTATATATATAATACATATATACAAATGCCTATTACAAACACAATCAGAAATGCAAAAAAAACATTTAATATATTTTCAAAAACTACATTATTACACAAGTTTTTATATTTTTTGGCTTTTTTAATTTGTATTATTCTTATGACCAATTATGGAAAAACTCAAGTTGAAGGATTTGAAAAAAAGAAAAAAACAAATGAATTTACAATGAATACAGAAATGGCTGATATATATGATGATTTTTATGTATCTATTTATGATGATTTGGTTTTTTATAAACATAAAAACGATTTTGAAATTGGTAATTTAATAAAATATTCAAATATGATTAAAGAAAAAAGCAATGTATTAGATATAGGTTCTGGTGTTGGGCATCATGTAAGCAGTTTGAAAGCACACGGATTTAATGCTACAGGCATTGATATATCGCCAAGTATGATTAAAAAATCTAAAGAAACATATCCTGAATTAAATTTTCAACTAGCAGATGCTCTTAATGGATCAACATTTCAACAAAATTCATTTACACATATAACATGTTTTTACTTTACACTTTATTACATGAAGGATAAACATAGATTTTTTGAAAATTGTATGCAATGGTTAAATCCAGGTGGATACTTAGCAGTTCATTTGGTTAATAGAGATAAGTTTGATCCAATTATTCCTGCAGGTAATCCATTTGGTATTGTATCTCCTCAAAAATATGCAAAAAAACGTATTACAACTACAACAGTTAAGTTTGATAATTATGAATACAAATCAAAATTTGATTTAAAAAATGAAGTAAATACAAAAGAAGAGCCAAATGCTTTTATGATAGAAACATTTAAAAATATGAAAAATGGCGATGTAAAAAAAAATGAACATCAACTTTATATGTCTACTCAGCCAGAGATATTAAATATTGCAAAAAGTGTAGGGTTTATAGTGGTTTCTAAAATCGATATGGTAGAATGTCAATATGATAACCAGTACATATACATTTTACAGAAACCAACTTAAATTATATGAATATAGTGTAAAATATAGTATAAAAAATAAAATATTTTATATATAAACTTATGATACAAATAACTTCACATTTTATATTGTATTTTTGTGTAATAATAATTATAATATATTTAATATTAACTGCTTATATTCGCATAAATATGCATTTTTGGCATACACAGCCGGTATTTCATATATATAATTTAAAATATTGGATAAACCCACCTGGATTTATAAATAGCGAACCTCCAGAATCCAATAAATTTGTAAATTTGATTAATAATAAATTAATTACAATAAATAGTGACGGCAATACAAATAATGAAAATAATACAAAAAATAATACAAAAAATAATACAAATAATATAGAACTAAGAAAAATATGTAATTTTATTAAAGATTATTATGTAATTAATAAAGACGCAAGATATAGTCCATCGGAAGAAGACATTTTATCTTATTTACATTGTTCAAATCATCCATCTTTTTTTAATATATACCAAGAACCAAAAATAATGTTTGAAAACGGATTGCCGTTAGAATCATGTCAACAAGAAATAATAGGGGTAACATCATCTCGTGTATTAAATGTTAGTTTATATTCTAAAAATGGTAAAAAAAGAATATCGTTTCCGTCCTATTATGTAGACAATTTATGTATAAAACCAGAGTATCGTAAAAAAGATATTCCTCCCCAAATGATACAAACTTTTTATTATAATGTTTCACGAACTAACAAAAAGGTAAACGCATATATGTTTAAACGCGAAGGGACAATGAATGCTATTGTTCCACTTGTCTATTATGATACATATTGTTTTGATATAACACATTTTTATCCAGAATATTTATTGAATGCTTCAATGAATGTTATTGAAATAGGTGTTCAACAATTAAATTTATTAATTACATTTGTAAAGGAACAAACTAAACGTTTTGGATTTGAATGTGTTATTTTACCTGATGTATCGAGTGTTATGAATTTGATAAAATTAAATAAATTAAAATTTTATGGTATTATTTTTAATGGCGAATTAATAGCTACTTACATATTTCGTGTATTAGAATTGTATTATTCTAATAAAAAAACAATAGAATGTATAAATATTATATCGAATTGTGCTACACCTGATATTTTGATTGCTGGCTTCACAATATGTATTGGAAAATTAAATTCAGGTGATGTAAAATCAGAAATATTATTAATTGAGGATACTGCGCATAGTAATGAAGTAATAGATTATTTAAACATAAATCCATTAGTCTCGTGTAAATTTAAAAGTTCAACTGCGTTTTTTTTATATAATTATGCTTGTCATCCGATATCAAATAGAAAGGCATTGTTAATATATTAAAAGTATTACAAGTATTTGTAAATCAAAATTATTACTAAATTATTTTAATATTAATTTAGTAATACTATTTATGCTATTTATGCTATTATGCTATTATTCTAAAAATATAAATTAACGTGTATATTTACCGGCACGAGCAAATGAATCAACTATAAATATTATAAAAACGCCTAAAAAAGAATATAAAATAACTTCTTCCATAACATGCCCTGTTTTTTCATCCTTTTGTTCTTCTAATAAATGAATCATGTAATTTAATTTTTCTAATAGTTGATCCTTATTTGTTGTAATGCCTGCCTTAGCTAATTGTTCGGATTGATTAAAAAAAGGAACAAATTGTTTATAATAATCATTTGCATAGGTTTTAGGTAAAGAACTATATCCTTCTTGCGTATCTAATGGCGCAGGATTTTGTCTTGGGCCGGTATTACTGATTATATTATTATTATTTTGGTTTTGAATTTGATTTAAATCTTCTCCATTAGATTGATTTACCTTTATTGGCAATTCATCATTATCGATTAAAGTGTTATTAATATCAGTATGATTAATTCCCCCATTATTAATACCTGGGTTTAATTCGGACATTGGCTCATTTGATGATGATACTTCTGCGCGTGGAGGTGGGTTAAAATCAACTAAACCAGAATCATCACTCGTATTTTCATATCCATTTGAATTATTAATTAATTTTAACATATTTTGAACATTTTCACCATCACCATTATTAGTACTATTTTGAATACGATTATTGCGTTTTTTAATAGTAGTATTATGTTTTTGCTTGTGTTTTTTGTCAAATTCTGATATATTACTATTTATAGTTGAACTTTCATTAATTTCAGAATAATGTAATAATCCTAAAGATGTCATTATCTATATGAAAATAAGATATTTTTATTTTTTTAAAAACCTAACTAACAACCATAATTAATATGATAATATTAATAATATTAATAATCGATTTTGTAAATAAAAGTTTTTTATTACTTATATCATCTGTTTATATTTATAAAAAATATCATTATATTATAAATGTATGTTAAACCTGAAATTATTATATTGTTTTTTTTAATATCCTTTTTGATTTATACTATGCCAAATGTTTTGGTTAAATTTAGTAATTCATGTAAAGGTAAAGTCTTATTATTAGTGTTAACAATCTTAATAGCACATTATAATCGTATAGGAGGTATTATTATGGTAATGTTTTATATATTTTTAGCCGAATTCAACTATGAATTTAATAATGAAATCATTTATGAAGGGTTTAGTAGCATTAATGAAGGTGAATGTGAATGTGAAAGCGAAGGTAAATGTGATTGTGAAAGCAAAGGTGAAGGTGAAAGCAAAGGTGAAGGTGAAAGCAAAGGTGAAGGTGAAAAATTAATGATTGGTTTAAATAATAAAGATAAACTCAAGGTAGAAACAGAATTAAGACCACGCGAATCCTCACTTACAACTAAAGTTTAAAAATACACCATTTATGTAATAGATAATTGATAATAGTTGTAAAAATATAGTTGTAAAAATATAGTTGTAAAAAAAATATAGTTATAATATAATTATAGTATATGTTGCATTTAGACTATATATTGTATGTAATACTAATAATTTTAGTTTGTATTCTTATAAATAAGGTTTTTTTCAAAGAAATTATAAATGAAGGTTTTGAACACGAAGGAAAAGGTTTTATTGCCGCAAAACCTAAAACTGATGAAGAAAAAGAAGGTGAAGAAAAACCGGATAGTAATATGATTATTGCTACTAAAATCAGTTATAAAACTGCAGAACAAGTGGCATATATTTTGATTAAAATGCCTTATCAATTTTTGGCCAAGTTGATGTTGCGTCTTTCTGATTTTATGGAAAACTTGAATGATTTAATAGTGCCTATAAAAAAATTCATTAAAAAAATGTTTGAACTTGGTAAACGTATATTTATGAAATTTTATAATAGATTTATGGGATTTGTTAAAAGAGGATTTAAAATTCTTAGAAATTTACCTGCATTTTTAGAATTTATGTTTAAAAAAGTGATTGATATGATAGCTGATATGGCTGAAAAATTATTTGAAACATTAGAAAATTTATTTGGTGTAATAGAAACATTGATAAATTTAATTATGGAATTACCACTTATGATATTTGATATTCTTAATCAATTAATTGATATTATTGTAAATACTGCTATGATGATTATAAAACTACCAGGAAAAATATTAGATGTAGTTATTAATTTACAAGATCAAGGATTAAGTTTAATGGATAAATCATTTAGTATTCCTTTTATGGATTTATTTTTTAAATAAATGATTAGATAAAATGATTTTATATATTGTAAAATGTTATAAATATAAATATTAATAATTAATTTAATATTTGTATATTTTAAACGTATGAAATTTAATAATATAAATATGAAAATGAAAATGAATGAACCACCTCAGGTTGTTACAAGTGTACATAAAACTTATTTAAAATATATTAATGAGAGTAAGTTATTGATTGGTATTACTATGTTATTATTGAATGTTGGGTCAAAATATGTTAATTTTAATTTTACTAAGGCACAGGAACAAATGTTGAGAGATGGATTAGCTAGAGAAATTTTAATATTTGCTATGGTTTTTATGGGAACACGTGATATTATTTATGCTATTTTATTAACTGCTGCTTTTAAAATATTATCCGAAGTTGTTTTTAATGAAAAAAGTGACTATTGTATGATGCCTGAAAAATTTAAAAATATATCATCTATTATTGATACAAATAATGATGGTGTTATTTCTCCAGAAGAAGAAGAAAAAGCGATTTCTTTATTACAAAAGGCTGAAAAACATCGCGAACGCAATTTACAAGGGAAAATTAATAGTTATATGAGCAACGTTTCCGCGACTATCGTTTAATAATTATATTTATAAATATAAATTTATATAATATAATCTTTTATTTACTTAATATAAGATTATATGTCATTTGATAGTTTTGATAGTTCTGAAAGAAGTGATAGAAATAAAAATAAAAAGGGAGATGAAAAGTATGATCCAGTTATTATTAAAACAACAACATTAAAAATAAATATCAAAACAAATGGTGATTTGGAAACAAAAGAATATGATTTAATACCATTTCATCCTAACATGGCAGATTTAAGAGATTTAAGTAATAATAATTTTGTGTTCTTCCCGTCATTTGTAAAAATTACAATGAAAGATTTACAACGTGCTGGCGTAGGACAAGATTTTCCAAATGTATTTATGAATTTAAAAAAATATATAAAATTAATAAAATATGTCACAAGCCCTGAAAGAGAAGAAGACAATACATTAATTATCGATAAGTCTCAAGTAAAAAATTATGCTTTATCTATTGGTCAAAATGCAATGAAAGATATGATGTCCGATTTTATATCTGATATAATAACAATAAAAAAAGATGAACCTTTAACTGAAGAAGAAATTATTACAAATAATATTGGATTAATCAAAGATTTATTATTTGCCGCTAAGAGTCGTTTTTTTATTCTAGGAAATGAATATATTATCGGAGAAAGTAAATATTTACCACCATATATACCGGAAGGAACAAATGAAGTTTTATCAAAAAATAGCGCAGGAGTTAAAATTCCAATGGATTATGTTATAACAATACAATTACAATTATTGGATGCTGTAAATAATCCTGATGCTGGTGATTTTAGTCGTATGAGTTGTAAGGCCAAAAAAGCAAATATAGCCAAAGATTCCCTTGATATTCTTGGAACAAATTTTGGGTATATAGAAATTCCACGTGTTTCTACGCCATCTATATTAAATACGTCTGAAGCAACAAAGAATAGAAAATTTGGTAAATTACAAAAAGAATGGGAAAGTCGAAATAAATATGTAAAAGAACCTACCACAGAGCAAGAACGTATAGATATGGAAAAGAAATGGACGCCGTTACAAAGAAAAATGGCTGAATTCGAAAAAAGGAAAGGCGATTTCAGTAAAATTCCGCCATTATGGATAAAGGAAAGAGAAGATTTGGATAAAAAATATGATACATATGCCGAAGAAATGATTAAATTATGGAATGAGCTTAATCATATTAAAGAAAATAACAAGGATAATAAGGGAAAATATCCTTCTTTTGTTGTAGACCTGATGGATGATGTTAAACAACGAATGGCTTCTTTGACACAAACGTTGGATGGTGTAAAACAAAATGATGATTATAACGAAGAGAATATTAATAAAATTATAAAAGAAGCATCAAATGTTAAGAAAAAAGAAGATATGTTTGATACATCACTTATTGAAGCTATTGATGAATTTAAAGATAATAAAGAAACATATGAAAAATCTACAAAAAATGAGGCAGAAAAAAAGAAAATAGTAGATATTTCAATTAAAATTATAGAAAAAAATAAAATTTATGACTTGATACACGATTTATCAAACTCAAGTGAAAATACTATTAAAAAAAATATAACTGATGATAATTTAATTAAAAAAAAAAAGGAGGAGGAGAAAACTCAAATTAATGATAAGTATGTGAAACCATTACTAGAAACGGATGAATTAGATAAAGATATTGAAGATTTGAAGGATAAAGAAGCAGATATAAAACAAAAATTATTAACATTAACAAGCTCAGGTGATCCTGGTGATAACTATAATGCTCAATCATTAAAACCTGAATTAATGAAAATTCAAGAAGCTTTACGTAAAAAAATGGGCGATAAGGAAAAAAAGAGAGGAAAATCTGGTGATGAGAAAGCCATTATTAAGAAATGGGAAGATAATCTAAAGGAAAAAGATAAATTTTTAAAAACAATAAAGGGTGATAAGGATAAGGAAGATAGAAAAATAAAAACTGAAACATTAAATAAGGAATTGAAGACAAAATTTTCTGAGATTACAAAATTAAAAAAGGAAATATTAAAAGCAAAGTTTTTTGCAGGAGAAGATTATGATTTATCAGAAAGGGATAAAAAAAATTATGAAAAAAAGGATAGACCATTAGAAAGTTTGGAATATTTAATAGAGAATTTAGAAGAATTAGAAAAACAATATTTAGATACTGCTGAAAAATTAAATAAATTTAATATGGTTCAAGCCCATATAAAGTTATTGAATGAGGATTTACAAAGATATAAAACATACAAAGATGATATAAAACAAGATATAAAAAAAAAAGAGGGAGAGAAGAAACCGAAAAATGATGAATTACAAACAAATGTTCGTTTACTAGAAAAATCCAAACCAGGCAAAGAAACTGATGAAACATCATCCAAAATTGAAAAGGTAAAGAGTGAAATAAAACTTATACAAAATAAAATTGATAAATTAACTAAAAAACTTGACGTTTCTGACAAAATAATAAAAGATTATAATAACTACATTAAAGCTTTAAAAAAAATAAAAGAGAGTGCCGACGATATTAAAGAAGATTATGATAATGCTAGAGATATATTGGGGGTACAAATAAATACAGAAGAAATAAAGGAAAATTTTAATAAAATAAAGGGTAATGATGATGGTGATGATGATGAAGTTGAAGGTGGAAGTGCTCTTAAGGGTGGGAAAAAGGGGAAAAAAAATCCATTTGTATGTAAAACCTTAAAATATTATATCAGAGCCATTAGACAACGAAATAGAACAAAGCGTCGTATAAAAAAATATAAGAAGAAGATGAAGAAGAATACAATTAAGAGACGTAAAAAAAAAGGGGGTAAAAAGAAATATACGCTTCATCGTAGGAAATAGATAGTATTTTTCTTGATATTTCAAATATTTCAAATATAATAATTAATATATTTGAAATGAATCATCATAATTTATTATGATTTATTATGATTTATTATGATTTATTTACATATCCAAGCTTACTGTATTCTTGTCGCTTTTTTGCTTGCGAGGAGTTTTGCCCGAAGATGCTTTCTTCGATGGCATTTGCGATTTGGTGATAGTAGGAGGAGTAGGAGTAATTACTTTATTTGTTGATTCATTGTTCGTTGACGCATTATTCGTTGACGCATTAGCATTGTTCGTTGGTAATCCATTATTGTTAGACATGGTTTTTAATCCAGATAAAATATCACTAATATCCGAAGGACCCTTCATCTCTGGTCTCATAGACTTTTCGGCAGATTCTTTCTCTCCATATGCTGCAAATTGTTCTTGAATATTGATTCCATCGTCATTGCGAGCACGCATTATATCCGGTCGATTTGCGGGGGGAGCAGTGCGTTCACTTTGGCTACGATTCGTTTGCGTTTGCGCTGGCGGAGGCGGAGGTCTATCATTACTTGCGCCTGGCATAAAATTACCCATAAATCCACTGAATCCAGGATTAGTGTTTTGCATACTATTCACGGCCGCGCTTGTAAATTGTTGCATCATTTCAGGGTTTTGTCGCATAATATCATCCATCCCCGGCATAGATGATTTAAACATAGTGTTTGTCATATGAACCATAATAGCAGAACCACCTAATTGAAACAATAACTTCAATTCGGGTGCCATCTTGGCTTTGGATTTATACTTTTCATGTAGTTCGCCGAAGATTTCATCATATTCATCAATACCTTCATTCACTTGTTCTCCCCACCCATCTAACTTAATATCAAAAGGGTCGAATTTGTTATTTAAAAATTCCAATCCAGTAATAGCCGCCATCAACATTTTTCCTTGAAATTTACAACTATTCGATCTTTCTTTTTCAGCAATAATCATTTCATATTCTCCTTGCATTTCGGCAAGAGACGATTCCATCGAATATTTCTTGGTAAGCTTACCGCCTTTACGTTCAATCTCTTCTAATTTTCTTAATACCTTAAATTTTTCCAAAAGAGCTTCTTCAGGTGACAACTTAGGTCGGTCAGATATATTCTTATCGGGGTTAATTGGAACATTATTAAATTTGGTAAATCCATCCCATGTTTTACTATTTGTCTCGGAAGAAGAAGCAGTTGCTTTTCCAACATTAGATACACTAACAATACTACCAATGGATACATTATCATTTTGGTTAGTATTTTTTGTTTCAGCATCTTCATCGATAGGCGAAGTGTTTAATTTAATGCCTCCCCCTCCACCACCACCACCAAAAATGGATGTATTAAATAGTCCTGATTTTGATATCGCCGGAGCACTTCTTGGCTCTTCAGCTAAATCATTCAACTCTTGTTCTAAATTATTTAAATCACCCAAACCAATATCAGCATTTGATGATTTCTTTCCACTATTCATATGTTTATCGTTCATTAGTAATTCAAGTCCTCCACCAAAATTAACTGATGGCTTGGAAGAAGAAGAAGAATCATGCATATCGATTGTTGGGATAGTATCTAAATTCAATTCAATAATATCATTTGTAACATCTACCATTATTGTGTATTATATATAAATTATAACTTTAAGTTATACGCAAAAGAAATTTATTATGTTATATATAAATTAAAAAATTATTATATATAAAAATTATTATATATAAAAATTATTTGTTTTTTATACTATTCAAATACCAAATGCCCTGTAAATAAGAATCAGCCAAATCATCTTTTTTTTTATGTGTTTTAAAATGAGTCAACCATTCTTTATGGTTTTCATTTATTAAATTTAATGTAACATTAATACCTTCTTTTTTACGAGCAGCATAGGTTGAAATATCTGTTTCAAATAAATCAACATGTCCTTTTAGTTTGTTCGCAGCAGAGACGAAAATGATTTTGGTTTTATCGTGCATAATAAAATATTGAGCAATCATTCCTTGTAATGTTTTCATTCTATTTGCAATAGGACTAATTTGATTTTCAATGACGATGCAATCAATCGTCTCTATATGTGATTTTAATTCTGTATCAAATGCTTTTCTCATCGCAATGCCTAACATAACCAAATCCATATCGTTTGCTTTTAAATTTGAAACCGATATTAACATCTTTGTATCCATAAATTCTATGATTGACTTTAAAATATCATCTTTTTTTACACTATTGGACAACATAGGAATAGTATACTCGGAAACAAGTTTATGTAAATCTGCCATCTTCATTTTTTTTAGCTTCTTAAGAGAGATACATGATGTTGGCATAATTAACTCTGATTTTTTTGCATGAGTAAGGCAAAAATAGGAAGGTTCTTGGTTTTTTATTGGCGTATAAGCAAACTTAGCTACCTTTTTACATTCTTTACTACATAGCGGGTCTTGTCCACATAAATTTATCACATCCCATTTTATGATATTTTGTCTATATATATCATTATCATTATCATTATCATTATCATTAGCATTAGCATTTGATTCTATTAAACAATATGCTAAATTTTTTATTCCCACATCTATACTTAATAACTTCATTGAAGCGTTATTAAGTATTAAAAATATTATTTTTATATCATTTATTAACTATATAATGTCTGGAAAAAAACCACTAGATATTGATGAAAAATTAAATCTGATCATAAAACAAAATAAAAATTTAGAAAAAAAGGTAATTGAACAGCAAACTATAATAAATGAATTAAAGATTGAGAATAAAATAATTATGGACAATACATTAAAAATGGGAAAACATATTGATTTTATTAATCATAGTTATGATAAAATAAGTAAATCATATCTTTTCAGAAATATATTTAATTAAATAATCAATTAATTCGCTCTAGGAATACCATTCATCAGTAATTGTGGTTGAGAAATAACCGGCGTTACCATTCTGGATTGTAATGTAATGTCAGATAAATAAAGATTTTTTAAATCACTATTTTCATAACCAAATTTTTGAGTAGTATCTAAACAAGATTTGAAAAGATAAGGACTATTATTAGAAACAGGAACATTGTTGCCATATTGCGATGAATTCGCGCAACAATTATCACATGCGCTTTCTTGATTGTACTTAATAAGAGCATCGGCATTTTTAGACAAATATTGACGATATTCCCAATTGGATTTTATATTAGCTTCTTTGCGAATATGTTCATTTACAGCACCACCAGGTTGCCAATTTGCATAATTTCTACCATCATGCATAATTGGAGGAAAATCGTGGTAAATATTATTAGATCCATTATAACAAGTACCCCAGCTCATTGTATATGTATATATAAAATATATAATTTATATAATTTATAATATAAAATATAAAAAATGTTTTTGTATTTTACAATATGATATAAATTGATGTAGATAATCTAAATGTTTAATTTATTTCTTAAGTAAAGATAAAAGTTCGGGTTTCTTCAATTTTTTTGATTCTTCCTTTGAGGATAAACCTTTGTCAACAACAACTTTTCTCAAATCATCAACCTTCATTGCGTTAACATCTTCTGATTTATTCTCAACATTCTCAACATTCTCAACATTATCCAGATTTTCTATATTAAGTGTTTCCTCTGTAATTTCAGTAATAGATGATGGGTTCATCGATGACTCATTATTTTCAGAGTGAGGTAAAACTTCAAACGCCAACACTTGTACTTGGACTTGAACATCTCCATTTACATTTTCATTCATAACATTATGAAGTTCAATTTCTTTATCTTCATCGTCACCAGACTCATCGCTATCGCTGTCACTATCACTATCACTATCACTATCACTATCACTATCACTATCATCGTCATCAGAAACCACTATTTTATCATTCTCTTCAACCGCGCGAATTGCTTCAGGAGAAGCAAAATCACAATGGTTAATAAAAGAAGCATTCATTCCATCACCACAACCGCCCCCACCTTTAATGTCATTTTGAACATTCGTAATAAAAGAAGTTAATACACGATTTTGTTTTTCAACCGCATATTTAATCTCGGACATACGAGCATTAAAATACACAAACAATAATCCACAACATACAAGCGTAATTATAATAGGAAGAAAATTTAACCCGCCGCAAATATTCATTATTGAATATCTACAATATATTTTAAATCATTATTAAACGAATATATATATATCTAATTCTAAATATCTAATTCTAAATATCTAATTCTTGTAATGTTTCATTTGCTATATTTATTATTTCATTTGGATATTCTAAATCTCTCAACACCTTAACTCCGCCCTTAATAGAGGATATACCTTTTTCCATTTTATAAGTATATTTAAATGTATCATTGTCTGTTTCTATTTTCATATGATAATTATTAATTCCCTCTTCTTTTTCTAAACGTCTACATAATTCTAAGAAATGCGTTGTTAATACAAAATTGACATTATTGTATTTATGTAAATATTTTAGATACGCATAAGCACTGCTAATTGCTTCATATGGATTTGTGCCAGAATATAATTCATCAAATACACAAAAATGTCTTTTTTTATTATTCCTAAATGTTGGGCCATTTGTATCTATTCCATTTGTATCTATTCCATTTGTATCTATTCCATTTGTATCTATTCCATTTGTATCTATTCCATTCAAAATGTTTTTACATCTATTTGCTTCTGCTTGAAATAAACTATCTCTCGCAGATGTATCTGGTATATTTATATAACAATGAATCATATCATATGGTTCTATAGTCGCTGTTTTATAAAACCCATAACCAAATTGCTGTGATAAAATAATATTAAAAATTGTAGTTTTCAATAAGGTTGTTTTTCCTGCTGCATTAGGCCCTGTTATAATTACATTTTTATCTAATTTATAACTATTCTTTACCGGGTTTTCATCAACTAATGAAGGGAAATAAGCATTTTTAAATTTGGTAGTAGATTTTTTATTTTTTAGTTTACACGCTCCAATATTTTTAAGAGAAATATTTTTACGAATGCCATTTATGTTGTCAATATATCCATTGAATCCAAAAGTATATTCTAATGTTTCTTTAAATTGAAGATGACAATTCAATTGATAAAAACATTTCATCGTATGGCCGATTTGATAGAATTTTTTTATAGAAAATGCATTAGGTATTACTTGTTTTAAATCTTTTAATATAACTTTACAAACTGCTTGATGGTGCTTCATATTTTCAATGAAAGGTTCATATGATTTCAAACCTTGGCATTGTGTTTTTAATGTATTCATTGTATCTATTGTTGTTTCTATATAATCTCTCATTGTAAAGATTTGAGTATGTATTTTTTTCATATTATAGTAAAACCGATTACATGTCATAATATTTTGATAAATTTGTATTACATAAAAGACAAATGACCCAATAATATATACAATTTTTTCAAAACTGGCATTCGATAAATCAAATATTTTACCAATTTGATGTTTTTTAAACACCAATTTTAAAAGTTCAAAATATTTTTCAATTGTAATTGGCAATCCGCGCAGTTTTAAAATAAACAATGGAAGTATTAAAAAAAATATAGGCAACATTAATGAAAATATAGGTGCTGTCATATTGTAAATGCTAAGGCATTGTAAAAATTTGGAACTATTATTAAGCATATTTAATCTCTCCCAATCAATGTAACCATACTTCTCATTGAAAGCTGTTTCACCTTTAATTTCTTTCCAAATAGTAGATACATTTTCTTGGATAGTTGAATCAACTGATTTTAATGGATTTTTATTTTTCAAAAGTTTTTGACTATCTGTTAAAAATGTTATATCAGAAGTATAATATTTGCTCCATGATGGCATTGTATTCTCTCCGAAAATCGTAATAGGTTTTAATACATTTTTATATAATGACTCTTTCGGATCATTTGGTAATAATTCTAAATCATTTTTTGTATGATTTTCTATTTCAATTTTCCCCTCTAAAAATTCAATTGGAAGTTGAAATATATTTTCTGTATTATTTTGTTCTGTATTATTTTTTTCGGTATTCTCTGCGTCAATCGTCATTTATTCTTATTCTAGAATAATAAGAATAAATTTAAACGAGTTATTAATTTATATATATTATTAAATTAATCATCTATATCTAAATATCCAAACATATTATATATCTCATTTGTCGTTGTATCTGTCGTTGTATCATTATAATATAAATTATCATCATCATTTATACTAAGTTCATTTATATCACAATAATTTGATGTAAAATTTAATGGTATAGGTTCTTCATATATATTATCTCCATTCGAGGAAGAAAGATTATTTGAATTTAATGATTTATAATTTGAATTTAATATAAATTTCGAATTTTTTTCATCAAACATTGAATTCTCTATGTCAAAAATTGGAGTGTGAAAAGCTAACATTTTATTTATGGGGTTTTTATTATCTTTATAATTACTTGATAATGATTTCTTTTTTTTGATTACAACAAATACTATAATTAAGGTTATTGTTGTAATAACCGAAATTATAATAATAATTATGAAATTATTATTTGTTAAGTTAATAAAATTTGTTGAAGCTAATGCATCATTATTTTTTTGAATATCATAAGTTGTGGTAAGTGTGCTAGTTGGCGTGCTGGTTATTGTGCTGGTTATTGTGCTAGTTGGCGTGCTGGTTATTGTGCTAGTTGGCGTGCTAGTTGGTGTGCTAGTTGGTGTGCTAGTTGGCGTGCTAGTTGGCGTGCTGGTTATTGTGCTAGTTGGCGTGCTAGTTGGCGTGCTAGTTGGTGTGCTAGTTGGCGTGCTAGTTGGCGTGCTGGTTATTGTGCTAGTTGGTGTGCTAGTTGGTTGATTTAATTTACAAATAAAATCGTATTTTTTATAACATGGTTTATCATTCAAATATTTACTTGAAGGAAGTAAACGAGCACAATTAATTAGTCTAAATCCATCTGGTGCTCCTGGTTTCCAATTAATGTATCCAATTTCATCATTAATCCAATTCCAATTTAATAAATCTGTTGTTATTAATCCAACCCATACATCAGAATTTAAATTACTATTTTGTCGTTTATTGTAAATCCAATTACTTTCAGTAGAATCACTTAGAGTTAATAAATTTCCTTCATGCTCATTACAAAAATTTTTTGCATCATTCCATTTTTCTTTATCATCACAAAATAAATATCTATTATTTGTATTTTCATTTATTATTGTCGTACAATCATTTATATTAACTGAATTAACAAATAATGAGATTGAACTTGTTAATAATGTAATGTATAGTGTTTTTAGTGAAGTAAACATAATGTATATTTATATAAATTACATTTAATATTTTTATATAAATTTTATATAATTTTGCATATAATACTTAATTGGTTGCCCAATTTTCAACAAGTTCATTAATTTTTGTATTATAATGTTGCTCAATTTGTTTCATTTGCCGCATATCCCGCTGTGTAACAAAATTGATTCCTACACCTTTACGACCCCATCGTCCACTACGACCAATACGATGTAAATAGTTGTGAACACAATTAGGTAAGTCAAAGTTAATAACAGTGCTAACTTGTTGAACATCCAAACCGCGAGCAGTAACATTGGAAGAAATCAAAACACGATGCTTTCCATTTTTGAAATCTTCGTAATTTTTAGTTCGTTCGTCCTTATCCATGCTACTATGGATTTGACATACAGGAAAATTGTCATTATTCATAGCACTATACAAATCGCTGACGCGCTTGACACTATTACAATAAATAATGGATTGGCTTAATGTCAATGAACCATAAATATCCTTAAGAGTGTCATATTTTACCTCATCATTTTCCAGCGCAATATAATATTGACGAATTCCTTCAAGTGTTAATTGTTCGTTTTTCACCAAAATTTTTACAGGGTTTCGCATAAATTTATCAGTTAACTTGTTTAATTCTTCAGGTATAGTTGCACTAAATAATGCAACCTGAATCGTCGAGGGCATGTGTTGAAAAATATTGTATACTTGGTCTTTGAACCCAAATGATAATAGTTCATCGGCTTCATCCATAATCAATATTTTAAAATCATTCACAGGAAGTCTTTTTCGCTTTAACATATCATGAATACGTCCAGGACAACCAATAATAATATGTGGTGAATTGGTTTTAATATTTTGTATTGTTTGATCCGTAGATGTTCCCCCAATCATTAATTGTGTTGTTAATTTTGGAAACAAACTACCAAGAGAATCAATTACTTTTTTAGTTTGAATAGACAATTCACGTGTTGGTGATAAAATTATTGCTTGTGGGGCTTTTTTTTCTATATCAATTAATTGTAATGCGCCGATTGAAAAACACGCAGTTTTCCCTGTACCAGACTGCGCTTGTGCAATTATATCTTTTTTTTCAAAAAGTGGAAGAATTGCCTTTTTTTGAATTGGACTCGGTTTTTCATAACCATTTGCATAAATTCCGCGTAATAATGGCGTCTTTGCGTTTAAATCCTCCCATTCATTAATTTCTTTTACTTCTTGTATAGTTTCACTTATTTTATTTTCAGATGACATACTATAATAGTATTCCTATATAATTTACATTTAAGTATTATTTAAAAAATTGATATAAATATATTTATATCTTTATATCAAGCATAAAAATGGCTTGTCTTTTATCCAGTAGAATATATAAACGTGCTGATTTCGACAAGATTAAAAAGGAAGGATTTACTTATCAACTGCCGACAGAAACAATTGATATTATAAAACAAATTGCTACAAACGTTGGAGCACCTGAATATATAAAAACCCCTCACTTTGAGAAAAGAACAGGGAATGGTATGGGGTATGCGAATAAACCACGCATTCAAATAAAAGATATATCTGATGCTGATTGGAATGCTTTGAGAAATTTTAAGGCTACTACACTTGAAAAAAAAGAAGGAATTGCTTTGTCTATTGATAAAATTAGGAAACATTTAAATAAAATGACAGATAAAACATATGATAAATTGTATGAACAAATCATTCAAGAAATTGATCTTATTAATCCAGATAATTTAGAAAATGAAGATGTGTGTAATGAATTGAAGCAAATTGGTGATGCGATATTTGATATCGCAAGCAGTAATAAATTTTATTCTAAAATGTATGCAAAATTATACAAAGATTTGATGAATAAATATGATTTTATGAAGACTATTTTTAAAACAAATTTAAATACCGATGTTTATATTTTCAAAGATTTTGCGTATTGTAGCCCAGATAAAGATTATGACGCATTTTGTAAGAATAATAAAACAAATGAAAAACGACGCGCTCTTGGATCATTTTATATTAATTTAATGTTGCATGATGTAGTTCCCGCAACTAAAATTGTTTCGATGATTGATGAAATACAAGAAGAATTATTATCTTTTATAAAAAAAGAAGACCATGTAAATATTGTAGATGAAATGTCCGAGCTAGTATATATTTTAATTGTAAATGGACATTCGATGTTAAAAACAATTGATGATGAATGGTCTCAAATGTTGAATCGTATCGAGATTGTTAGTTCTATGCAAAATAAATCATATCCTAGTATTTCAAACAAAACTATTTTTAAACACATGGATATGTTAGAAGCAATAAAAAAATAAATATATATATGGGTATTGAATATTAAATATCTGGCATTTAATATATTGACATATTGACATATTGACATATTGACATATTGACATATAAATATATCTATTTATCTATCAATAATGGAAGAAGGGAATATTAATTTTTTTTTATCAGAAAATGAAAAAATAGAATCATCTATTGTTTCTGAATCTGACATTGATTTATCTCAATTCATAAATGATAATGATATTCATCAGACATATGATATTGAACAATTAGAATTATATTATAAAAATTATAATGTTAAATCTCTCATACAAATTTTACAATATTATAAAATATATAAACCAAAAATGGTAAAGGACGAATTAATTCAAGTGTTATTATTTTTTGAAACAGAACCAAACAATCATGATATTGTATTTCGTCGTGTCAGGCTTTGGCAAAATATTCAAGAGTTAAAAGATGACCCTTATTTTAGCAAATATATTATGTTTTAATGATATTAAATATTTATATATATAGTATAATATGGTAAAATCATTATTGAATAAAAAAATAGATTATAATGAAATCAGGGGCATAGATTCATCTGACGAAGAATTTGATGCAAATTTATATGAGACTAAAGTTTTTTCAAAAACTATTGTATTTGCTTTGGGGCAACCTAACTATTTATACATAGACCAAAATATAATTTATTATCCCATTTACTTAGTTGAAAATGATGAAATAAAAACACAAATTGGTATATATGAAATAATAGCAACAAATCAAGAAAATATACTGGATGCTGATGGAGATATTGATTTAAACAAGTTTGATAAACCCCTTTTATATAGTTTTGCGTACGAAGAAATACATGAATCGGATATTGTCGATGGCGATGGCGATGGCGATGGCGATGGCGATGGCGATGAAGATAAAGAACAATCTAAGAAAGAAACTAAGAAAGGCACAAAACATAAATTGTGGATACAAAAATTTATGAAAGATGGTGATTATAATATAATAGATACAAAGTATGACGGAAATTGTTTCTTTTCAATGGTAAAATTGGCTCTGGAAGAGAATGACCAAGACACAACAATAGATGAAATGAGAGATATTCTCTCACAAAATGCGACAGATGCTTTATTTGAAACTTATAAAACAAGGTATGAAAGTTTAATTGATGAAGAAAAGAAAATTTCACGAGAAATTAAAAATATTACAAAACGTCATAATGATTTAGAAACAACAATGAAAAAAACAAAAGACAGAAACCTATCCTTAAGTTATATTAAACAATCAGATGAAATGAAAAAACAACATATTGATCTAAAAACACGAAGAAAAAATACGAGAGTGAATATCAGTGAATATGAATTTATGAAAGGAATTGATAATCTCTCCATGTTAAAATTAAAAATGAAAACTAGTGAATTTTGGGCTGATTCTTGGGCAATTTCTACACTCGAGAGAGAACTCAATTTAAAAACTATTATTTTTTCCGAACAGAATTTCAAAGAAGGAGATACGATTAATGTATTGCAGTGTGGGATAATGGATGATAAATTAGAACAAAAGGGAAATTTTGAACCTTCTTTTTATATTTTGGCCTGTTATTATGGTGGTTATCATTATCAAATGATTACATATAAGAATGAAAAATCATTCAACTATTCAGAATTACCAGACGACGTGAAAATGTTAGTTGTTGAAAAATGTTTGGAAAAAATGGCGGGGCCTTATAGTTTAATTCCTGATTTTGCTAGTTATAAAATAAAATTGAATCATGGCGATGATAATGATGAAGAGAAAGTATTAGAATTCGAAAAAACTAGTATGGATGATACTATGTCTCAAACACAAATGACAATGCAGCCTGCCGCCCAAGAAACAACGTCTGATTTATATAATAATGGAACTATTTTCAGGTTTTATAGTAAATCTATTGATAAACCTCTACCCGGTAAAGGTGCTGGAGAGAGTATTGGCGAGGAAGGAACTGATGCTTATGCTGAATTGGCTAAAATTCCTGAATGGCGGAAAAAATTATCAAATTTTTGGATGGCTGAATTTGTTTTAGATAAACATCGCTGGGCTTCAGTTGAGCACTATTATCAAGCATCGAAATTTAAACGCAATAATAAAGAATTTTATATTCAGTTTTCATTGGATTCACCTGACTCTGATATTGCCAAAGATGCTGGATTAGCGAAGGCGGCTGGAGGTAAATCCGGAATGACTACAAAATTGGTAGATGGAGTAAAGAAGAAGGTATTGGTTCGTCCTAAGAATGTTACAATCGATCCTGACTTTTTCAAGAAAACACAAGGTATGAAATATGTGCGTGGAGAGATGGAGATGGAATCTGCAATGCGAGCGAAATTTACACAAAATGCTGATTTGAAAAAATTATTATTAGCAACTAAGAATGCCAAACTAGAACATATTACTAGAGGTAAACCAGCTATTGTATTCAATGATTTGATGAGGGTTCGTCGAGAAATAAAAAATGAATCATCATAATTGTTTAATTTTAAATGTATAAATAATTGATGTATATTATATTTTTTATAATATATTTTTTATATTATATTTTTAGTTTATATATGAATTTTTCATCTAAAATAGACACCTTAATGAAACCTTTTTTAAATTCATTTGGTAAATGTGAAAATAGAAAGTTATCAAAAAGTGAGGATAAATTTGTTGAAAACGCATTAATCTCTCTTTACCAAGATATTTATAAGGCAAATGAAATCATTTTTAAAGAGGGATGTTTAAAACATAGACTAGCAAGTGATGATGATAAAAAAACACAACCTTCTTTACATAGTTCTCGCTATTTCCCTGCTCATATACAAAAATATATAAAGGATAATGAAAAAGAACAACTTATTTTTTCATGTGGGAATGTTGGAGGTAGAGAGATTAATATACATTTTACTCTTTTTTCTAAAAATGATTTGAATAATATCGATTCATATGTTCAACATGTTAAAATGATGTATATATGGTTAAGTATATGTAATAAATATGCGAGCAAATCGTGCGCTACTATGCTAGATATATATATATACCCTACACCATTTACAAAGGTATTGCCTGGAACACCTTCCGGAGTTTTAGGACCGGACCATGTAAATACAGCATTCACCTCGGCTTGTGCTGTAAATGGGCAAATGATTATTTATCGCGAAGAAGAATGGTTTAAAGTATTTGTACATGAAACATTTCATTCTTATGGCTTAGATTTTGCAAGAAGTGATATTGGGTCTCTCAAGAAAACATTGTATTCTATTTTTCCTATAAATAGTGATTTTGATGTTTATGAAGCATACACAGAAACATGGGGGAGAATAGTTAATTGTGCGTTTTGTAGTTTTAATTCACTTGAAAATAAAAAAGATAAAAAAACTTTTTTATTAAATGTAAATTTTTGTTTAGAAATGGAACGAATGTTTTCCATTTATCAGTGTACAAAAATACTAGACTTTATGGGATTAAAATACATTGATTTATATGAGAAGAAAAATCAAAATACTTATATAAGAAATAATTTATATAAAGAAAATACACACGTGTTTGCCTATTATATTATGACATCTGTTTTTCTAAACGACTATAAAGGGTTTATATTATGGTGTAAAAATAATAATAACTCACTATTACAATTTAATGCCACACCTGGTGGGTTAAAAGCATTTTCGGATTATATTGAAAAAAGATATGATTGTATTTCTCTCTTGAATAGTATAAGTCATATGTCTAAATTATATAATAACAACAAAAACAATAAGGAGTTGTCAAATACTACACGAATGTCTATCATACATACAATATAAATAATGTAAATGATATTAAAACATTTTATTAATATCATATAAATACAAGGATTATGGAAAACGATAATAGTGAAAGTGAAAGTAAAAATGAAGACAATAAAATTATAAATAATAAAATTATATCAATTGATGATATTAAAAATGATGACATTATGATTAGGTCAATTGCTTCTTCTAAGAAAGTTAGTAAAAAAAAATCTGAATACATTATGCCTACTAAAGAAAATTATAGTATTTTATTAAAAGTTAATTATACAATTAAACAATTAAAGGAGATCGCAAATCATTATAAAATTAAAATAGGTAGTGTTAATAAAACTCATATTATTGAAAAAATATATAATTATTTTAAATTGTATGATAATGCTGTAATTATTCAGAACGCTTGGCGTAGATATTTATTGAAAACATATAATAAATTGCGTGGACCTGCTTTGTTTAAAAGAAATTTATGTGTAAATGATACCGATTTTTTTACGATGGATAATATTGTAGATATTCCTTTTTCACAATTTTATAGCTTTAAAGATGCCGATAATACAATTTATGGGTTTGATATAATGTCTATTTATAATTTATTTAATCGCCAAAATGAAAAGGTATCCAATCCATATAATCGTAATATTTTTTTAAAATCTGTAAAAAAAAATATGTTAAAATTAATCAGATTAAGTAAAGTTTTTAAGGAGAAAATACAATTAAAAATAAATGATACTACATCATCTAATTCTAATACAATTGTTGATAATAATATGAATAATAATATGAATAATTCAAATGAAACATTTTTACAAAATATAGATGATAGAATATTTTCAGTATTCCATGATATTGACATTTTAGGAAATTATACACATCAGCAATGGTTTACAAATTTAACAAATACTGATTTAATACGATTTATTTACGAATTACATGATATATGGAGTTATCGAGCAAATTTGTGTCCAATAGTTAAAAATGAAATTTGTCCAAATCATCATGATTTATTTAGAATGATACACATTATAGATTTACGTATAGCGTTATTTCCTATTTTACAAGACATTGCATTAACTATTATTGAAAAATTAGTTAGAAGCGGAATTAATCATGATAGTAAGTGTTTAGGAGCTAATTATGTATTGTGTGCATTAACTTTAGTAAGTAGTGATGCTGCTACAGCAATACCCTGGTTATTTCAATCTGTTTTTTAATCATATAGAATAATCTATAAAATAAAATATATGTTTCATTATAGTATATAATAATGAACCATACATCAATATTTGGTAATAAATCACAAATAAAAAAAAATTTATTTATTATATTAATTTTTGTATTATTATACTCATTATGCTATTTATCAAAAATACGCAATAGAAAATCAAAAAAAGAGGGATTATATTCTATTAATCAATTTATTAGTGATTTTCAAACAATACATGGTCATATAAATACAGTAAGAGATGCAAAAGATAATGCTGAATTTTCTTTATTACATCATGAGCCAGAAGAAGATAGGTATAGTGCCGCACAGAATGATGATGATTGGTGATGATGTTGGATTGGTGTAATATATAATTTTTTGGTCTCTATAAATTATTATATGTAAATAATATATAATAATGAAAAATAATTATAGTAAAGGATCTAAAAAATATGTAGTTTTAGCTTTATTGGCGGTTTTATTACTATCATTGGGTGCTTTATCAATGCAAAAAGTTAATGAAGGTTTTAAAGAAGGGAAAAATAAAGGAAAAAAGGGGGAGAAAAAAGAAGGTACTGAAGCAGCTATTACAAATATATTGACGCAACTTCTTGGTAATGCTTAAAAAGTATTTTAAAAATCATATATAATTTAGTTTATTCGTTTATATTTAGGATTATTGAGTTTTTTTGGGTGTTTTAAATTATTTATATAGGCATTATCATCACAATTAAATATAATATAATATAATGCGTTAAATAACTTAAATAAATCTTATTATAGTAGAGTATAAGAAGATGCCCGGAAAAACCTCCAAGACCGATACTGCTCCTGCCCAAACCAAGACCACCAAGACTTCCAAGTCCACTCCTACTCCTGCCGCCGCCAAGTCCGCTGCTGCTGCTTCCCCTGCCGCCGCCAAGCCTAAGGCTGAAAAGGCTTCCGCTTCCAAGAAAAAGGAGCCCGTCGTTGTCGAAGCTGCCGCCCCTACCGAAGAGGTTGCCCCTGCGGTTGTCGAAGCCTCCAATGTTTCCACCGAATTCGCTGGTTTCATGACCAAGCTTCAAGCTCTTGGTGGTCTTATTTCTACCCTGAAGACCGAGTTTCGTGCGCTCGAAAAGAAAGCTTCCCGCGAACTCAAGAGCGCCACTAAGGCCGGTAAGCGTAAGCGCAAGACTGGAAACCGCTCCCCCAGCGGTTTTGTGAAGCCTACGCTTATCTCTGACGAGCTTGCCTCTTTCTTGGGAAAGACCAAGGGCACTGAGATGGCGCGCACTGAGGTGACCCGCGAAATCAATGCTTACATTCGCGCTAACCAGCTTCAAGACAAGACCAATGGTCGACGCATTAATGCCGACACTAAGTTGTCTTCACTCCTTAAACTTAACAGCGGCGAAGAGCTCACTTACTTCAACCTTCAGCGATACATGAGCCCTCACTTCGCTAAGAGCCCTGCCGCTGCCGCCGCCGCTGCCGCCGCCGCCGCCACCGTTTAAATATAAATGTAAATTGTAAAAAATATTATATTGATATATTATATATAAATTAATTTTTATATATAAAAAGCAGAGTGGCGCAGTGGAAGCGTGATGGGCTCATAACTCATAGGTCGAATGATCGAAACATTCCTCTGCTAAATTAAAAAATTATATTATTTTAATTTGTCTGTAACATTTTTCGCCTTACTAGCTCAGCCGGTAGAGCATTAGACTTTTAATCTAAGGGTCGTGGGTTCAAGTCCCACGTAGGGCTATGTTGTATGATTCATTAATAATAAATAAAATTCATTATTATTTATTATTTAATATATTCAAATACTTTTTCTTCTGCTTGGTGGTTTGCTTGGTGTTTTAGTTGATTGAGTATATCTTTTTTGTTCAGCTTGTTCAGCTTGTTTAGCTGCTTTTCTATCGATTAATTTATTAATTCTTCTTACTTCTATTGTTGCTTGTCGGTCTTGTAATTGAGAAAGTAATGATTTTTCTGTTTTTCTATTTTTCTTTTTAGTACCAGAAGTAGTACTTTTTGAACCAGGTTTTAATGGACTGCCCCTAGGCGATCCTCCGTGATATTTATGATGGCAGTTTTTGCATTTACAATTTCGGTGATTGCAGTTTTTACGCTTACAATGGCAATGTTTATGATTACGTCTATGATTGCGTTTGGTGTGGCGATATTTATAATTCGAATGATTGCGTTTTTTGTGCGTGTGTGCTTTTGAATGATGACGTGCTTTTACTGACGCATTACCCATTTCTCTTTATATATAATAATTATATATTTTTTTGATTATTTTGATGAAAGTATTTTAAAATTTACAAATTGTAATGAATTATGGAAAAAATTGATTTAAACATTTCGCTTGATAGTATAGTATCATAAGATAAACAACATGAGTTCATCAACTACCAACAACCAATCTGCTGAATCCAACGTCGCCTCCGGAATGACTTTTAAGATTTCCGATATTGATATTACCGCGCCTAAGGTTAATAAGTCAGGTGGTAAAAGCGCTAATGTATTGTATAAGCCAACCAAGAAGGGATTGTATCTTAATATGGAAGTGCCTATGCTAACTTGGGGAGCTTCGTCATTTAAGGACCAGACTAGTGGGAAGGAAACATTTGATATGGCAATTCAATTCCCTCGCACAGATTATAGCACGCCTGAAACTGATATTCTTTTGGCCCAGTTTCAAGCGTTGGAAAATCATATTAAGAGCGAAGCCGTGCGCAATTCTATGGCTTGGTTTAATAAGAAGACAATGACACCTGAAGTTATTGAAGCGCTCTGGACGCCGATGTTGAAGTATTCTAAAGACCCTCAAACCGGTGAGCCAGATACGACAAAGGCACCTACCTTGAAGGTCAAGTTGCCTTGCTGGGAAGGTAAGTTTAATTGCGAAATTTATGACCCAACCGGCACTATGATGTATCCAGATACTGAAACTGGTGCTACTCCGATGGATCTTATCCCTAAGGGTGTTAATATTGTCGCGATTGTCCAATGCGGTGGTCTCTGGTTTGCGAATGGAAAGTTCGGTTGCACTTGGCGCTTGTTTCAAGCAGTTGTTCAACCTAAGCCTTCTATGAAGGGGAAGTGTTTGATTTCGCTTTCTTCTGCAGCAAAGTCCGCTATGACGACCAACGCTATTGCTTCCACCGATACTAAGAATGAAGTAGGTGTTGTCGTCGAAGACGATAGTGATGAGGAACAGGAACAGGAACAGGAACCGGAACCTGAGGTTGTGCGCGTAGCTACACCGCCAGCACCTGTCCCAGCACCTACTCCAGTAGCTACACCAGCACCTGTAAAGAAAAAGATTGTGCGAAAGAAGGAGGCAACGTCGTAAAATAATAATAATAATAATAATAATAATAAAAATCATAATAAAATTTTATAAAAAATCATAAATATATTCAATTCGCCTTACTAGCTCAGTCGGTAGAGCATCAGACTTTTAATCTGAGGGCCGTGGGTTCAAGTCCCACGTAGGGCTTTTTTTTTATATATAAAAATGCATTATAATTGTAATGTATTTTTACGTTAATTATCACATAAAAAATTAATAAATTAATATAATATCATTATGAATAAGGGACAAAATTTACAAATAAAAGATATACATCTAATGAATGAAATATGTAATATATGTAGTAAAGATTTCACTTCACATTCTTTTAATTTAGTGTGTAATACTTTAGAAGGAGGTCATATTTTTTATACCAAAATATCTAATGCAAGCAAATATGATGATACAAATGGTATTGTAAACCATTGCACAAAATATTTAAACCATATAAACCCTGATAAATGGTCATGGATTATTGATTTCGAAGATTTTGGAATAAAACATACCTTGGGTATTAATACTGGCATTCAACTTTCAAAATTAATTAATAAATTTGGGAAATTACAAAATTTTTTTATTATTAATATAAATGGATTTGTAGAACAAATGCTAAAAATGATAAAAATCACATTAAATAAAGAATACCATAAATGTATTCATAATATAAATGATAATGATACATTAAAAAAAGAAATTATAGAATTTTGGAAAAGTCTAGATAATAATAAACATTTACTTATTGAATTAATATCATGAAACTAATTGATTTTTAATTATTTATATTATATGAATTAATTTATATTATATGAATTAATTTATATTATATGGTTTTCTCCTTCTAGAACATTCATAGTTAAAAACATTATAAAGTTTTCAAAATGATATATTGGTCTGTAATTATTATTATAATATTGCAAAAATACATGCGTTTTTATCAAAATATCTGTCATTTGGTCTGATTTAATTTTTTTCAAAAATATCAACTTATTCAATATAATCCATACACATTCATATGGATTTAAATTATAAATAAAAACATCATATAAATTCTCCCTCATTTCACAAAAAAAATATTCATCATCATTATAGTTCAATATAAAATCTACTATTAAACTACAAATATTTTCATTTATATTTATATTTATATTTTTTACATCATTTTTTACATCATTTTTTACATCATTTTTTACATCATTTTTTACATCATTAGATACATCATTCAAACTTTTTAAATATTTTATATTTGTTATTTCCGATAAATTAATATTTTTATTTATTTTTATATTTAAACATTTATTATAAGTACTCTTTGATGGTCTAGGAACATTTATTAAATGGCAACAATTAATTATATTATCTGGTATAAAACTTAATTCTTCTGTTATTATTATAAATTTTAAATCAATGCTTTTTGTATTAAGTGTTTGCATATAACTATAAAATATTTCCAATAATTCACTATGTATTTCATGAAAATATTTACAAACAATAATTCCTGATTTTTCTTGTTTTGATAATAATATATCTACAATTTGATTATAAATATCATTCCATAACATTTTCGAATGACAACCAATAAGTGACATATCGATTTCATAATGTATATCACTTATTTTGAAAAAATAAACATTCTTATTATAAGTTATACTTAATTTTTTTTCATATTTTAATTCAGATGGACTATATTTTTTTATAGCAGCCAACATTTGCGTATATTTTCCCACACCATTTGGTCCATAAAAAATTAGATTTTTTAGATTAGATATTTTGTCAGGGAATTTATCATATAGTTTTGAGAGTTGAGGGTGTAATGAATTTTCTTTATGTAATTGTATATAGTGATCAAAATGTGTTTCTTGTATTTTCATTTATTATATATTTTTTAATACATTAATATAAATTTTTGTCTTTATTTAATAACATTATATAAGTATTTAATTAATATAAGTATTACACTATCTAATAACTATATAATGAATAGTGTAAATGATAATAGTGTAAATGATAATAGTGTAAATGATAATAGTGTAAATGATAATAGTGTAAATGATAATGTTATAAATTATATTTTAAATAAATTTAATTTATATCAAATAAGTCATCCAACTATATCACATCTTTGGCTTTCTTATCTAGGACTGAAAAAAAAGAACTATGATGAAAATACTATAAAGCAATGTTTTCATGTTTTAAAATTACTTGAAAGCGGACAACAAGACCTAAAAGAAAAAGATATTGTATCTTTAATAATGTATAAAAATGTCATGTTATAAAGATTACTTAAAAACATGACAAATATAAATATAGACTAATGTATGTTGTACTGAAACTTGGCGATTTTGATATTAATAATATTTTTTTTTTAGATAGGGTTAAAAACACTGTTATGGAAAATAGTAATTTTTCAAGAGTTATTTATTCCAATGAAACATTTTCGTTAAATGGCATATTTGTATCATTTAATATAAAATTATATAACATTGAAAAATCTTTTAATAAATATAAATGTCTTTTTGATATAAAAAATCACGATGATATTGTTATTAAAATTTCTAATATTGAACAACATATTATGAATAGATACAAATTTGAAAAAAAAACACCCATTTATAGAATTAAAGATCAATTAACTAATGGTTTTTTAAAAATATTTAATGAAATTTTATATAAAGAGCAAAATGAATTTATTCTTAAAATATATGGAATTTGGGAAACAGATACGGAATATGGTCTTACATACAAGTTTATCAGTGTATAAGTTTATCAGTGTATAAGTTTATCCATCGGTTGAAAAAAATGTCAAAATAATAGTCATCATACCTGCCACAATTAAATTAATTGCACTTATAAAATAGGTCGCAAAGGCAATTCGATTTTGCGTTTGAGCTCCGTCTTTATCATCACTTGTCTTTGTTTTCATTTGTATAAACAATCTTAAATATTGAAACAAACAAACAATTTGGAACATAAACAAAAATGATGTTCCAGCCGATAATTGATAATATTCTGTCGCGACTTTCCCCATATTAATCCGTTCATAATACAATACATTTAATGAAATAATCCAACCTAAAATAATTATAGTTATGATTGAAGGTGCCGAACTATTTACAAATGATTTTACAAAATCCATTATACCTGTCAATCCACTTTTTTTCTCAATTTTACCAATTTTATCATGTATAGCAAAACTAATAAACATGACAGTTAATACAGCAAATGCTACTACACCATAACCATATATCGTTGAATTTGCGCGACCATACGTTCCGTCAGATGATGTATTATTTCCAAAAAATGTTTTAATACACATACCCACAATGGCTACTAAAAACATACTATTAATAATATAATTGAACCCACCTCTTTCTTTATAGGAGGCTCCTGGTTTCAACAAATTAGCTCCTGATGTATCGAATCTTGCTATGCTTGTTTGTGCTCCTTCTGCTATTTTTGGTTTTGAAGCCATAGACATTATTGTATATAATAATATATTATAAAATAATGTCTATTGTAATGATTATTATGATTATTATCTATTATAAACATTATGGTAAATATTATGATTTTTTATAATATTTATTTTATATAAATGAGTTATCATAATCATAACCAAGAATTCTCTCTAGGTAATTCTAAACCATTAATAAATCGTGAACAAAATTATGTTTTAGACAGAAAATTGGTTTCGGTTCATTCAGAAGATAGAGATATTACCAAGTGGCCTAATTCTAATACTTTTGAAATTATGCTTCCAGAAACTTTGTTAAACGTCCAATCGATGCGATTAGTCCAATCCACAATGCCTGGAACATTTTTCACTTTTAGTAATGATTATCAAAATACTAAATTTAAATTTACGATTGGTAATGTATTAAAGGAAATCACTATACAAGAAGGGTTTTATACGCCTGAACAACTATCGATTGAATTAACTAATAAAATGAATAGAACAATTAATTCTGATGCTAGTTTTAATGTCTTTTATGATGAAGTCAAGCACAAAATGTGGTTTGGACATACAGATTTATCTTTCAATTTAAATTTTGAAAATAAAATTACTTATGATTTTAGTAATTGTGAACAACAGCCTATTGTTTGGGATAATCATTCCAAATGGGGTCTTCCTTATTATTTAGGGTTCGAAAAAAAAACATATCATTCAGTACAAGATTTATCAGGTTTAGAATTTGATTATGTATTACCATCTAATGTATCTGGGGGTAATGGTGTCGATATAAGAAATTATATTGAAGCTCCTTTATCTTTTACAATAAATGGCGATAATTGTATCTATTTAGAAGTGGATAAATATAATTCTTATGATGAATTATATCCATACAATGAAAGCTCTACTAAAACTTATGGCAATAATGCTTATGCTGGAAAAGTAAATTCGGCCTTTGCAAAAATTCCTATTAGAAGTAATACTGATAATACTTATGATTCACGCACATTATTTCAGCATAATATAGTTCATTATGACCCTCCAATTGAACGTATTACACGCTTGAAATTTAAATTTCGGTTTCATGATGGACGATTAATCAATTTTCAAAATTTTCCTTTTGACTTTTCACTAGAATTTAATTCACTCCGAAATGAAATGGATAAAAAATACAATATTCGTGTTCCAGCGGGTTATGTTAAGTAAAATAAAGTAGATTTATTGGTTACTATTTTAAAATATACTATTTCTTTTAATATATTTTAATATATTAAAGATATAGCGATGGCGGCGAGTGTTTTCGAACAAGCACCAGCACAAGTACCAATAAAAAGTCTAGTCGAATTCAATAGATTATTAGCTAATGAAGCGCTAGCTGATGGTGAACATGATTTTGATGCAGTATTCAAAAATTTCATGAAAGACCCAGCCAACCCAGCCAACCCAGCCAATTACTTTAATGCATTACCATTTCGTCCTTCAGCTAATTGGAAAGAAAAAGATTGTATGTTTTATATTGGGGCACCCACGTCAGAAATTAGACCGGGGCAGAGTGGGGAAATAGTGATAGGAGAATATAATAGATATTATACAGAGGTAGTTAAAGTCACGCCTGAAGACTTATTTACTAACACACCCGATACAGGAGCTAACACACCCGATACAGAACGAGGCAAAATAGAATCTGGGTCAGTTTTAGTTGTAGATTTTGCTCAACATCATTTTTTTGAAAAAATTAAAGAAAATACATGGAATTCTGGTCCCCCACCAACTATTTATTATGCTATGGTACCAGAAGTATTAAATGATCCTGCTCTGAAAACAAATTTATATAATAAGGAATTTAAAAAAGATACAGGAATAAATGTTATACCAATTTTAGATAATAAACAGGAATTACAAGAATATATTCCACCTGAAAATCTAGATTTTAATTATAAAAAAGATTTGTTTTTTTCAAAATATACTTTTCAATTAGATCCGATTCAAACAAAACAAAATAGTAGAGGAAAATATGAAAAACTTTATGGTAAAATCCAGGTAACAGACCCAAGTGACAATATTTTAACTTTTGCAAATACAACAAAAGTTAATCAAAATTCTATATCAAAAATTATGGATAGAATCAAAAATTTTTTTGGTAATAGAGATCCAAAAAGTGTATTTGAAACTATTTGTGGTTTCCAACGAAAAAGAGCTGGAGATTGGTTACAAGTGTTAGCTTGTTTTGATATACATAATCGTTCATTTATTAATGTTAAAAAAAAAGATGGGAAAATTTATGATAATAATCCTATTAACATGGAGAATCTCGGAAAAGTTTATTTTGTAACACATGACCAAATCGCATGTGCGTATGCTTTATTAATGGGTGCAAATGTTATGTTTTATGCACCACCTACATATTATGCGGATAAAGCCCATGAGAAAACCCATGTGATGATATTTAAAAATCAGGGTCTGCTGAATGAGTCTTATGTTGGCGGGAAACAATCAGTTCCAGTTCCAGTTCCACGTCTTTTAAAACAATCTGGGGGGAAACAGAATGATGCATGGTTAATAGGAGAATTTATAAAAGCTTTAAATAATGATAATATAGTTGGTATGCTTTTTTTTTTAACAAAACTAAATAATTTAAATGATGATATTTATGATGATGAAGTTAATTTCAAATTGTTTGAAATATTTAATGATGAAATTGTCAATCCTGATTATTATAATAGGGATGATTTTTTTAACCTCTTAAACATTTTTAGTGGATATATTAATCTAGATTATGATTTTATATTTTTTTTTTTTCAAAAATTGATTACAAATAATTATTTTTTATATTATATATTATCTTCATTTATCACTTATACTCCTCCTCAAGGGGACCCAGTTCCAGAGGATGGTATAGCAATTATTGATGCCATACATTTACCTCAAATTTTAAATTCAGATAATTTAGAATTACATCATCTATTAAATTGTTTATTTCAAGGTTTACAATCTCAAATAATTTTAAATAATTTTAATCTTAAAAAAAAAATAGAAGAACGACAAATCCGTATTAAAAGTTTACGTGCTACACCAGAACGTGAAGATTTATTAAAAGAATTAGAAATATCAAGAATAAATGTTCAAGAAAATATAGATGAAAAAATAAATATCATATATCCATTATTAAATACTTTCACTTTTGAATTATCTCAAGATCCCACTCTAATATTTCATCAAATTTATCTAATTATTAAAATACATTTAAATGAAATATATACATGCGGTATGGTTGATTATAGTAATGATGACACTGATGATGTATTAAAAGGAGGGGAAAAGAGAAAATTAGAACCTGATTCGTCATATCCCAACAAAAAAAAAGGAAGAACGACACCATCAAGTGACGAAGACGACGTATACGACGACTACGTAGACGTATACAACGAAGACGACGAAGAAGACGTAGAAGAAGACGAAGAACCAATGGAATCAACACGTGATGACCCAACAATGGAACTATTGCCTGAATATGAAGGTTTCAATATTGATAAAAAGAACATTACGAGGGAAGATGTAATTTATATTCAGTTTTTATTAAATATTAAAACAAAAATTCATGCAGGTATGAAATTTAAAAAATTGAATAACATTAAAAATGTTTTATTGTATTCACACTTTTTTTATGATGATGAATTTAAAAAAGATGATGATGATGAATTTAAAGATGATGAAAACGCCGCAATTATATTATTAAATAGTGCTAATATGGAAGAAGCTGTTGGAGGACGAATTATTTTTCCGAAAAAAGAGGATGGAAGTGATATATTTACATACGAAGATGCGAAAAGTGTAATTACTGGATTTAAACCTAACCCCGATACAATACCATCATATACTATAGGTGAGTTGGGTAAAATGGTTGAAGAAATAGGCTTTTCTTTTTTTTCCAAAGATAAATCTACAGTAAATATGGAAATGACACAAACACCAGTGAACTCCCAATTATATCCCAAAAATAGATTAGGTTCTCTCTCCTTACCAAAGAGAACCTCTTACATCCGCCTCCCCATGAGTACGAGTATGAGAACGGCTGGTGGTGGAAGCAAAAAGCGTAAATATACTAAAAAACATAAGAAAATTCGTAAACATAAACATACACGAAAACACAAACCCCACAAAAAAAAAAAACATACACGAAAAAACAAAACCCACAAAAAAACAAAACATACACGAAAAAATAAACAGATGAGTAGACGAAGATAAATTTACAATTCAACCTTATATGTTTTTACAAACCATTCTTTGATTAGTTCTATATCACACGTTAAATAATCATGCTTAAACCCATCTAATTTCAAAAAGCGAGGTTTCTTCATTTTTTTGGTTTTATAAAATATATAATATCCATACTTCCCCTTACGTATTGAAACATCTTCCGTTATAATACGTGAATTTCCTGAACCTGTGCCTGTGCCTGTTGCACCAGCCATGTCGGCTTCTATATCATATAATGTTTCCGCTACATCATCCATTGTTACTTGAGACACTTCCATTTTAAGATGTTTGAGAGATTTTGATATACCATTCCATTCTAAATACTTTCCAAATTTACCCGTTTTTACATAAACTGCCTTCTCTTGAAACAGGCCAATAGATTGAGCTTGTTGTTTATTTTCGGCTGTTTCTAGTATTTCTTCTAATGTATATTCACCATTTCTTAGTTTATTTAAATCAATGTCTTTTCGCACGGCCTTAAAGGATACATCACTTTTTTTTCCTCTAGAATTTCCATTGGTTAAAGAACATTTAATCACTGGACCATATTTCCCTATCATATAAGTATGTTCATCATCAATACGAATGGTTTCTTTACCCCTTTCCAAAATAGATGAAGAGAGATTTTCTATTTCATCATTACATATTTTACAAATATCATACCATACCTTATTCCCTTTTGCTACGCTATCCAAATCATCTTCCATTTTTTTTGTGTATGAATATTGGAAAAAGGTATCAAAATGTTTAAGCAAAAATTCTAATGCCATTATACCAGTTGGCGTAATAACCAATTTATTCTTTTCATTTCCAAATTCTCGGTTATTTTGTATTTCCGTAATTCTAGGTTCTTCATGCTTTGTATCAACGATAATTTCAAATTCATTACATGTTATTAATTTTCCTTTCACATTTTCTTTTTTCACATATTTTCTTTCTTGGATTTTATCTATCAAAGAAGAAAAGGTCGATGGACGACCAATACCTTTCTCTTCCAGCAATTGCACTAATCGCGCTTCGGTATAATGCTGTTTTGTTTCTTTCAAATGAATGTTTGCCTTTATTTTACGATAAGGCATTGAGAGATTAGATTTCAAAGATTGTAAATATGTATATTCTTTGTTTACATCATCATAACCACCAATAATTTTCCACCCGGGAAAAATAACCTTTTCGGTTTGAAAGTGATAGTCGTGATTTAAGGGTGCCGTAATAATAGCGTTTAATACCGATAAGGTTGCATCAGCCATACTGCTTTCAAATGTCCTTTTGCGAATTAATCGATACATACGATTTTCTTTTGAGGTGTATGTAGTTTTATCAAGATCTTCGCACTTTAAATCAGTAATGCGGATTGCTTCGTGTGGTTGCTCTGTAGTTTTTTCGGTCTTTGCGGTCTTTGCGGTCTTTGTATTGTTGGTTGGTTTTTTTTGTGGGGTTTTTTGTGGTTCTTCTTTCTTCTCTTCTACGTAAGCTTCTCCATAAGTTTGAATAATACAATCTTTCATTTTTTTGTTGAACTCTTCACTATAATTCGTGCTATCTGTTCGTGGATAAGTAATATAACCACCTTCATATAACTTTTGACATAACGACATTGTTTCCTTTGGAGAGATATGTAATTCATTACTTGCCGTTTGTTGTATTGTGCTTGTCGTAAATGCTTTGGGATGTGCTGATGTTTTATTTTTTAAAGTGTATTCTTTGAATGTATGATTAAACGTTAAACTTTCTGTTAAAAAATCTCTCATCTTCTCTTCCTTCGGTTCTTCATGATTCAAAACAAAAGGAATATTTTTATTTGTAAAATAGGCTGTCACAACATAACTCTGTTTTCCAGGCGATTTCTCTATTTCTTTTTGATTTTCATAAATAAGACGCAAAGCCGGTGTTTGACAGCGTCCTGCCGACAAGCCATCTTGAATATGTTTCCACAATAACGGAGAAAGTTTATAACCAACCAGTATATCTAAGACCTGACGAGCTATTTGCGCATTGACCATCGGCATATTAACACGCGTCGGTGTTTCAATCGCTCTATGTAGTGCTGGTTCAGTTATTTCGTGGAATAAAATGCGTTTAGTATTTTCTACAGAGAGATTAAACACTTGACATATATGCCAAGCAATTGCTTCGCCTTCTCTATCATCATCTGATGCTAAAATAACTTCATCAGCTTCCTTAATTGCTTTTTTAATTTTTGCGATTTGGTCTTTCTTCGATTTACTTTCAATAAACATCGGTTTAAAATTATCATTTATATTGATTGATTCAAGTCCATTCATTTCACGAATATGCCCATAACTCGCAATACAATTGTATTTAATACCAGAAGATGAATTATGCTTATTTAAAAATTGTTCAATCTTCTTACATTTGGAAGGAGATTCAACTATTACCACTATTGCTGTAGGGTTGGCGTTAGATTTATTACTTGTTGACATGTTGTATTATATTCATAAGAGAGATAATTTTAAGTAATTTTTTATAATTTAGAGAGATTGTTGTTGGTGTTTGGCTTTAAATTCAGCCCAAGTAATCTTTTTCTCCTTAGGCTTAGCTACCTGTGTTTTTTTACCTGTCTTTTTATCAATTCGTTCAGCCTTAGTCAATGCACTATCAATATACATTTCTTTCAATAATTTACCAACCTGAAATGCGGCATTATGTTGATCCATTTCTTCATCCTCAATTTTCTTAAGGATATCCAATAAATTATGTAAAATACTTAGGTTCAATTCATCCTTCTTTAACTTGTTGAAAATATCCATATAATTGTTAAATAAAAAACTACATTGCGAAACACACATCGCGTCAAATTCTTTGGGGTTCGATTGAGATAGACGGCTGTATTTCTTTTTTAATGACATCATTCGCGTGACATCTTCGCGTATCAATGGACTATGTTTTTTATTGCGTATTTCAATTGTACAATCCTCAACATTATTTGCATCAATCATTTTATTAAGATTCAGGCGGTCAAGCGTATCCATTATATAATACAAAGTATAATAATATCTTTATATTAATATATAAATGAAGAATAATAATACGAAAAGTCGTCGAAGACAAAGAAATCGACGAACGAGATATAGAAGTATCAGAAATATAAAAAGTATAAGAGCGCATCGTAAGAGCATCAAGAACCGCAAAAGTATTAAAAATCGTAAGGGCACTAAAAATCGCCGAACTCGAATTAAAAAGAAATACACGCGAAGACTTAGAAATATGAGAGGAGGTGCTGATTTTACACAGCCTACTGGAGGTAAGGCTGACCCTATTGCTGCGCAAACCGCACAAAATAACGGCCAAAATAATACAAATAGAGCATTAGCCGGTGGCGGCAGCGCAAGTGGTGAGCTTGGTTGTGGTGTGTCATGCTGTGATAATAATAATGACTATAGTTATCCTTGTCCGGACGGCATGTGTGGCCCTATACCGCAAGTACCAAATGCCATTAGTCAAGGTCTCATTGAAAAAGCAGCCGTGATTGCTACTACAGCCGAAGCCAATGCTGAATTTGATGCTAGATAGAATTAATATTTTATTTATAACATATTTTATAACTTAATATAACTTTTAATATAACTTTTAATATAACTTTTCTTCATAATAAATAATCACATTATACTTTAATATGAAGACATCAGATTTAACTTTATCTATAATTATAGTATTTATATTTATATTTCTCTATATTTTTAATTTAGTAGTTGTTGGAATGCAGCGTATTAAGGATAATTGGCCTGTATATCGATGTCAACCACTTGTTATGCCTTTTGCTTCATTTTTTGGACATGATACTGGTAAAAATTACGCATATTGTATTCAATCTATGCAAAAAGGGTTTATGGATGATTTATTGAAGCCGTTGAATTTCAATGTTAATATATTAGGTGATATTACTAGTGAATTAACAGGAACGTTTGACCATTTTAGAGAATTTACAAAATACTTTCGATTTTCTATGATGGACGCATTTTCTAACATATTTGCGACTTTATTCAATCTCATGGTAGAAGTACAGCGCACTGTTATTAATATAAAAGATATGGTTGGAAAAGTAATTGGTATTATGACGACTACGCTTTATGTATTAGATGGTTCGGTAATGACAATGGAAAGTGCTTGGTCTGGTCCTCCTGGACAATTGGTTAGAGCATTATGTTTTCATCCAGAAACCCAACTTGATTTGAAAAATGGAAATAAAGTGTCAATGAAGGATGTTGAATTAAATAGTATATTAAAAAATGGAACACGAGTATTATCGGTAATGAAATTAAGCAATTTAGATGAAAATGGCACTATTATTGAAAAAATGTATAGAGTAAAACGAAACATTAAGAACAATAATGATACTGATGACTATATTTTAGTTTCAGGTAGTCATTTAATTTATAATCCTGATAGTAAGCAATTTGTTCAAGTAAAAGATTTACCAAATTCTGAAATCTCTCAGGTTGATTGTGATGTATTATCTTGTTTAATTACATCCAATCATACTATACCGATAGGTGATTGGATATTTCACGACTGGGAAGATAACAATGGGTCACAATCTAAAAGTATCTAATCATATAAGAATATAAGAATATAAGATATTATTTGGTTGGTTCGTCTATTAACATTAACGCCATTGCAGCATAATTATGTAAATCAATTAATGTATCTCTTATTCCCTCGTCATTGATTAAATTAACACCATTCTTTGTTATTGACATTGAGCGATGTAATTTATCTTCTATCCGCATTAATACACCAATAACACCATATTTAGCAAACGCATCACCATAATCTATATTTTTTTTAATAAATAATTCCAAGCCTTCCTTTTGTATTGTTTTCATTTGTTCTATTCTATCCATTTATAATTTATTTTAGGATTTTATATTTATGTGTATATTCATATACTATTTATAGTTATATTATATATGAATAATATTCCAAAACCACACGATGTAGTAAATAAAATAAAAAAATTATATTCAACATCTGGTTATCTTGATAAACATGGATCTGATGTTTGGATTTCGGTCATTATATGTATTGCATTTAGTTTAGTTATATCTTATTATTACTATACGAATGTTTTAGAAGTGGTAAGAGCTGATTGGCATAATCAACGATGTAATCCATTATATATTCCATTTGCCGGGTTAATACATAAACCACAAAATCAAACCAAGTTAGAATACACTGCTGATAATTTTAATGGATGTATCAAATCTATGTTGAAAAGCATCGCAGAAGCTGCGATTGAACCATTTGCTTTAGTTGTTAGAATATTAGATGACGCATGTAAAAAATTAGTTGAATCTTTTAATTTACTACGTGATTTAATTAATAATTTAAGAAAACAATATGGTGCAATAATTAAACAATTTTATTCTGCTATCACTAATTTATTATTATCATTTATTAATTTTGTCATAAAAATGAAAGATACTTTTGCAAAAATTCAGGGTATAATGACAACCACATTATATTCAATGGTCGGTTCTTATCTGACAATGCAATCTCTTTTTACAAATATTATTGTTTTTATTATATTTATTTTAATTATTATTGCTGCTATTATTGTTTGTTTAATTATTTTATATACTATATTATACGGTATTCCTTTTGTAGGTGCTGCTCTTGCTACGCCAGTTGTAATTAAATGCGTCATTATAACTTTAATTATGATATGTATATTAATACCTATTCTCTGGTTTAAGTTTGAATTAATGAGGGCAATGCGGTTATCTACGCCACCGACTCCTGGTGTTCCTGGTTGTTTTTGTGGAGATACTAATATTGATTTAGTTCATAATGAAAATGAAAATGAAAATGAAAATGAAGCAAATAATGATTATAGTAAAAAAATCAAGGACATACAGGTTGGCGATATTTTAAAAAATGGAGGAAAAGTGACAGCTTTTATAAAATTATCAGCAAGTGAACAAAATATTTATAATTTAAATGGTGTTATTATTACTGGGGAACATCGTGTATTCTATACACCTGACTCAAAATGGATTAAGGTAAAAGAACATCCAGATAGTATTTATGTGCCCGATTTTAATGAACCTTTTGTATATTGTTTAAATACTTCCGAAAAATGTTTTAAAATTAATGAAACTATATACTCGGATTGGGATGATATTGATGAAAATATTTTTAATAATTTGAAAAAAAATTGTGTATCTCTCCCAACAAACATAACTCATAGTGATATTCATACGCAATTAGATAGCGGATTTACTTCCGATATGTCTATTAAGTTGAATACTGGTATTACTATACCGATTTGTGATATAAAAATAAATGATACATTATTATCAGGCGATAAAGTATTAGGTATTTTTAAGATTGCGTCGCATGATATAAACGTATATAAACATTGTTTTAAAAATGGTGAATCTGTTATAGGAACTAAAAATATACATATTCATGATAGTAATTTAGGTATAATTAATTGTATGGAAGACAATAGTATGATAAATTCTTATCTTGATTCTATGAACGTAAATGAGCCATTATATCATTTATTAACTAATACCGGTAGTTTTGTTATAAATAATATTCGAGTCAATGATTATAATTCAGGAATTGATATATATCAATCATGATTATATTTCATATAACATAAATACGATGTTGATTATATAATATAGATTATAATATTATGGTTTTTATATAAATTAATATTATAAGATGGATGAACTTAACAAATTAGGTGATATACATAATGTTGGTGATGTATTAGATTTTAAATTATCTATTAAAACTATAGCAATTATTATATTTTTATGGTGTGGATTTTGTATTATTGTAGTTATAATTTTATTTGGTGGTGTTGATAATACCATAAAGTATTTTACTGGATTATTATCTTCTGCAAAAAAATCAATCATTGATAACAAAAATAATAGAGACACTATAAAACATAGAAATGGAAAAAATACTTCTGAAGATGAAAAAAAAAGGAGGGATGATGAATAAAGATTTTCTCTTTTTTTTATCTACTTTAGTATTATAGTAGAAATGAGTATTAGTAAATTATTAGATCAAACAATTTCATTGAAACTCATTATATTAATCGGAGGATTTTGGATGGTTGTTGCGGTTTTTGTATTTTTTATTTTATTCGGCGGAGTAAAAGAAGGATTTAAAGCCGGAATTGCTGGAATTGGTACTGCGATTGATTATAAAATGGGATCTGCGATTGATTATAAAATGGGTGATGGGGTTAAAACCAGCTGGGAAAACAAGGATACTATTAAAAATCATCTTGATACTGACGCCATAAATGAAAATGATAATATATATTCTCATTTAGAGAAAAACGAAAGTGGGCCTATTCCTTTACCTGACGATGAATTGTTATTTTTGAATGAAAATAAATTTTCTCCTGAGTGTTGTCCGTCTGATTATTCTAATTCCGAAGGATGTTTGTGTGCGGCACCGGAACAAATGAAATATTTGAATGAACGCGGAGGCAACCGCACCTTAGCTGGTGAGTTTTAAAAGTATTATATAATATTATATTTTTTCATAATAATATTATATTTTATATTGAAAATTATGCTTTAACAAATCGCATTGGTCTCGTATCATCTTTTCCACAATAAATATGTAAATCTCCTAATTTTGTTTTTCCGCGATACACATCTTCATTTTGTTGAATTTGTTCAGGTAATGATATTATATTTCCAAGTGCCAAAGCAGCATCATATACATTTTGAATTGTATTTGGGAAACCTTTCGTCATTTCAGGTGTTCCATGATGTTTATCGTATTTTAATTTTTGTAATACTGATTTTAATCCATCTGAGAGCCACTCGCCCGTTTTATTTGCTTTTGTCCCGACTTTTACTTCATTCAATAAACGCAAATCATGACTTTTGTTGCGTTTCTGAGAACTAATCCAATAAGAAGAAGACGGATTAGGTTGATTATACATCCAACTAAATCCTTTACTATATCCACACGACGGGTTACATTTCGTTTCTTTGCATAAATCAGTATATATTTTCTTGCTATCAATCCCTGTTTCCTCGTCTTTAAAATATGAACGTCCATAATCAATGATTTTCGCAATATACTTGGATTTAAATGAATATTCTTCACCTCCATCCATATGATAATGAAAATGAATATAACTATCTTTTTCAGGTTCATATACATTTACATTCTCGTGGTGTAAATCATAATGGGTAAATGAATCGCCAAATATACCAAGCGGCATATATACCTGAAAAAGCACATTTGCCAGTTCATATGCTACAAAACGCGGACTTCTAAATCTATCTTTAATTGGAAGAATTCCTTTTAAATGCTGTATTAATATAGCC
>Ga0315315_10000094_pt1 | contig 60802 bp, 40 predicted proteins | sample M140m3416metaG_FD_203699 | JGI IMG/M metagenome (GOLD analysis project Ga0315315, IMG submission 203699) | Ammonia-oxidizing marine archaeal communities from Monterey Bay, California, United States - M1 40m 3416 | ecosystem: Environmental > Aquatic > Marine > Intertidal zone | place: USA...
CAGTTAGTGCTGGAACTGTTAGTGGTAATTTATTAGATTTTGACGTTAATACCGTGGCAACACTAGCAAATCCCGGAAGTGGTGTTTTTGAGGTGTCCGATCCTGAGACTATTGTTACCGCAAATGGTGTTAGATATATCACGACAGCTAAATATGGAATTGGTGCTACTAACTTAGAATTCTTTACAAAGACAAACGGCGCTTTTCATCTGGCTAGCGGAGATGTTCACAACGGAAGCGCTATGGCATTGGGTAGCACTTTCTCTACTTTTCAAGAAATACAAGAAAAAAACCCAGCAACTGACGCTAATTACACTCAGGCTGAATTAAACGCACTTCAAGTTGGATTAAAAGCTAGTTAGGGTTTTTACTTTAAAAAGTGTATATTTATATGAACGATAGATGGTTTTTACTTACAGGAGATTTATAATGGCTCAATTTGCTATTGAGATTGCTGACGCTGATGTAGATCGCGTTATGGACGCAGTTTCTGCTAATTACAACTGGAAAGTTGATATTTCTAATCCAGACTTTGATATTATTGAAGAAATTAGTGAAACCAACCCAGAAACTATCCCAAATCCAGAAAGTAAATATGTTTTTACTAATAGGATGGTTAGACGTTTTCTTTCTGATCACGTTAGGTCGTATGAAACTAGGTTAGCAAAAGAAGCTGCTACTGACGATTTAGACATAGTTATAGATATTTCAGACCCGCTAGCACCATAGGTTTATTAGTATGATCTCATCATCAGCAATGTGCGATTTATCTATATGTGAATCACAAGAAATGTTAAATAAATTCAACGGTGAGGTATTTGCAATAGTTTTAAATATTCAACCATCAATTGAGTTAATTCTGGAAGTATCATAATGGTTATAGAGATAACTTTAAGTATTCAACTACAAAAACCAGTAGAGCTTGTAAGGTAAATAAATGCCAAGTGAAATTCATCAAAACGATATAGGTACTAGATTTTTAATCACTATTAAAGATGACGGTAATTTAGTTAATATATCTGGAGTGGATGGTTCTTCTGTCCATCAGGTTAACATAAGAAAACCTAGCGATGTAGTCATAAATAGAAATGCCGACCTACAAGATTTTGGCATCTCTGGCGTAATGTTTTACGATACAGTGGCTGGAGATTTAGACGAAGCTGGTTTTTATAAGATGCAAGCTAAAGTCGTGATTCCTAGCGGTACTTATTTTACAGATGTTCATACTTTTAAAGTTCATAGCAATATATAGGTGATTTATGTCTTGGCAAGGTACTATGTCTACAGTAGTTAGACATCTAATAAACGATGTTGACCCAACTGCATACACTTTTTCTACAAGTAGATTAGAAACATCTATTTTAGTTGCTGCTCAACTATCTATCATGAATATAGACTTCAATAACGTGTATTCTATCAATATAGAAGCAAACACACTTTCCCCAGATCCTTCAGACGAAGAAACTAAAGATAATCCATTTATAGCCCTTACTTGTCTAAGGGCTGCTTGTATTATTGTTGGTGCTGAAATCAGGAAAGAATCTGGAAACGCTATCTCAATTAAAGATGGTCCCTCAGCCATAGATTTGAGGGGCGTTACAAGCACCTTAGCGGTATTGTATAAAGATTTGTGTGAGAAATATGAGAGTGCCTTATTAGATTATAGGGCTGGTAACAGTGTCAGTGGTCAATCCATACTCGGCCCATACAGTCCGGGTTCTGATCTAATTTCTAGAAACCGTATGGGTCATAGATCTGGCGGATATTTTGATTATTAAAGGAGAACTTTAAATGCCTACAATGAAAAGCTCTGGCGATTTGATAGCCAGCATCAGCACCGATTTAGCGGATAATAATGCTGGATTAATATCAGCAGAAGATATTCGTCACAACATGGAGGATCTCGCATACTCCATAAATAGAATTGTGGCTAGTGGAGATACTGATGGTGAGTTTAGATTTTATAATAATGTTAGAGTGGCGGCTACAGGTATAGGCGCTGGGGGTGCAGAGGGTAAGCTGGTCATGGAGTCTGGGATAATTTTCCCAAATGCTCCAGACGGCAAAACCACACTGGTTCAGGTTGTACCCTACCCCGGAGAGGGTGGTATTATACATGATAACTTGATTATAGATCAGACTTCTCATCCCCATACTCAGTACTACCACAAGACTGGAGTTAATCAAGCAGACAATGTTCTGACAGGTAATGTTCCGGTTGGTCACGCTAACTGGATAAACGCATCTGGCTACAGTGATGTTGGATTTAAATTTGTACCAGTTCAAGATACACTACAAGAGATATATACTTCTGGAACTCTTAGGTTTGGAGATGGATCTAGTATACCAAACGGCAAGGGTTTAGCAAAAGCTTGGTGCAACTTTAATGCCAGTGGCGATGCTACAGACAACCTTCCATCCATCAGGTCATACCACAATATTAGCGGTATTACAAGACTAGCTCCCGGAAAACTTAAAATTACTTTTAATTCTGGTGTTTTTGATAATAATAATTATGTTGCACTTGCTACTTCTCACGGAACAGTAGCCACTGGAAGTAAAGAGGATATGACTGTCAACACTGTTGGTCTTGTTTTAAGGCAGGGTAATAATGGCCCAGACGATACAGACAATCCAAGAACGGTAACGTATGTGATTAGAACTGAGACTGGCGATTATGCAGATGCAGAGATATGTGATTTTGTTGCGTTTGGAGCAGAGCCAGACGAAACACTCGGAGATGTTCCGTTTAAATTAATGGACCCTAGCTACTCAGAAAATGCTTAATAGGAGTTTTTAATGTCTAACATAGTAGTATTATCGGATAGAATAAAAGAGCTTTCGCACACTCAGGGGCAAGGCGCTTTTACGTTAGACGGAAAAATCGCAGGGTTTAGTCCGTTTGGTGATTTTTATGAGTATGGAGATGCTGTATTTTATGCAGCCACAGACGGTACTTACTATGAAGTTGGCTCTGGTGAATACATTCTGGATGGATCAACTAATAAACTTACTAGATATCCACTTAGAAGTAGCGCTTTAAATTCAGGTCCATACTACGTTAATGGTGATAGCTCAAGTGGTGGAACAGAAGGTAAAACTGGTTATTTTCATCCGCTTTTCTTGACTAAATCTGCTGCCTTGGGTGTAGCAGGAGCGACTAGCGTTCACACGCACACTTTCTCTGGATACCCCGGCCAAACATTCTACATGCCCAGCAACCATGCCGGTCATGCTGAAACCGCTTTTCACGGAGGAACTAGCGGTGTAGATTACAATGCTTCAGGTCTACCTTTTAATTTCCCGGACTACGGAATAAAAGAGGTATATGTCACATATCCCGGAAAATACTCTGTTCATACAGGGTTTGGAATTTCAGATTTCAAAGAGCCTAGAGACGGGGGAGTGGCGGTATGGGGTAGCGAAAATATACTTAATTATGACGCAGAAATAGTTTGGTCTGACACCAGTAATGCTTTAGGGATTAACAAGTCTAACCCTTCTTTTGCTATTGATATCGGTGGAGACATTGGTTACTCTCAACTTAGAGCTTCTGGCTTCTTTGGTGGTGGCTCTGGAGTATTCTTTTCTGGAGGATTAGCTTTACCTCAAGATAATACAAAAACGGCTTCTGGTGGTAGACAATTAGAGCCTTTTTATAGAAATGAGATTGACACTACGACAGGGACAAACGGCGTATTCTTTCTTAGCGGCTTAGTTGATGAGAGACTATGCTCACACACTCAAGCCAAAGGAACTATCTTTGCAGGTCCAGCAAGCGGATGCGGATGTGACCCAGAAGTTCCCACATTTAGATTTCTAACATTAGATGATATTCCAGACTTGTCTTCACTTTATGTGATTCAAGACACGGGCATAGGTATAGACGCTAATAGTATTCCAGCGGGGAGTGTTGCTCTATATAAAGAAAGCGGTGTTATTACTTATGATACAGACCATGCACTATTCTTCAACAGGTCTAGCAACAGACTAGGTATTAATAATACAGACCCACGAGCTACTTTAGATGTTGTCGGAAACGCACATGTCAGCGGGGATGTTTTAGTTTCTGGCGATGCTGTGTTTGGGCAAGACGTTACTGTTAGTGGAGATCTTTTTGTTAAAGGTACTACCACATTTATTGATAGTACAAATGTAACCATACACGATAAACAACTAGAGCTAGCTTCTTTAAGTGGTGATCCCACGCATGATGATATAGATTCACTGGTTGACGATGGTGGTATTTTAGTTAGATCTTCTGGGAACGGCGATGTTGACACCGGCGATAAAAAGTGGACTTGGAGAGATTCTTCAAATACTTGGAGGTCAGCTACATCAAATGGTGAGAACTTAGGTATAACAACCAGCGGTTTAATTTTCAACGATAGTTCTTCTATCAGCGGTGCTTACCACATGGGTAGTGGTTTGACACTACATGACAATATAGAGATAAATGTTGGCAATCTATTCCAAGCGTCTGGCTCAGATCACAATACTGCCTACATACATCAAAATGGAATATTACATGTTAGCGGTGTTTCGGGTATAGCCACAGAACTTATACCATTAGCAGATGGCGGCGCAAGAATAATAATCAATCCTCATGAACTATCTGGCGTTTTATCAGCAGTTTCAAATTATGATCACTGGAAGCTTACAGACGGTTTAGCAAATTCAGAAGAGATTTCGTCTTCAGAAATGGTGACAATTAGTGGTGTTAGCGGTGTTCGTACTCACTTTGACGCAGCTTCACAAACACTAACGATCAATCCTAGCGGCTTATCTGGTGTCTTCCAGCACGCTTTAGATAACTCTACTTCGTATAGCTGGAGTATAACCGATGGTTTAGAACCAGCAGACACAGTGACTGGGGGTGAAACAGTTACAATTAGTGGTGTGAGTGGTATTTTCACTAACTACAATAGTGCTACAAACACACTAGAATTAAGCGCCAGTGGGCTATCCGGTGTTTTAAGATATGATATAGATAACTCTGCTGGTAGCTATGGTTGGAACTTTACTGATGGTAAAAACCCAGTGGACCCCATCTCTAGTGCTGATACGCTTACGGTTAGTGGCGTTAGCGGTATCCTCACCCACTATGACCCAACTTCAAACACTCTTAATTTAAATCCAAGCGGGCTGTCTGGTGTTTTGACGAATTTGACAGCAGAGCAATCTGGCGTGTTTAGGCATGATATTGATAATATAAATCTTGGAAATATTGATGCTGGAAGTGGACTAACAAAGGTTGACTCTACTATCCATATGGATGTTCACGGAAGCGGTCAGCTTAACCATCTAGCGTTTGATAACAACGAAGTTAGAATTGGTTCTGGAGTATTTGACAACGCTCAAACATCTTTGAGTGGAGTAGGTATTGGTGTAAATGCCGGTGCTGTGTCTCATCTTAAAAACTCTATTGCAATTGGCCTAAATGCTGCCAGTGGTAGTGTTGACGTTCCAAGATATGAAACCACTAGTTCAATAAAAACCGGTTTGGCGGGTCGTAGATTAGTAGTTATGGGTTCCCAAGCGGCGGTTTCTTCTAGTGGATCTACCGACATGATTGCTATTGGAACCAAAGCGGGTATTAGAAGCAGCTATAATGATGACTCGGTAATGATTGGTAGAGATGCCGGTGCTGATTTTTATGCGAACATGGCTATTGGAGACTCCATCCGACCGGCTTTAGACAATACTAATTCTACAACTAGCAGCGTATACAACCTCATAGATCATACAAAGCCATCCGTTATAGCTATAGGCGTTCAAGCTGCAAGTGGAGCTTATGGGTACAACAGTCTGAGTTCCGATGGTCTCGCAGACCGAGACTCTGGAACAATAGCTATTGGCAAGAGGGCTATGGCGCTTGCTAGTGGTGACGGTGTTGTTCACGCAATAGCGATAGGTATAGATGCAGCTAGTTTATCTTGGCAAATGCGAGATGCAATCGCAATTGGTAGAAGATCTCTATATGAAGCCTCTGGCTGTAGAGAAACAATTGCTATTGGAGAAAACGCCGGTAGAGAATTGCAGAGCCATAGCGCAAATCCATCTCCAGTTCAGTCAATCATCATCGGTAATAACGCACTTAGAAATAATTTCGGTGGAAACACCACTGAAGGCGTCATTGCCATTGGTAAAGAATCAATGATGTGTGATGTGAATTTAATTCCTCATAGCGATAATAGTAGTCCCAATCTTTACAACAACGCTGGAACTGTAAGTATTGGCTATCAGGCTGGATTGTACTCTACTGGATTTTCCAGCGTTATGATTGGACAAAGGGCTGGAGCGGGTTTATCCACCTTGCTATCGCATAACGGTCAATCTATTAATATTGGAGAGGAAGCGGGCTATGCAGCCGCAAACTTTGATGCAATAAACATTGGTAAAGATTCTGGCTGGGGTAGTAGTGGTGTACAAAGAGTTGGTGATCACGGTGGAGGGCATGTTGACACAGACAACAGAGGCTGCCAACACTCCGCTACAAGTATAGGTAATGTAGCCGGATGGAGAACTTATAATCAGCACAGATCAATAATGATAGGCTACGCCGCCGGAGCGTATTCTAACGGTAGAGAAGCTGGCAGAAATGTCATCATAGGAAATTTTGCGGGTTACAAACTTGATTCAAGTCGCAGTATCTTTATCGGTGGCGAACTTGCAGGTGCGTTCCCCGCCTCAAATTCTTATTGGTCTTGGACATTCGGGCAAGATAATGTAACTAAGATATCAAATCATATTACAGCTAAAGACTCTCATGTAACTCTGGGTGAAGCTCCGCAATCTCTCGCCCAAGCGACTGAAGCTGTTCTGAGCGTCAGGTCCGAAACTCCTACCATACCCAGCGTTAAGTTAAACAGGGCTATAGGTCAATCAGCAGATCAATTACAAGCTGAAACAGAATTGACTTGGTTGGGGTATACTGGACCGTTTAACACAATTGTAAATAGACATGGGTTCCTACAGGTTCCCGTAGCTAGAGGTCTTTTAAACGGTGAGCTTTACACCCATCCAACAACCCTTAACAGCAGCACAAAGATAGAAAAACGAGAAGGAGTGATGGTCCCTTACGTTGAGTTTGGTCCGGGGAACAGATATTGGTGCGTATGTATTGAAACGTCATCAACCCTCGCTTGGTACAGGACAGAATTATTAACACAGTTATCATAATCGGAGTATAAGAGATGCCTGATGAAATAGTAAGAAAAGCAAAGTCTTCTGCTGATATAAAAAACGGCGCTATATTGTCGTTCGTTCAGGAGACCGGTGAAGCTAGCAGGAGAGATCCAGAAGTGAACCAGTTTGTTCCTTCCGGTACTCACTTCGCTAGATTAAATGAAAGATTTGATGAGCATTATGGTGGTGGAGCCTCCTAATGCCTATTGACATTCCTGATAGCGTATTCACAAAGTATTATGACGTTGTTGACTCCACATTTAACATATTTGGAGTTACATGTCAATTAGTATACATTGAAAAAGTTGAAGAAATATCTAATACTTTTGACAATATTCCAACTAACAATTCTGTGAACGCTCACAGAAGAAGGAAAGATAATTACAAAAGGCAAAATAAAGTCATCAGGGAAGTTGAAAAGCTAGAAGATATAAAAATTAAAGTGTACTGGGATAGTAAAAGCTGGGTCAAAATTGGTTCTGGCGATATGGTTATTCCAGACGGCTCTATTCAAACTATCTTTTACGCTACTGACCTACCCAAGATTAACAGAGCTAAAGAGCTTATTGCTCACAAGGATATAAAAGATCTTCAAGAAATGAGATTTAAAAAACTTGGAGAAGCGTTTCCTATGGGGTTAAAGCAGAACAGGTACTTTGGCTGTTTTTGGGAGAGATCAAATTGACTATAACTGTTGACCTACTAAAAAGTAATGACTTTATTGAGCAGCAAATACTCAAAGAGATAGCTTCAAATTTAAATAAATCATTAGCTAAAAATAAAAACAAAATAACTGCTCCCTTAAAAAGAGCGATAGAAGGCTGGTTACTTGGATCACCAGAAGTTCAAAGCCTACTTAGTACAGGGGATATAAGATCTCTTAATTCATTGTTTGGTCTATCTCCCGGCGCTGGAGCTTCTGCTGTATCCTCTATAATAAACTCAGTAGCTAACTCTGTAGATATTAAATTCACTAAAATATCTTCAAAAGACCTATCTGGTAGTCTAGAGATAAGTTTCCAAAAAACAGACTTTTCTAATATTTTGAGTTTACCACAAGGGCATCAGGTGACTGAGGTTGGAACTGATCTACATTGGCTAGATTGGCTTTTAACAAAAGGAGACGCTGTTATAATCGCTGGCTTTTTCTACGACCCAACGGGTGACGGTAGGTCTGGCGGGGGAGTCATGAAGGTTGGGGGTACATTTAGAGTTCCTCCACAGTACTCAGGAACAACAGATAATAATTTTATCACTAGAGCATTTGCTAATAAAAACGCACAAATATCAAAAATATTATCCTCAATATTGAAATAGATACATGTCAAATACATCACCGCTAAAGGGGTTTACCTCAGTACATCAATCTACACTAAGTAACGACATTCAAGATAATTTGGTAGAATATTTTGATTGGTCCTTACTTGGTAAGGGTAATTATTTTAACAATACATTAGGGGAGCAGTCTCCTGACTCGCAAGATTATAGCAGATTAAGGTTATCATCAAACGATAACTATACTGCTGGACAGGTATGGGAAGGTTTTAGACAGAATTGGGTGTGGCAGAGTGGAGTATCCGGCGTTAACATGATAGCCCCGCTATTGGGAGCTAACAATGAAAAGCCCGGAATCTCAGGTGTTTATGTAGACGATACATATTACCCTTCAGACACTACTGGTGATTTTGCACATTATGTTGACTACTTTAACGGTAGAGTAGTATTTGATAGCGCAATTCCCACAGGATCAAAAGTTCAAGCAGAGTATAGCTATAAGTATATAAATGTAGTATATGCAAACAATATGCCTTGGATAAAACAAATACAGACCAAAGCTTTGCAGCCAACGGCAGAATTTTTAAATGTTGATAAGGGTCCGTGGAATTTACCGCCGGAAGCAAGGGTGCAGCTACCGCTAATAGCCATAGAGATTGTCCCTATGAGGACTTTTAAGGGTTATCAGCTTGGAGGAGGGCAGTATGTTTATACTGATGTCATCTTTCACTGCATCGCAGAAGACGAAATGGAAAGAAATAAACTATTAGATATAGTTTCGTTACAAAATGATAAAACTATAGCTTTATTTGATAGTAATGCGATGAATGCAGATTCAGCATTTCCCTTGGATTACAATGGAACGCCAGTTCCCAGTGCGTTGAGATATCCAGATTTAGTTGACCAGTATTATGGTGGAAGACTAAGGCTCACAAAAGCCTCTGTTCAACAAATGGATATGATAGACTCTAACGTTTTTGGGGGTGTGGTTAGGATAACTACGGACGTGATAAAATCAAATATTTAAACTTTTTGTGTATAAATTAATAGAAAAATCTTTTTCCAGACAAGGAGAGAATCAAAATGTCAAGTAACGATAGAATATTTTACGCATGTCAATCTGTTGGCATCCAAGCTCACGGCGCTGACGCTGTGGTGACTACGGGTCAAATGATACATGGTCTACAAAGCGTGGGTATGACCACAAACTTCAATCTAGAGCAAGCCTTTGAGTTGGGTCAGATTGAGATTTATGAGAATATTGAGGGTACGCCAGATGTAGAAATGACACTAGAGAAAGTGTTGGATGGATATCCGCTGATTTATCATATGGCTAGTGTTGATGGTCTTGATGGAAGTCCCGGAGGCTCTGGTCTTGTGGGTCGTTCTAAGTCTAGATCTGATGTTAGACTTGGTATCTTTCCAGACAACAAAAACAATGTTTCTGCTGGTGACGCTAATGCTGAAGCTGAAGTTTACTGCTCTGGTATGTATATTAGCTCTGTTTCGTATACTATCCCAACTGATGGAAGCATGACAGAATCTGTTACCTTGGTTGGTAACAATAAGCAATGGTTGACCGGCGGTCAAAAAATTACTGCTGCCGCTGTTAATAACTTTGACGGTACTGACTCGCCAGCCGCTAAAAACACTCCAGACGGGGTAGCTGTTTTGATGAGCGGTGGTATTCAGCAGCGTGAAGATGTTCTTATGTCTGGATGCATTCTACCAAATAGTATCAAAGGTGTTACTCTTGATGGTGGTTACTCTAACGCCTTTGACGCAGCGAATGGTATTAACAATGTTCACCTTCAAAGCTTCTCCTGTAGTACTGACTTCTCTCGTGAAGACATTCTAGAGTTGGGCAGAAAGACACCTTACGCTCGTCCTGCCGCTTTCCCAATTGAGGTTAGTTGTGAGATTGAAGCTGTTACCACTTCTGGTGACTTTGTGAACGCATTTGAGTTTGGTGATGAGCGACTTGCCGCAACTGACGCTTCTGGTAACAACACTGAGGAAGAAGATATCTTCATCTGCACCAGAGCGGGTTATGCATTTGACCTTGGTCGTAAGAACAGATTGTCAAGTGTGAGTTATGGTGGTGGTGACGCTGGTGGAGGAAACGCAACCTGTACCTACAGTTATACTAACTTTAACGAGCTTGATGTTCAAAATCTTAGTCAAAATGGGTACGTTGGCTTTGAAGTACTTAAAGACTTAACCGGTTCGGATATGACCTTTACTGGAACTTTCCCAACCGGAGCGCTTTATGGAAGCACCGCAGCGTCATAATCGGTAAGCTTTATTTACTGGTGGATTTAATTACTGCCTGCGATAGCCAAATAGGGGCGAGTGGGCAGTAATAAAGGAAGGAAATATTTATGAAATACAAAACTCCCGTCATGAGGTTTCTTTATGAAGTTGCATGAGCGGGAGTATTTTGTATCTAGGATAAGAACTGGGATATACATATTTGAAACACAGGGCATTACATTAAAAGTTATGCCACCTACCACGTTAGATAATTATTATATAAATGAAGCTTTTAGAAATGGTTACGTTCAGGCTTTAGAACAGGGGTTGATGACAGAAGAGCAGATGCTTGAATGGATGATATCTAAAGACCTTTGGTCAGAAGAAGAGAATGAACAGATAAAGAAAACTAAGAAAGACATTGAAAACTTAAAAAAAGGGATGTTTAATGCTAGGTTTCAGTCAAAAACTAGAGAGGGCGGAAGAAGATATCTAAGAGCAGCGGAAAAGGTTTTACAAAAACTCACGTTAAAAAAAGATAGTAATTACGAGAACACCTGCGAAGGCTTTGCTTTTAGCAGAAAAGCATCAGAACAGATGCAAAGATGCGCTTTTGTTGGCAATGAGCCTTATGACTTTAAGAGTATAGACGAAACTTCCTTGTGGATGTCAGTAGGTTCTACCATTTTAAAAGAACCTGAGATCAGAGAAATAGCTAGATCAGAGCCTTGGCGTTCTTTTTGGGTTACTAAAGATGACACCCATACAAGTTTATTTGACAAAAATGGTAGAGAGCTAAATATAGACCAAAGAAATTTATTAGTGTGGTCTAGGATGTATGATAATGTGCAAGAGTCTATGGAATGTCCCGGAGAAGAGGTGATAAACGATGATGATTTATTGGATGGATGGTTTATAGTGCAGAGAGAAAAACAAGAAACAGACAGAGCATCAAGTGAAGTAGACAGCGCTATTAACAATGATAAAATATCTAACTCACAAGAAATATTCGTGTTTGCCCAAACCAAGGAGGATGCTGATAAAATTGAAGCTGCAAACTCCTATCAGGCCACAATGGTAAAGAAAGAAAGAGAAGCCATACTGAAGAAAAAAGGCGATGCTGTTGATTTAGATTTTAGAGACAGAAGACTTGAACTCCAACAACAATCAAACGAACAATACAAGTCTAAATTTAGGAGATAAAGATGGAAAATTTTGATAAGTTAATTAGACAGCAGAAAGAGTACAAAAGTGCTAGAAACGATAAATACAAATCTGACTCAAAGGATAGATTGTCTAAGATTTTAAAGAAAAAAGTTGAGACAACTATGATAGGGGCTTTAAGCTCTATTGAGGAGCATTTTTGTTTTTTGTGGACAAGTGCGGATGGAGTTGAATTAACGCCAGAGCAAAAGTTAATGTTTGACACTTTTCAAAAAGTCAGATCTGAGATATTAGATAAGGGCAATACTCAAGCTAGAAATGTTGATGCTGAACTCAATCAGTACGATATTAAATGGTTAAGATATTCTGTGGAAATGCCCGTAAAACCCCAAGATTAATTTAGGAGAAACAAGATGGAAAAAGAACAAGAAGTAACACTAGAGAATGGCGAAAAAATAACTATTTTTGTCAAAAAACCAGCAAACAAGATCATATCTTCTGCCGACATGAGAAGGGCTAAGGTTTGGAATGATTGTATTCAAAACGACATTCTAACTAAAAAAGAGCTATCAAAGGTAATGGAGAAACGTGGTATTTGGAGTAAAAAACAAAGCGAAGAAGAAGATGATATTAATCAAAAAATGGCTGTTCTAGAAAGGCAGTTATTCAGAGGTGAAGATGGCAAAAAGCCAAAAGTTTCTGAGGGTAGAGATATAGCATTACAAATGCGACAATTAAGAATGGATCTTAGAAACTTGATTTCTGAAAGAATCTCTTTAGAGGAGAATACTGCGGAAGCTTTGGCGGATAATGCTAGATTTGACTACTTCGTAGCTGAATGCACTTTTTACAAAGATAGTGGCAAAAGAGTGTATAATAATCTAGAAGATTATAATACTAAAAGCTCTGATGCTATTGCTTATGCAGCAGCGTCAATGTTGGGCGATGTTTTGTATAATCTTGATTCATCATTTGAGTCAACCTTACCAGAGAATAAATGGCTCAAAGCATTTAATTTAGTTGATGATAAATTAGCTTTAGTAAATAATGATGGGGAGAATGTTAGTACTGATGGTCAGATCATTAATGATCAAGGTCATTATATTAATGAAGATGGAAAAAGAGTTGATGTGGATGGACTTCCACTTGACGACGATGGAACCTATGTAATGGTTGACTATGAAAACGATCTAGAGCCAGCAAAAAAGAAGGTTACTAGAAAAAAAACAACCAAGAAGAAGCCGGAACCTAAAGAAACAGCCCAAACGGAAAGCTAATGGATAGTGTAGTCAACGTCTAGAGAGATAATATGTCTAAATTTGTACTGACTGCACAGCTTAGACTGCAAGCGCCAACTAACACACGACAGGTTCTCAACCAGATGAGGGGAGAACTGAAGGGTCTTTCTGTACCCGTGACTGTTAAAGGCTCTGTGCAGGCTGAGAAGCAAATCAAAAAAGTTACCGCCGCTACTCAAAAAGCGTCTAGCGCTGCTAACGTGATGGGTAAAAGCTTTGGTGTCGCACTAAAGCGATTTGCCGCATTTACGGTTGCAAGTAGGGCGGTTAGCTTATTTAGTAATACGTTAGCCAATGCGGTTGATGAAGCCATAGATTTCCAAAACGAAATGGTAAAAATCAGTCAGGTGACTGGAAAATCCGTTCGTGAGTTGGGAAGTCTTAGTAAAGAGATTGACAGATTGTCTGTAAGTTTAGGAGCTTCTTCTAAAGAACTTATTGGCGTTACTAGAATTTTATCTCAGGCTGGACTAACTGCTAATCAGACAAAGGTGGCTTTAGAAGCCTTGGCAAAAAGTAGTTTAGCTGCCACCTTTGATGACATAGAGAAAACCGCAGAGGGTGCAGTTGCTATTCTTGCCCAGTTTGGTCAAGGAGTTGGAGCTTTAGAGCGACAGCTTGGTGCTATTAATGCTGTTGCTGGTCAGTTTGCGGTTGAGTCTGGAGACCTTATTGGTGCTATTCGTCGTACTGGTGGTGTCTTTAAAGCTGCTGGTGGTGATCTTAATGAATTCTTAGGGTTGTTTACATCTATTCGTGCTACGACTCGTGAGAGCGCTGAATCCATTGCTACTGGCTTGCGTACTATTCTTACACGTATCCAAAGACCTAAAACCATTCAATACTTGAGTGAGTTAGGTGTTCAACTTACTGATATTAATGGTAAGTTTATCGGGCCGTTTAAAGCTATTCAGGCGTTAAATAAAGCTTTTGGAGATCTTCCCCAAGGTGATCTTAGGTTTGTTCAGATAGCTGAAGAGCTTGGTGGTTTTCGTCAGATTGGTAAAGTCATTCCTCTTTTGCAGCAGTTTGAGACTGCCGAGAAAGCCAGACAAGCCGCTGTTGCGGGCGGCGCTTCTTTAGATAAAGATGCTGAAACAGCACAACAATCTCTAGCTCGTCAGATTGCTAAAACAAGAGAAGAATTTTTAGCTCTTATTCGTGGAGTCACAGAGACTGGCACGTTCCAAGCAATGACAAAAACTGCCTTGAGTTTAGCCAGCGCTTTTATTAAAGTGGCTGATGCTCTGAAGCCAGTCCTGCCTTTGATTGGCGCTTTTGCAGCAGTTAAGCTAACCAAAAGTATAGGCGGGTTTGCTGCCGGTATTGGCTCTGGATTAGGAGCTAGACGTAAACAAGCTGGAGGCATGATTCACGCTTTTAATAGTGGGGGTTACGTTCCGGGAACAGGAAACCGAGACACTGTACCCGCCATGCTCACTCCGGGCGAGTTTGTTATCCGCAAAAGCAGCGTTCAAAAGCTTGGTGCTGATAGACTTGCGGGGATGAATAAATATGCCTCTGGGGGTATCGCCAAAACAAATAAAAAAATAGGAATTGTTTACAAGAATACTGGAAGTGATTCTGACCCAGCAGATTTAAATGGAATTCAAGCAGGTATCAGTGTAATACCTAAATCAAAACGAGGCAAATTAGTAGAAGCTGGTATTTCTACTTTACAATTAAATAATGTAGAGTCTTCTCAATTCAAAACAAATGAGACTGCCAGAAAAGCTTTTGATGATATAAAATCTAGCATAACAGATAAAGTAGCTACTTTAAATAGAAGTGCTGGTCAATTAAGAACTGGGGCTGGCTCACCCGCACCTATCAGTAGTGAGTCTATAACTAAAACTTTAGATCTTTCTTTAGGTAGATTATTTGAAGATTATGTTGGTAATATATTAGGCATAGGAACTCCCGGTAATAGAAACTTTGACTTAGATCAACAATCTGAAATTGCTGCTCTTAATCAGCGTAAACTAACATCTGGAAGAATTGGTGCAGACATTGCTGACATCAAATTAAATGATGGGTCTGCTGCTAGAAAGACATTGTTCAAAAAAGCTTTTAATGAAGGATTTTTTGATAAAAGTATCAACGCTCAGAAGGGCAAGAAAAGGAAAAATAATTTCTTCGGTGGGCTTATACAGAAGTTTGCTACTGGTGGTTTAGTAGAACTCAAACGTGCGGGCGCTGCCATACTTGACCCTGATGAAAACTTCTCAGACTTTAAGTACGACATTGGCGCAGATGACGTAAAGAAAACATTTAATGAATTTAAGAGCTTACCAAGAAATAAAGATCCAGTCAGTCAATTCTACAAAAAGAGTAGCTTTACTGTAAACCGAAAAGGTTTAAATAAAGAAACATCTAACAAATTTAAGGTCGCCCTAGAGGACGGCCTTGTTGATGGCGTTAACTCAGCCGCTAGTTCTTTAGGCTCTGATTTAGGATTTGGGGGTACTAAACTAGAAGGTGGAGCTAAAGAAAACTTCTTGACCTCCGTTAGAACAGGTCTTTACGGAGATTTGTTTGAAAACTTATTAATGACTGGTGCTAAAGGTAGTGCGTTTGTAGGTTCTCCTAATAGACCGTTTGATTTTCCAGATGGTCTTAATTCTAAACTGTCTGATAATTTCTCCGGTCTTCCTTCTAAGTTTATTGATGCAAAGGCTAGTGAGGCCGCTGCTTCTCAAGCCAACATGAAGACTAAAGTGTTGGGGCAAATTAAACAAGAGCTTATTCAAGATGGTATTCTTGCCGCTGACTATCCGGGCAAAAAGGACGTAGAAGGACAGAAGAACAAAAGAGCCGCTAGAACCTCTAGAGAGCTAGCAGACAAAAAAGCAAGAGGCATTGGGTTCCCAGCTAGGAGAAAAGCTTCTGGTGGTGGTATTAGTGGTCAAGATACTGTACCTGCATTACTTACTCCCGGTGAGTTTGTAATAAGTAAGAAGTCTGCACAAAGTATTGGGTATGCTAATCTAAGTAGAATGAACACTAAGGGTGTTACTGGATTTAATACTGGCGGTCCTGTTGGTGTAAAAAGATTTGCTAGAGGTGGAAAAGCTGGTGGTGGTGTAGGTGGAATTGCTGACATCGGCCTTGCTGTTGGCGCTTTAAGCTCATCATTCTCTGGTTTTATTGATAAGAGTGATAAAGCTAGTGACGCTCAATTTGCAACTGCTGTTGCCGCCGAAAGATTATCTCAAGCACTTTTACAAGGTATTATATTATTTAAAGTTATCGGTGGTCTTAGAAAAGGAATCACTGACTGGGAAAAGGGAGTTAACAAAAGCAAACAAGCCGTTGAGGAAAAAGCTCAAGCTGATAAAGAAGCAGCCTCGGAAAGTGGTGAATCTGCATCAAAAGCTGGCTCAGAAAAAGCTAAGGTGGACAAGGAGGCTGCCCAGAAGCCAGAGAAAAAGAAAGAAACAACAGTAGAGAAGTCTGACAGAAAAGCCAAGGCTATTCAAAGACAACAAGGAATAAAGAAGAAAAACGTAGAAGATACCCGTGTCGGTCTTGAGGAATCTAAGAATGTTCAAAACAGACAAGAACAACAAGTAAAAAATAAAGAAAAAGATGTAAAGTCACTTCAAGACGAACAATCTAAAAGACAGGGTGTTGCCAACCAAGCAAAGAAAGAAAAAGAAGATTCTTTTAAAGATACTATGAATCTTCAGAGGAAAGAAAAAGCATCAGCAGCAGACCTCAAGGCAAAGCAGGGTGACTTTAAGGGAGAGAATGATAAATTAGCCGCCGCAGATAAGAATAGAAAATCTGTAGCTGGGCAGGTAGCCGAAAAGGATGCAGAGGCAAAAAGAACCCAAGATCGCTTGAAGGGCAGCAAACAGCGTGAAAACGAGTCTGTAAAAAATGTTGGGAAGTTTGAGAAAAAGAATAGAGACATTGATGCTAAGTTGGTTGACAACAGAAAGAAACAAGCTTCACTCAATAAACGCTCTATTGATGACCCCCAAACAACAGAGGGTGCTTATAAGTCTTGGTCAAAACTTAAAGAGGCAGAGAAGCAGCTTACCAATCAACGAAATAAAAATGACGCATCCATAGATAAAAACGTAAATAATCTTAGACAACAAGAACAGGTTACTGCTGGACTTGCTAAAGAGTATAGTTCAGCTAAAGCGAAGGCTGACGGAGCTAGACAATCTTTAAATACAGCTAATGCTGAATATAAAAAACAAGATAAGGTTGTTGAGGAATCAGCACGATCCCTTAAAAAATCCTACAATGCTAATCAACAAGCAAGTAAAGCTTCAAAAGATTCTGCCAATGTTACGAGGGGTAAAATAAAGGCAGAGAAAGAAGCTAAAAAAGCCGTACTAAATGTTAGCGGTCCATTAGAAGCCGCTGAGAAGAAGCTTGCAGGTTCTAGAAATCAATTGAAAACTGCGACACAAAAAGTTGAAGTAGCAGATCTTAAACATGTTAACGCCAAGAAAAAACTTCAGGGTGCTAACAGCGCATTAGACAAGGCGGGAGAAAAGCAGATAAGATCTAGAAAGAAACTAGCACTAGAAGAAGGTAAGGCTTTAGCCAGTAGTACTAAATTAGGTAAAGGCTTAGTATTTCTTGGTGACAAGTATAAAAAAGTTGGCGCAAAATTTGTAATTACTGGTAGGAATATACAAGCCGTTGCTGCAAAGGCAGGGCTGTTAAATAAAGCTACTGGTAAAACAGCAAAAATAATGAATACGGCTTATCGTGCTAGGATACGATTAGGCAAAACTATTGAGAGAACTGGTTTAAAACTAAAAAAGTTTGATCGTACACTTCAAAAAGTTGCTAGAAGTGCAGGTAAATTAAAAGGTTCCTTTGGTGTTGGCGGTAGAGGTAGAGCAGCGGTTGCTGGTGCTGGTAGATTGGCCTCTGGTGTTGGCGGCGTTGCAGCTATGGCAGCAATGCTGGGTCAGCAGATTTCTGGAGCTATATCAGAAATTGCCGGTAGACAAAAAGATCAAGCTATTGGTAGAGGTGACATCAAAGGCGCTGGAAAAGGCGCTCTTGCAGAAAGCATGTCAAACGAAATAGGAAGAGCGTTTACTTTAGCCGGGGCGGGACAACTTATATCAGATGCTTTTACTGGTAATAGTAGTTTTGCTAAAGGTGCTAGTCAGGCTATAGCAAATAGCGTTGCTGAAGCTTCTACAGAAGCTGCTTCTGGTTCGCAACAAAGACTACTCAAACAAAGCGCCGCAGGCGGTATTAGCGATGACGATTTGCTTAGACAGGTTGGTGGCGCATCTGCTCAAGCTATGGACAAAATTAATTTTAAGGGCAAGCAATTTGGTACAGAGGTTGACGCAGCAACTAAAGATAGAGCAAAATCAGAACTCAAAAAGAATGAGTCAGAGGCTCTAAAAATCGCTGCCAAATCAGCTACGTCAATGCAAGACATGCAAAAGAAAATAGCATTGATGGGCAATCAGACCGGACATACCACAGAAGAGCTAAAAAGATTGGGTAGACAATTCTTCTTAGTTGAAGAAGCTGCTAGGGCTGTAGCAAGAGCTAACTTTGACAACGCTAAAATGATGTCAGCCTTTAATAGCGCTAGTGTTTCTGTCAATACTTTCTTAAACTCTTTACAAACAGGATCATTAAGTTTAGAAGATAACATAGCAACGTTTGAAGCTTCTCTCTCTAACTTTGGAATGGCAGAGCAGGGAAAACAAGCTCTTGAGCAAGCTAGACAAGATGTTTTATCATCTATAAATGCTCCCGCTGGTTCAGAAATGGGCAATGCCGTAAACAGAAGCTTTGACAGGGCGGCTGGTGTTCAAGAATTCATGGGCAGTATTCAGTCACGAGTTTCGGGAGCGAGTATAAGTCAATCCAGTCAGGAGTCTGCTAGCTCAGACTTAAAAGCAGCATTGTTATCAGGTGTTTCAGATTCTGACATAAGAGCTAACATAGAATCTCAAGTTAATGCGTTAGGTGATATTCGCGGTAAAGACATATCCGGCATTATTAGTCAAATTAAATCTGGCTTAGATCCTCTCACCCAAGGGGCTTTAAATTCCGCTAAAGCACTGTTGACGCACCAGAAGACAATTGTTGCTTTAACACAACAAAGAAGAAAAACAGAGCTTGATTATATAAAAGCACAACAGCAAGCTGTTGACACACAGTTAGCTGCTGCTAAAAGGTTTGAAGAGTTTGGTGGAGCTAAATTAACTCCGGGACAGCAAAAAGGTGCGGCAATCACCAGAGCTAACTTCCAACTCAAAGACGCTGGTCTCAGCGGTCTTAACTCTGGAACTGCCGGTGATGTTGGAAATCAAAGAGCGCAAATCGCTGGACTTTTAAATGATCAAATAATAAAAAGACAGGGTGGCGGATTCCGTGGTGCTGGAGGTGTTGACGAAGATAGAATTAAAGAACTAAACGGTAGTATCAATGGTCTTATAAAATTCACAAACCAAAGAATGGACCAGATTAAAGCAGAGATTGCTATAATTGATGAAAAGAACGCTGCTGAAAAAGCTTCTATGGAAAGCTTGCTTTCTGGAGATATAGCTGGATTCTTAGATCAGCAAGCTGCTGCTGGGGCGGCTGCTGCGTTAAGATCTGGTAGTGCTGATCTCGCCTCCCTATTCGGTGGTGACGCACAGTTAGCCGCAATTAAGAGTATACAAAAAACAGAAGATCCCGCTGTGGCAAATAGAGCAGCGTCAATAGCTCTAGGTCAGATGGGTATTACAGATCCAAACGCTGCTGGTATCTTAACTGGTACAGATCCAGAAAAGACAGCACTTAATCAACAAGGGCAAGCCTTGGCTCGTGAGCAAGCAGAATTAGCTGAACTTCAAGCTCAGTCTGCTAAGATGGAAGTTGCTAGCGCAGAAATGAACATAGCAACAGCAAACTTAAAGTTTGAAGGAGAGATGAATCGTCAATCTAGAGAAACAGAAAGAGCTACGAGGTCCGGTGCGCAGGTTGGGGCTGGGCTAGGGGCGCTTCCTTTGGCTCGTGGAGGTGTTGTTTATGCCAACAAGGGTATATTTGTGCCTCGCGGAACAGATACGGTTCCAGCTATGTTGACCCCCGGAGAGTTTGTTGTAAATCGCAACGCAGTGCAGCGTGGTAATAATTTACAAATACTAAGAGCTATGAATAGTACAAACGGTCCTACCGGTCAAGCAGCAGCCATGTCTGGCGGCGGTCAAGTAGGATACTATGCACTTGGAGACATCGTACAAAGTTTTGGCAACATAGTAGGAAATCTTGCTCCTTCTATCTCAGAAGCAGCGTCTGTATTTTCACCATTCGTAGCTGCTGTAGAAAAACTGTCAAATATTGAAATAGGTGTTTCCTCCAAACCGGTAGACGTTACTGTTACGCTCAACGGAGCAAACATATTAAGTGTTATAGATGATAAAATATCTAATGAGGTATTAAATGCGGTGGCTAGAGAAATTCCACAATACAAAACAAATAGCTCTGGAGCAGTTTCAAAATCAGCTTCCACACTCAACAATAATGGTTGATGTACATTACATATCTAGGATTAACAGGAAATGACTAACAGACACACAGCAAGTCTAGAGTGTACCTGCGTAAAAAAGGTAAATACTAACATCAACGCTGTTGGTGGTATTAGCGCAAAACTAGGGTGCAATGCAAATTTAAAAACTAAAGTTACGGCTGTTGGCAAAATACAGTCGCGTAAATCTTATTGCCACCCTGTATTCAAGATGGCAAAAACCAATGGTGCTACTGGATCACTCGCTCAAGCAAATATAGTCACCTCTGGATTCTTTCCTGTTTTCGGGTCTTTTATCAATGAGACCCCTCAAGTGGGCGATCAGATCACTTTGTATGAAGACGGATCTCCACATTCTTATAATGTTGAGGGTTATGAATCTATAGATTTAAGTCTAGGTATTCACAAGATATTCATAGATTACACCACAAGTTCATATGCAAAAGATGTTTCTGGCGTTTGTGGTAGCGAACCCTATACAAACTTGATAAGAGCAAGTGCGTCTGAGGCTAATATATTTACATGCTCTGGCGAGTTTTGTATTGACAGGATTACCAACCCTCGCGCAACTTGGGCTAAAGGTTTTAGTGGCGAACTTGTTGGTGAAGCAGAAGTTAACAGTAAGTTGGCTGGAATCATTACCACCAGCGTACTAATGTCTGGTGTTGGATTAATAAATAACTCTGGAATGAGAGCAGAGTATAGCGTAAAACAAGAAGTGGCGAACACTGGATCGCTTATAAATACTTATACAGATAAATTTAGAGGATCATTTAGTGACTATGAATGTCTAGAGATCTTATACCCTAGTGGTGACAAGACTATAGATGGACAATTTGGAGGATTTATCACAGCCTCTGGAAGCACTAGTGGTTTGTATGACCATATAGATGAAGGTGTGTTTATAGGTGATTACGATAAGCAGTTTGGAATTAGCACTAGAATTGCCGATGATGATATCACATTTATAACGCCAAGTGCATACAAGACAGAGGGCGAATATCAATACAAAGGATTACTGACTACATTTAGAGTTAGACCTGATGAGTCTAGATTGAGAATTAGAGCATCCGCACCGCTTGCTAATTACGAGTCTAGGATTGCACCTAGATATACACTACACAATATTAAGTTTCAAGATCCATCCGGTAACTTACTTATTAAGTATGAAGATATAATACTCAAGGGCGATACAGATTACACTAACCCTAAGACGTTTAAAAATTATACTACGTATTCTCTAAAGCCTACCGAGAATATATTTGATGATTACGATTGGCAACGAAGGCATACGCCTCACACGGACGAGATTTATAGTTATATATTAACATTTGACGTTAAGGTAGAAGCTCTAGACGATCCGTTTGACAGAGGTTACAGTATAGGTTTTGAAGAAAAACCAAGACTATTTACCAGCAAGAGTACTCCTAGTGATTACTTAGCTCTTGATGGCGCACCGCTATCTACACAAGATCAGTCATTAATAAACCCAACAAAAAACATCAGGATATCTGCTGTTGAAATTTGTAACAGTGGTTTAGATACTAACCTTGGCCTATCTGCACCAAGGCCAGAAGACTACATAAATTTCTTCTTGCAAGTCCCAGAGAAGGGTAGAAGACTAGAAAGAAAAATTATACCTAGTTTCATGCCTTTAGCAGAGGTTAACAATCGTGGCATATGGCCCGCCGTTAGTAGTATTTGGGATCATAAACATTTCCTCAACGGTAAAATGGGTGACAATCTAGATAAGTGTGGCGCTGATCAGATAATTAAAGCACTAAGAAAAGATACCTACACCGATTACACAGCTTTAAACACTACGGGACCACATCTAGACTCCGGCAAGTTAATAATGAAGTTCTCCCACGGAGCTTCTATGGTTAGTGAAGTTACACCCGGAGCGTTTCATTGCGGCTTTGATCAGAACATGTGTCCTATTTGGTGGGAACCCAGTGGAGCATTTAACACAGAGAATAAAAGAGAGCTTGGTGTTGACGATGGGTATTTTGAAATTGAGTCAATCACATTAAAAGTTCTAGCTAAAAAAGAAGATCGCCCCGGTTCTCGTGATTTTGTTATAGACGTTGTAGGCTTTAGTGATGACGGATTACTAAATGTAACTAGCGCTCAGAGTGGATTTTTACAAAACCCTGAGAGTGTTCAACTAAACGATCAAGTCATCTATAGTGAGGGAACACACCCCGTAACTAGCGGGTTGTTGGGACACGGTAATGACTTAGGCTTGTCTACAGAGAGCTTGTCTGAAAAAGATAAATATATAGAAACTAGTGGCAATCTTGGCGGTGATCATTACGAGCTAACCAGATACCCTCTTGTTCAAAGTACTGAGTTTAAAGAGTACGAAGTACCATTACAAATATATGACAATCACACAGAACTTGGCTTGCCTAGAAAGCATAATATAAGTTCTATGTTTGAGCATTTATATTTAGATATATACCCAATACCAAGTGGCGCTGCGATAGCTAGTGCTTATCTCTTAGTTAGGTATAGACCACAGAACGCTCTCAAGCTATTAACTCAGGGCGGTGAGTGCATTAGGTCCATTCAAGATGGCAGGTCTGAAGGAGCTATATTCCCGACAACAAGACAAGCCAATGATGATATACTCAATGCTGGTTCTGGTTACGGACTAATATCAAAAATAGATAATATTCCACACGCTTACACAACTCCTTCTAGTCTAAAAACAAACTACGCTAGAAGATGGAGAGGTATGAAAGGTGTAGTGCGTGGTCCATACGATCCAGATATGTTTGGGTTTGGATTTGAAAACCCGCATGTAGACTACCCATTCTTACACGGCTTCTATCGCTTTGACGAGCGGGCGGGTAGCTTCTTTGCTTCGTCAGACTTCCACTCGTCTGGTTTAGGTAGTTCAAATATAGAATTCAATTTGACTTCTAGTATGGATGCCAACGTATACAAAAATGTAGGCTGGAGATTTTCTTCTGGTACGCTATTTGAAGACAACTTACCGGGATATAGTGGCGATTATAAAACTTCTGACTGGACCTCTCTTGCTAGTGGTATCGTAAACTTCCAAAATGACCCGATGTACGGCAAGATAACAGACGCTTTTTCTGCCGTAGTAAGAGTGTCTGGACAGAGCGGGGGAAGTTACTTAGATGTTCAAGATACAGTTGGTGATTATGTAGATACTTCCGGTGGATTTGCGTTACATTTAAGGTTTACTCCAGACTCAACGGTTTCTGGAATAGATTACGACCTATTCAATTCTGGAGTCTTGCTATCTAAGTGGCATACTCCTAACGATATGGATTTTGTGCTTGGATATAAAGACGGAAAGTTGATTGCCCACGCAAAAGACATTGACAATAATATTATAACAATACAAGATGATGTTATGTATAGTGGTTATCAATACCCACTATCAGTTATACTAACTTATAACGATCATAACAGTAGTGGTCTCAAGCTATACACTGACAACGAATTATATCAAGGTGAGTGGAATACACTAAGAGCTAGTTCTGATCCATTCAGAAAAATTAGAATACCCGCCGCAGACTCAGAGGGTATACAAGTTGGCTGGTCTCAAGGATCTGGCGTTGGGTTTAATATGCTAGTGTCAGAATTTGGCATATCAACTTACAGTTCTGGTGTTGACACTCTATACGGCTCTGGAACCAATATCGTAGAATCTAACCCTGACTTTACCTACAAGCAGGTAACAGCGCAGTCATTCCTTGAGGGGCATAGAGCTAAGTTTTTCCAGCCAGAAGAATCTCACGTAAACGATACCTACAAGCTGCCAAGCTATGTAGATGAAAACTCATACCATGATTGGTCTTTGGGTGACTTCCACTTCCCAGATTTTACCACAGCATTTGCTTCCTTGGCTAGTGCGGTTGGAAAAAGAACTAATAGAGACTTAATTAATTTTCATCTTGTAAGTAGTGGTATTCCTTATGTAAATCAAACCGATCTATCAATGGAAGATTGGCCTATCACTGTAGACAGTGGCGTTTGCTACCACACACAAATTGAAAATGATTTTCTAAGATTTAATCTAAGTGAGGCAGCGGATAACTTCTACGCCATTCCAAAAAGAATCACAAAAGATCTTCCTCGCGGATATGTCTTTGGTGAAGAAGCACTGGTAGTAGATACTATTCTAGATCATAAAACATCAGGCGAGATAGTTTGGGATGGCTGCTCCCATGACCATCACGGACCTGACCCTGATCGCTATGGTCCTAAACTTATTGTCAGTTTGTACACTAAGCGTAAAGATCCTTACTGGGTTCCAGACCAGCCAAACTGGGGTTTGATAAACAGAGACATCCATTACTTAGCGCCTCGCAGCGGTATGATGATGCTGAAAAGTAAATTTACTTACGAAAATTTGCTTGACACTTCCGAGGGTTGGTCACTATTCCCAGAAGAGCCTAGACTAACAGAGTTTACAGAAAAGTATTATTCTCAAGACATTGACGATATGTTCTTGCAGTATGATTTGGTTTATCCGTCTGGTGGTAAATTTGAATCAGATATTTATGTCCACACATCTCATGTTAGACTAGATGACGCATTTGTAAAATGTACCGATACTTCAGGTACGATGAACTTAATGGCAAGTGGTGCTAATGTTAAAGATGCAGGCTTCCACGACCCCGGACTCAACCTGTTTGCTAAATGCGAGTGGATGCCAATAAGCGGAGAAACTCTCAACCTATCTGTGGGTGTTGCTCAGTCCTATTCTGTTCAACTTCCTTCCGGGATGCCATTATTTGCTTCTGGTCAATTTAGAGAGAGTCAGGGTTTAAATCTTTATACAGCCTCCACTGTACAGGTGGCATCTGGTGTGAACCTTTACGCCTCCGGTGAACTTAGAGAGCTAGTAGGCCCATCGGGAGAAAATTTAAATCTTACGATTTCAGGTAAGGATATCAAAATTTCTGAGATGCCACTGGTTATCAGAAATACAGATTTATCTTACATTCCAAGTGGCGGAATGTTACCATTGTTTACCTACGCTGTAACTCCGGGAACTACTGGTGATCGCCAGTTAATGAGTCTGTATGTAGAAAACAATCAGAGCGTTCTTCCCGAAGGCGATAGACTACAAGGCTCTGGGTTCCTCCCTCTATACCTGTTTGCATCCAGAAGGTTGTATGATCGTCAACCTCAGAGTGAAATGCCTCTGTTTATAAAGAACGAAAACAGAGATGTATCTGGAATATTACCTCTAGTTGCATTTGCGGGTGATCGCGTAACCAATCAAATTTCTTCCACTGCTGATGGCACTAACAACTTTGGTGATCAACAGATTGGGTTAAACCTGTACATTCCAAACTATGGAGGAAAAGGTTCACCATTCTTCAATTGGTTTAACGCTAATCCCGGAACTGGAATAACAATTAAAGATAATGCTTACGCCACAATCCCTGTAAGCAACGAGATTAGAGGTGTAACAACGGTTGGGTTTGGAGAGTGTGTTACAGACCCAGCTTTAAGAACAGATGAAACAGATTGGAGACCAGACACATGTGAAAATGGCGGAATATTTAGAGCCATTGATACATATACAAATTCAGAAGCCTTAGACTTTGGAGGTCAAGCTGGAGGGTACAGCGGTAATTATTATGCAATTAGAAAATATACTAATCTAATTCCAAATGCAGCTTACTTTGCTACGCTAAAAATAACTACTGGTCAAACAGATGCAATTAAAGTACCTAGAGACTTTGAAGAATGGGAGTATGGAACTTGTGGTCCTGACTTCCGTGAAGACGCTGAAGGAAACCCACTAGGCTGTTGCACAGCAGATTGTGATCAAAACTTAGTTTACTCTGGATTAAAATTAACTGGTGACGCCCCATACATGAGCGGCATCCAAAGCCTAACACCCCCCTCTGGAAGAAATGAAGGGGATGAATACGGACGTTGCGTTGCTGTAACCGATGACTTAATGGCTGTCAGTGCAACTAAGGCAAATGTGGTTGACGAAGAAGATGCAGAGTTCTTAATACAAGAGGCTGGAAGTATAACTCTTTATCGTCGCAATATAGACGTTGCCGGTAAAAAAGCTTACTGGGAGATGGAGGATAAGCTTTCACTACCATCTGGTTACAAACGTGACTACGTTGTTAAAAAATTACCAAACCTTATAAAATACGGTGAATTTAGAATATCTGGTCAACAGTGGAATGTTGGTCAAGAGGGTAGAGAACTGGGTAGCTCTATGGATATTGGCTTTGTTGGAGCTAACAAAGAAAGAGAAACAATTGTTGTGGGCGCTCCAAAAGCAAAGTGGACTAGAGAATTCCCAGATGTGGTTACGTCTGGAGTGCCAGTCGCTATAATGGTTTTTGTTGACCAGTTTGAGTTTGTTGACAAGAAGATTAAAGAAATAATTACTCGTGGTAAAAAATGGGAGCTATTATACAAATACTTCTCAGCACCTTGGAACGCACAGACAGATCACGAGTTTAATCCTAGACTAGATGTAAAAGTTATAGTTTATGAGTTAGCATATCATAACGAAGATAAGTTCCCAACTTCAAACAAATATAAAGATTCTTTCCGTCATCGTTACATCCCAAGGATGGACGATTTTGAATTAAGAAATGACCTTGGCACTAGAAATGTTTATAACTTGATGGTTAGCGGAATCAAAGAAGAGTTCTTAGATTTGTTCCCACCAGAAACATTTGGCCCTCATAGCGGTGTTCCACCAATTCTAGGCGTCTTTGAAGAAACCAGTCACAGTACAATGGCTGGAGCAGCATTTAGGATTAATGAAGAAAGCGTTATTGATGACTTTGTAGATTTTTACAATGTTTACTCTGAGCGTAGTGGTGTTGTTAATCCAGAAATTCCAGAAGCTGCTAGAGGATACGTAAGAAGAGAAGACGGAGCATCTCAGGTTTGGGAGCAAGCGTCTTTGTCATTGATAGATAATACTCTTGATACTGGCAATCTTTCTAACGCTAAGATATTTGGTACAGATCATGATGTTATGAGTTTTGTAACTAGCGGGTTTGGTCAAGAGTGGGCAAAGAATGATTTGGGAGAATTCCAAATACCACCACCCTCTGGCGGTAGAGCATATGTCTTTGAAAAAGAAAACGGCAAGTTTAATTTAGTACAAGAGATTATACCTTACAGTGAAAGAAATCAAAACGAGGGTGACGAAGATCGTGACGACTGGGGTGACTTTAGAATTTCTCGCAACGATAGGTTTGGTCACTCTGTAGCTATTAGTAAGGACACAGAGACTATTTCCATAGGTTCGCCATATACAGGTAAACCTTGTGAAATATTTAAACGTGACGATTCTGAAAACACCAGAATGTTTGACAAGTTGAGAGAGTGGTTGGCATACACAGGTCTGTCTGACTCAGTTACTAAATACGATGAATTGATATTAGCTTCAGGGGACAGAGAAGTACAAGAGTATGTTTACAATGACTTAAATCAAACAAACAAATTTAAGCTAAGAACAGATCAAAACTTCTGGGGTAACGACACAGTTCAACTCTATAAGCCTATTTATGATTACGGATATTCCGACATAACGACTACGGGTACTTGGCAATTTATATTAAATGAATTTTTAGGAACATCTAGATTAGGCTATAGCACCGCTGTTAGTGATGACGGTAAGACTGTGGCGTTTGGCGCTCCTACAGACTCTATGAATGAGTTTGAGGATAGCAACGTCTGGTACAAGGGGCATCAGGCTTGGGCCTCTTACACTAACGCTGGAGCCGTTAGAATATTTGAATCTAAGCTCTACACACCACATAGTGGCGTAGTTGAATTTACTAGATTTGGAAACTTAGATAGGGCGGTACATCCAACGGAAAGAGAAGCTGGTTACTATGATCAGATGGAGCTTTACTTCAGACCTGATGGACGACCCACCAGAAGGATGGAGTTTGAGGAGATAGAAATACCAAGAGATGCTGGCCTTGCATTTATCATTACTCCAGAGCTTGACGCTACTAGTGACGAGATTGTAGACAATATTAAAAATTGGTTAGCTTTAGGCGATAGAACATTAGTTCTTGTTGGCAATGATCCAATGTGGGAAGAGAACGGTTTGTATAGAGAGTCCAATGACATAATAAACAAGCTTCTCAAAAAACTTGGCTCTAGGATGACTATCATTCCAGCGGATACAGAGTACGAATCTTTAAATGGCTGTGTAAGCACGGAAGATGTATTTAACGACAGATACAATGTAACCAAAGCTTTCTTACCAGAATATGCTCACACTCAATATGACGACTATGACTCTGCCATCAGTAAGCCCAACATGTTTGCTAAAGGTGTGGGTAGTATTAAAGTGGATGTGTCAGATTTAGGTTTAGATCAATTAAATCGCTACGCACCATGTGACGATCTAAACGGAGAGTTTTGCGCTTTACCAATTAAGCATCTGGGAGATCCTAGATCTCAATGGAATTCAAGTTGTCTAAGTGCTGCCGGATTCCCTATATATTATAAGACTAACTGGGGTTTCCATTTTGCTAATCCTAGTCCAGCCGCTAGCTGTGTAGATTACCCTCAATCTCCAGAACCTTTGATAAATAGACCTTATGAAGACGTTGTTCCTATTCTGACCGCCGCCGAGCATCTTCCTGATATTCCTTGGTTTATACCAGAGGCCAGTGGTCATCGCGTTTGGAAGGAGCCTGTATTCAAGAGGGTTTGCACACCTCAGTTTGGCGAAACCTGTGACTTCGTAGATCATAATTATGACGAAGTTGCATTTAGCGTCAAAGAAGATCAAGAGTCTATTGTTACTGGCGACTTTGCAGAAAACCACAGTTTGATAGAGTTCGGCTTTAAGCAAAATAGAGGCGGCTTTATTGATCCACCAAAAGAAAACACAAGAGACGGATTGTTAAAAGGTATTGGAAATGTAAATGAAAAAATTACCATAACTCAAAAGAACGTCATTTTATCTGACAAATCTGTTTTAGCATTGAAAGAAAAATACTACACTTATGACACAGACGGTAAGCAGGTAGATAAAAATAATGATATATACTTTATAGCTTCGGTAAATGGCGAAAACAACTCCAGCTTCTCAGACGGTGGTAGTCTTGAGAACCCCGGAGGAAATAGTGATCAAAATATTCTGTTTTACTTGAATATGATTAAAACAGACTGTGATGTTGCACCTATTGTTTTACAGCTTGGCGGATGGACAAATAGAACTTCATTCACGGATGCTTATGCTAAATCTATATTAAAAACAAAACTATCTACATTCTTGAATGATCCAGATCAAAATACAAGCAATGTTATAGAAAATGGAGTTTATGGACCCGGAGACTCAATACCATCATATGTAGATGTTGTTTGGATTGCTAACCCAGATGGTCAACCTTCAGATTCAGATATTACTATCTTGAAAAGTTGGCTTGCTCTTGGTGACAAAAAAATAATAATTACCTATGCTGGATATAATTCGGGAAGAAGATCTAGCTATGCACAGAACGTTACAGTTATTGCCGAAAAATTAGGTTTAAAGACTAGACCTTGGACTAAACCGTGCGAAGGAGGATTCTTTTCTGTACCCGGATTCCAAGACACCAGCGTGGTGGATCAAGGTAATAAACAACCTTGTTGCCCCTATGACTTTGATGAAGGTGTGCAAAAAATAAATGCAGCTACTGATCCAGTGCAAGGTTGCGAGAATGGATATTGCTGGTCGCCATTATTCCCGTCTTACTGCAACAAAGTAGATACTAATATTGATAAACTTTCATTAAGGTGGGAGTTCTTTGAGGGGGTTTTTGATGAAATAACAGACGGTGAGTTTCTTGAGCCTTATTCATTCATTCCATTGTCTGGGGGTGGAGACTATCAAGACATAGTTTGGTACGAAACAAAAATTCAAGAAAAATGTCCAAATGTGAGCAAAGACAACACTTGGTTTATAGATGGTAGCGGCATAGCATCATTCCAAGGTCTTCCGGGATCTGGGTATAGGATTTGGGTAAACTGGGTATCTGAACATAAAAATGAAAAATACCCATTAGCCGCAAGAATAGAAAGAGTATTTGGCGATGACTGCACCGCTGTAGACGAACTCCACTGCGATGCTGCTCAGTTTAGATACTTTGGAAGGGGTGATGAGCCGGGACAAGGACCGCAGGGTGATAACGGTGGATTGAAACAAACTCTGGTTGGTCTTCCAGAAACTAGCGCCTTGGATGTTAGGGCTTGTAAAGACGGTAAGATAGAAATACACTTTAACACAGATCATATTAGTTCTAGAGGGGGTGGAATATCTCATCCTTATCAACCACACGACCCAGCAGATGGACTACCTCAAACACCTAGAATATTGTCAGTATCTGGAGCCTTGCTACCAATAGAAAAATCCATTGTACGCAAATCAGATAAATGTAAAGATGTTTTCCAATACTTTATTACACATTACGATCCTTGGTACACTCCTGCTAGAAGCGGTGTAACTCCGGGTGAATTTAGACCAATAAAGCATGAAAGTCTTGAGTACTGCTCTCCCGGCAATGGAGATTGTCCACCTAGAGGTGAAACTGAAATAGAAGACGGCCCAATCTTAGCGGCTGAAGAATTTGAACATTTCTCCGCTGGGGCAAATGGTCATCGTCGCTCCAAGATAGTCGTGCTTTCTGACTCCACTATGATTCAAGGTCAGTGCGCCCACTACAGAAATGATTCACTGGGTGAAAACCAAGTATTTATAAGAAGTCTATATCCTATTAGTCCAGATAAAAGAGATGATCAAGATCTAGGATTTAAGTTTTCGGGATCAAGCGATACCCAATATAGATTTATACAAAAGCTACGCGCACCAGAGCGTGGAAGTGTTGCTAAATACTATGCAGCAACAGGTATTAATAATATACCTTTCATGCACGCTAGTGCTAGTGCTAATACAGATTTAAGTAAATATGTTGATAACGAAGACTATTATCATCCAGCAGATGTTTTCCGTCAGAAAAATCCAAAAACCGCTATAGAGTTTGAGCAACAAATTGAAAAGTTTGGAAACGATGCTGGCGTTGGTGGTAAGGCTACTTATGGTCCATACCCAAGATACAGTGGAGATTTCTTAAATCAAGGAACTTACGACATTAACGGTAACGTTAAAGACTTCTTGGTTGACGCTGGGCGAGGTGGAGGGATGCCAGAATTAATGCAGCTAAACGGAACAGACTATCTAGACTTTGATATATACACTTCCGGCTGTCCCGGCGATTTGTTTGGATTCTCTATAGATTTAACTAACGACAAACTAATAGTAGGAACTCCATTCAATGGCTACCATACTGAAAATGTTGCCAGTGGAGTTAGCGGTATAGTTCAATGGCATGAAATTCTCAACGATCCAAGCAGATCAGGGCTGATGCTTAGTCAGAATGGTGGTGCTGGTTCAGCTTTCTATTACTCTAGAACTGGAAGCGGAAAGAATGTCGTTAGCGAAAAGCTACCTTGGGAGTTTAAACAAAAGATCAAACCAGATAGTGTAAACGTTGGTATTGACAACGCATCTGTATCAGATCTGTTTATCAAAAAGGGTAACAATAATTTAAGTAATGACTTTACATTAGATCACGCAGGTAGAACAGACCAGTATGGTTATTCTGTAGCTATAGACGCAGACATGATAGCTGTTGGCGCTCCTAATCATGATTTTGAAACGCTACATCATCATATATATTATGGAGACTCTGCCTATCAACGTAAAAGCTTTAATGCAGAATTTAAAATACCCGACCATTCTTACTATGACTTAGGAAGTTCAGGGGTAAGAATAGATAAGTTTGCACAGACTAGTGGCACAATGGTTCTTAATCACGGAGCAGTGTTTAACTACAGGCACAGTTTAGTTGACTTTGCCAAGAGAGAGAAGTCTTGGACGTTTGCGGAGAAGTTAATTTCTCACGGTTATCATGCAAGATCTGGCAGCGTTTTCATTGGAAGTGATTTAACGTTTAGTGGTTGTGAGAATGATAACTTTGGAAAATCTGTAAGTATATTTAGATCAGAACGTGGGGACAGTGACTACACACTTGCTGTGGGCGCTCCTTTCCACGACCACGCCGTTAGCGGCAACCACCATAGCAGCGGACTACCTAACGCTGGAGCGGCTTACAGCTACGATGCAATGCTTAGAGAGCAACTACCATCAATACCAAATGGTGGAGGATTTATTGATGTTGAAATATTTGGAGGTCGCCCAACGGATAGGGGTAGAAAGTTAACACGCAGAGTGTATCAAAATGAGACTGGAGGTCCAATTACTTACCTGTCTTCAGGAATTATATTCTCAAACGCAAATGGAGATATATTTATAGAAGGTTCTGGATTTGATCCAAGCGAAAAAGGCTTTGTAGCACATAGACCGTTTGTAGAATCTGTGGTGGGAGATGTGCTTCGTGGCGATCCAGCAGACAGTAGCTTGGAGTTATTTGTGAGTGGTATTCCAATGCCTGTCAGTGGAGATTTACCATTAACGATTACTGGTCCAGATCAGGCAACCGTGTATAATAGTATGAATCTTTATAACTTTGGAGCGTCTGGATACAGCAGCGGGACAATGCCATTGTTTGCGGCCAGCAAGAGTGGCGAAACTAGCGGTATATTAAATCTTAGCATAACGAGTACTCAAGTTACTGAAAACCTTAATTTACGACTTAGAGGTAAATAATGCCAATTAGAATAAGATATAAAAATCAATCATCACAAGAGTGTACCATCAGGCCCACTCCTTTGATATCTATTGATACTAACTTATTGAAAAACGGCGCTGGGGATACATACGGTATCACTTATTCTATAACACTTACTGGAACCCTGCTTCCAGACGAGGGTACTCCTTACGCACTGTCTAGTATTCCAGACGCAAATAAAACTATAGATGGACAAATTAATAGTCCATATAAATTCTTTGATCATGGATCTAGCCCTGTCCCTAGCTTTGTTGGACCTTACAAATCTTTTGATAACAATACATCTCACACGGGGGCGTCAAACAGACCAACCAGACAGAGAGTACCAGCACTAGAAGAAGCTACAGCTATTCTATCTAAACAGAGATCTTTGAGGGCGTTGTTTGCCCAAGACGGTCAACGGATAGAAATTACTGATATTAATGAAGATATACCATCTGTAATTGTTTACCCAAGAGTTACAAACATATCTTTCTCTGAAGGCACATATGTAACTAGATCTGATTACACCATCAATTTAGAAGCTGACGTATTATTGCATAGAGATCCTGAAGGAGAAAAGGTAGACCTTGAGAGTAGTAAAATACCCATAGGTAATGGGAAAGAAGATTTTAACTTTGATGCAATTAACACTACTGAGCAGCAGCTTATAGCTTCTTTAAGTGGTGCATTTATCGCCAATTTTACTGAAGGTTGGAATATAGAACTTGACGAATCGCAGAGTGAAGTTAAAATTGACGCTAATGGCGATGACGTGGGGATAATACCTAGAGCGTACAGAATTTCTCACAACTTATCAGCGACCGGAAAGACACATTATCATGAAAATGCTGGAGAGGTTATAAAAACACCCGCTTGGGAAAATGCTCAAAAATTTGTAACCAATAGACTAAAAACAAGCGCTACTGACGGATACCCAAATATATTAGGAAAAGTTGGAAGTGGAACTTTAAGCTTAATTGAAAGCTATGGTGGGTTTAACTTAATAAGAACTGAAAATGTAGATGAGACTGCGGGTTCGTTTAGCGTAACGGAAAACTGGGTTCTCGCTAGCGGAAATGCTTTTGAAAGATACAATATTAGCACAAGTACATCTACTAGTGATCCATTTATATCAGTGAGCATAGACGGCAGCATTAAGGGCTTAACAAATATTTCTCCCAGTGGCAGTTTTTATGGAGGGACTGGTGGAGAGGTAGAACAAGCTGGTATAGAAGAAAAACCTTACGACAATGCTGTAACCAAATATAATCAAATCACAAATTCTGGTTTCTTTGGCGTTTCTAGTAATGTCTATAAAAGAGCAAACAATAGCGTTGCAGTTCAGTTAAATTCTCAGCCCACATCAGTTACGGTCGGCACAGACAAATTTACTGGTGAACTAACTTATTCGTTGGCTTTTAATAATCGCCCGACTAATATAGTATCAGGGGTTATAAGTGAAAATATAACTGTAAACGATACATATCCCGGAGATGTTTTTGCTGTGATTCCTGTTTTGGGAAGAGAGACTGGCCCCATCCTTCAGTATATTGGTGGCAGAACAGAGTACAAAAGAGATGTTGCTGTTAATTTAGTTATGGATTATACTAAAATACCTTATGGAACAGGAAGAAATCCACTGATGCTTATGAAACCCAGCGTGGTTGAGCCTACGGCATCTCAACTTGCAGACTTACTTAAAGCGTTTAGCCCCCAGTTTGAGCCGGGGGTAAGAAAATGTTTTGTTACTGCGCCCTCAGAAAGCTGGAGTCCCAAAGAAGGAACCTACAGTTTTAATGTATCGTGGACATACGAGTTAGATAAATGACAATTATTGATGGAAAATATCATTATTCAGACCCTTCAATGCCTCTTGAGGACATGAAGGATTTTTATGTTACTGGTCAGGTGATGCCGTCTGCGGAGGCGGGACTTTTTGACTACAAGCAGCACCATAAGAATAATTCTGGTGAGGGTATAAACTTTAAATTTCCAAGTCCAGAAGATTTCCATGAAGCCTCTGGGTCAATAAGAACATTCCCTTCACAAGAAGCAATTAACCATTCTGATGAGTCTGGAGTATTTTACTATAATCAATTAAAAGGCGTGCTTCATAACACTGGTGTAGAACCAGCAGTCACTGATTTTAATTTTTTTAATTCTTTTATTCATCATTATGACATTGCTATACCTTACATCTCAGATTTTGTTGTTAGCGAATTGTTTCAAAGGTATCCACCGCAAGCATCACGGTTTACTTCTGCGTCATCTATAGATCGTGGAGGCCCAAATTCAAATTTTGAGCCATCCACCACTACCACTACTACAACCACCACTACGACAACCACAACATCGTCGCCTGATGGCGGTTTGGATTGTGGTGAAACAGGCCCAAATTGTAAGATGATAATAGAAGTAGATTATGACGTTACCAACGCCGGACTGAGTTGGCAGGCGTTAGAATTTATTTATGAAGGTCAAAGGTATCCAAACCTTAACCTTGACGATCCAAGTAAAAACGCTGAGAGTCTCAAAATAGAATTTGATATTTGCAGACAGCAAGTCGGTAATAATGGTGCAATCGCAAATGTATTTTACGAGGTGGTGGATGTTGTAACCCAAAACGGTACTCGTACCCATGTTCACAAATACTTAGAAACATCAGATCCTAATAAACCGACCATTACTGTTCAAGATGATGACTCCAGAACAAAGAATTTTGGTTCAACCCCACTCTCAGACCTAATAGAACTTACCACTGCAAGACTTGGTGATAGGAACGGAGTTCTTCAAGTACGCTGGAAAAGTCAGAATTGTGTGGGTGAGGAAGTACTACCTGATGGTTATTACGCATACTGCAAACTAACTGGATTCCCAGAATTGATTGAGACTCTGGATTCTGGTACGACCACAACAACGACTTCAGCACCAGAAGGAACCACCACTACCACCACTTCAGCACCAACTACTACAACTACCACTACCACATCTGTTCCCGGAGCGCCCGGAGGAGGGGGAGGAGGATACTAATGTCTGAATTTGATGAAATATTGGGTATAACACCACCTACAGGTGAATATAAATTAGAATGGCCCGCCAAACATGTCTTAACACAAGGTAAGAATGGGTCTATCTCAGATGCTGGCTGGAAAGAAGGAGCCGAAGGTTTCCCTCAACAGACATTTTTAGGAGCTTCTATTAGAAGTTTTAACCTAAATGCTGGTTTTGGAGACACCACAAGCACTCTTTCTATAGAGCTAATAAATGATGAGTTTTTTAAATCTGACGAAACATCATTAGGTTTTGGCGATGACCCCTACCACAACGGCGTAAAGGATACTTTTAGACCACCCGTGGTTGGAACACCAGTATTTTTTAAGTTTGGTGGAAATCCAGCGGATACCGAGCAGGCTTGGAGAAAGACTTTTGACGACATTTATGGATACAATACTCTTGGAGAGCCTTCAGAATTTCCTACCGTTACTACCAATGGTGAAATAGAAAGAATACCTGATAGATATCATTATTTAAGAAGTTCAACTTCACCCACAGGAACGCATACTTGGGTAGATAAAAGTGACTTATATAAACCTAACACTAGGTGGCGAGGGAAAGATCACTTTGTTTTTGGTGGAATACTACAAACATACACACAGAACAGAAGCCCAGCGGGTAATCCCTTGTACTCTACTCAAGTAGTAGACCCTAGAGAAATACTTTCTAACGCTACAGTTCTTTTAAATAACTATGCTGGTACTACTTATAATAATAAAAATCTTTTAAATGTTTACGGGTTTTTAGAACATGACCCCTCTAAACCTCTACTGGATGCGTTAGACGGCACAGCTTTGTCAAAAAGTGAAGTTAGAAAAGTTGTTGATAATTTTGGTAACATTGCATATGTGGGCGATGATCGTTACCGATTCTACCAGCAAATGCCTACCTTTGCAAGTACTTATTTTTCTGCTGGCGCTAGTGATCCCTTGAGGGACACTTTGGGTGAATTTTTTCCTATTACGGGTCAAGGATTTTCCAGAAGAAGCGATAAAGGTATACCTTGGTACAGAGTAAAAGATGCATTGTCTGCTTTATTTAATTACAACGGATTTTTACCCAGAGAATACGAAGAAGCTGGCTACGGAGGACCGATTGATTTTAGGGGCTATAAGTACATTGTAGATTTTTCTGGCATCCCGCTGCACTTGATACCGCAGATGTATCATTTAGATTTTGATCAGATGACTTTATTGGAATTGGCTCAAGAACTTTGCGATGTGATCAGTCACGATTTATTTGTAAGTTTATTGCCAGTTATTGACCACCCTGCGGTGAAGGTCATCAATGACTTTAATCAGTTTATTATCAATAGCGCTCCCCAACACTCTTCTCAGATTATAGCTGGTGTTATTAGAATTGATGCCATAGATAGGTCTGTACCCCCTCAGTACGGAGCTATAAAATCATATCTTGATACACTTACTCAGAGGGGTATAGATGTTGAAAATCAAGATTTAGGGTATGAACTCTCCAATGTTACTACTGACAAGTTTGTAGCTGGCGCTCAAGAAGTAGATATGTACTACTTTACCACTAATAAAGATAGAGACAATCTAGAGCTTAGAAAAAAGAATAATGGATGGCCTAATGATTTTGAGCTTTTGCAAAGAGAAAAATGGACTATAGACACTGCACTAAAACAGCAAGTCTTACCTTTCTATGGATTTTTAGGGCAAAGCAAAGCGGTCACTATTCCTAAAGGGTTTGGATCATACCAGCAAATCTTATTAGATACCAGAAACCTTAATGCTTTTGGCGTTGGAAACTATTACGTTGCCACCGAATTAGAACTAAGAGCGGCAGCGGTTTCCTATAAGCAGTGGAAAAAATTCCTACTTCAGTATGACGAAGTTTATATGCAGGAACTGTCAGAGAATCAAGTTTGGGCTGGAGCGTTAGACCCAGAGATGAACGAAACCAATGAAGACATTTCAGAAATTATAGAGGGTATAAATGGAGACTTAGTAAAGGATCAGCTAAAAGATTTACTAAAAGATTCAAACGGTAACGAAAGAAAGTTTGGGGTTTCTGTACCAAGATGTGTTTGGAGGTCTGATAAAAATTATCTAGATGAATTTGGTCATCCAGCTAGTCCTTGCTCTCCACCTTATGGATACCCATTATATTATAAGCGCGCAGAAAAGATTGGTATACCAGAGGGTGGCGTTGTATCTGTACAGAACGCTGTAACCACAGCCATTAGTAACATAGGACGACTAGAAAAAAAGATAGACAGTAATGCTTCTTACTTTAAGACGTTGAAAGATGGAGCGTTAGAAGAAACTGAAAGACTTAGAAAGACTTGGACCAAGAGGTGGCAGACTTATAGAAATGCTAACGGTGACACAATCAGAGCTTTTGCTGAGTTTAAAAAAGCAAATGCAGAACTTACCGCCGCCTTGGGCGAAGCGGAACAGTACGCTAAAGATATAGACAAACAACTCTTAGAAGCAGACACCTCAGACCGAATTGAGTTGCAGGCTATTAGAGAGTCTGTCAACGGCAGCAAGAAGATGATAAAAAATCTTCCCAACACAATAAAGAATCATGAAAAAAATGCTAGAAAAGTATATGATTTCTTAAAGAAGGTTGCTGACGAGAATTTAGGTAAGAGGTTTTTAGTAAAGATACCTAAAAGATGTAATGTTAATTATGGCACTGATGTTACGTATCACAACAATGACATAGGCGTTAAAAATATACAGACCGGACCGTTTGGTTTCCGACCTCTACCTATTACAGACAGTCCAATATATTATGGCAACGGAAAACCGTATGGTGCGATATTCTCTTCAATGTCTAATAAAATTTCTATGAGAGATTCTTCATCTCATTACTTAGATATAGATAAAACATTTGGAGGTACGTTTGATGAGGGTTATCTTAATGGTGCTTTAAAATGTAACTTTAATCCTTTTTCAGAGCAGTGGGAGTTTAATTACAAACCAGAGCCGCAGGGTGGGTTTCATAATTTCTCTATGGGTGATAGATTTTTATCACAACAAGAAGCTTTAAATGTTCCTATGAGCAAACTACCATTTGCTACTCAGCAGATGTTATCTCCTATGGACATGACAAACATCTTAAAAGAAGGCAATAGAGTGTCTCCTTACGTTAGGTATGACAACAGCCAGCATTATGACTTCTCTCAATTGAACTCAACTGATTATTCACAACAAGTGTTTGAAAATGGTCACTGGGTCTCAGACATACTAGAAGAATTAGATAACGTTAATCCCGATAACAAACTTTCGTTACAACAAGTGCAAGACAGAAATTCTGAGAATGATTTGTTAGAGAGGCAGAAACCATCTATTGCTTATGTTAAGTGCGATGTGGATGAAAACTTGTATATGCCACCTAGAACACACAAGGTGAATACAAAAGTTTGGTCTAGAAGCTTTAAGGTAAAAGTTTCTCCACCCAAAAAAGATTTAGTTGTTATCAATGTTTCTGGCTGTAAAACAGAGAAGTTGGTGACTAGAAGATTGCAACCTAGTTTTTCTCCAGCAGAACCACCAGAGTTTATAGATAATCCTGATTTTGATAACTCAAAAGATGTAGACGAAAACAACAACTCTGAACCAATTAAAAATCCAGATTTTAATATCTCTCACCGAACGACAGATTTTATTAGATTCAACAGTTTAGATTTTAAACCACAAGAAGGTGGTAGTGGTTTAGCTAGACAGAATACACAAATAGTTTACTCTGAACTTAGAGATTTAGATGACGAACACGTATACGCCCTAATAACATTGCCGGGAAAAATAAAGTCAACCTTAGACATGAGATATATTGATGGGCCTCTTAGCTCGTTCAATACTGCTTCAATATACAATGCAATGACTAGAGATGTTGTTAAGACGGTTGAGGGGTTTGAAAAACCAGCAGCCATAACTAACGGCGAAGAAGGGTTTGATTGTGATAAAATTAGGCAGTTAAGCCTCAAAACTTTAAGCGAAGCAAATAGATTACAACAAAAAGCCCAAAAGGGTGCAGCGGTAGGTTCTATAAACGATAGGCTTTCTTTCTCATCGCCCTCTCCAATTTATCCCGACATGGTAGTTTTACCGTTGATGTCTATGGAGAGAACTTATGGCCCTTGGCTTTCTTCTCAATCCGTAAATGTGGGAAACAACTCAATGGGTGTTTCTAATCTTGGTGGTAAGATTGAGTTTGTTAAGGACGAAAATCTAGCACCTTGGAATTTTGCTGGTTATCAACTTATGAACCAAGCTGGACAATTACAAGCTCAGTTCTCAAACAGCCTGCTTCTTTTTAGCGAAAGAGGTGGATTTGTATTCCCGCAAGCGCCCACAGGGATAGCATTAGCTAAGGTTTTAAAGCAGGGAGGACCGCTAGTAACCTCTATAGCTGTTGACATTGGTAGTGATAAAATTAGCACCACTGTAAAGATGGATCTTTACACATCTAGTTTTGGAAAATTACAAAAGCAAAAAGAAGGAAACATAGCGCAAATGTCTAGAGAAAGACAAAAACTAACAGACGCTAGAAATAATGCTATCAGAAGGGGTCTAGGGAAGACTGCGACTAATCAAAATCTATATCAGAATGTTCTAGATGGTGGTGGTCAAAGATTAATAGACAAGACTAAGCAAACTACAGAGTATTTTTCTGACGTAGAAAAAGGAAAAGTTGAGCAAAGCAATCAATTAGTTGCTTTTAACAATAACTGGAGTACAGGAAAACCGCTGGATGACGGAGCGGTTGATGACGTAAATGCGCTATCTAATTTGGAAATAAAAGGCGTAGAAATGTTCAACAGTAACATGGAGACTGTAAACGAAGTATTTAACATAATGTCTGATCCAGCAGAGGTTGCTAGGCAGGCAGGGCAAAGCGCACAAATAGCTCAGGATCAAATATACAAGATAGTTGAGCAAGGCGTGACATACGCCAAAGGATGGCTACCAAGCCAAAAACCTCAAAACAAACGAATAAATGAAAGATAGGAAACACACGGAGATATAAAATGCCATCACTACTAGAGAATACTAATCTCTCACAAGATTATCACGTATTTACTAATGATAACTACTGGTTGCAGCAGTTAGGGTTAGGATCGTTTACTACAGGGACTCTGTATGACTTTTGGTACGAAGTTGACCCTCAAACCGGAGATCATGATCTAAATCGTAAATTCTTTCGGCAAAAAATGGACTCTGATTATACTCCTAATCAAACGTTTTTTCAAGATGAAGATGCTGGTTTTACAACAGAAGGTATTGCATCTTTTGACGCTTGGAGGTTTATAGAGGCGGGCAGGGGTAAATACGAATATGTAGAAGACATTACTGACTGGCAATTTAATGATTTTAACAAACAAGCACTAGCTCACTACTCTTTACCTTTTAGTTATAGCGACCTTGACATTGCAGAATTTGAAGATAAAGACTATATACCACCGTCAACACTAGATGATAGCGATAACGGGGAGTTTGTTTCTATACTAAACCCAACACGCTTTAGAGAAGCTCTAGGTCAGGACTTTGATAATATGGGCGGCTTGGGTCATTATTCTGCTATTGTTTGCATGAATAAGTACATGAGATACTACTCTTTTAAAAATACAGATAGAACAAAATGGGACACCAAGCACTTAGCTAGACTTGAATTTTTAGATGATATCAAAACTAGTAGGTCTGGATGTTTGAATATTACCGCGACAATAAGCATTGATGTCTCTCCGGGGCGACTAGATTCAGAAGGTTTACCTTGCACCAAAGATGTAAAGACAAATCACAATTTATTTTTATACGATGAAAATCAAGAAGTAAAAAGTGAGAAGACAGCTATCATGGCTGTAACAAAACACGCTGGAGTACCCAGAGATACCACAGGCAGAGTTTACAGCAGTAGAGAAGATGGAGACATGTCGCAGGTTGATCCTGATGACCCCACGGAAGAAGTAGTTGGTGATATTGATTTACACTACAATGAATATACAAAAACTTGGCAGTCTGGAAGTAGACAAATATTAGCTAAGTTAACAACAGACATACCAAAGGCTCAATGGTTAAAAGATGTAGATGATATAGCAGAAATAAATATAACAGAGTCGCTAGATACTCCAGATGGTGAATCTTTTTATGTTCTGGGTAGCGGTGAGGCTATGCCCGTAGTAATGCAAAACGGCAATCCATTTCAATGGAGTCCTAATTACTCTACGACAAAAAACTGTAGAGAAGAAGAAGATAAAACAAAAGCCACGGTGCAAGTTTTTAATCCAGACACTAATAGGAGCTTTAGCAGAAATCAAACTGTTTTATTAAATGAAATAGACGGTCTTTGGATGCCCCTTGAGTTTGGCTCTGGAGAGGCAGACGCTCCGTATGTCATACCTTCTATATTCTTGGGTCGTTGGGATTTTACATACCTAGCAATACCACAGCCGTTTTTCTTTTATCGTTTCTCACCTACTCAGGATATACCCATAGCTCAGGGCGACCAAAGTGTTCCTAAATATATCGTAAACGAATATGCTAGGTTTACTCCAATTCAAGCAGAGAAAGCTTTTCATAAAGAGTATTACAACTCTACCACAGGGGATGATTTTGATTTAAATACTGCGGGCGATTTAGACCCCGTAAAGTATGCGTTAAATAATGACGCTTTTGCCCTACCAAAATGGTATCATCAATTTCATAGCTTTGATTTTATGGACGAGATGGTGGGCGGTACTAGAGGTAAAAAAAGATCTTTAAACTCTACTGTCTATGGGCAGACACCTATTGGTAGTCCTGTAGAAGATCAAGTTGCTCCGTATAACAATCTATACTTTGGATGTTTGTTTCCAGAGGGATATCGCTCAGAAAGAGTTGAAGCATACAACTCTGAACGTGATTTTGATCTTGTGCCTCACCAAGACTCTTCTGCGTGGGGTAAATTTATGACTGGCGTTGCTGCCGAGGATGGCGATATCTTTATAGACGGCGGGATTGAAACAGATCAAATGTATTACAGAACAGCCTACGCTGAAGGTGCAGCCGACGATCTTGATCAAGATGGGCAGGAAGATTCTCAACCAACACCCATGTTTGCTGGCGTGTCGCAGGGTGACTTTAGCGTAGCTCATCTTCCAGCAGATATAGCTACCCATTGTTCTCCATCAGGTCTGTTTGGTCGCCCTATTTTTGACGCTGGATATCTACATCTACTACATAGACCTGATTATGACACTTTCGGGTTTAATATCAAGGATGAGTATGGTGACAATGGTTGTGCTTACAATATGAGAAAGTTTTTCTTTAGTGATGGCATAAATTTAGATAGTGAGCAAAAGAGCCACCCATATGGTCATGGACATAGATCGTGGATGTATAAAGCACCATCAGTAAAATTAGACGATGAAACAGAGGAAGAGTTTCAAATAAGAAGAAGTTCGGGAATCTATGACAGCGCATACGACATGCAGCCAATCAAGCAAAATAAGATACAATTTAGACCGCTAAAAACTGAGGTTTATGCTAACCTTGGATGTACTAACGACTTTAATCCAGAACAACCTTTACTGTCGGATGGTCTCACATCTCGCCAGTCTAAACTTCTTCTTTATGATCTTGTTACAATGAAGTGTTATGACGCATTACCAGCGATGTCGGCAGATTCTTCTGCTAGACACACTAGTGATTGGAACATGCGATCCGCAAAATTTCCACAGATTTATCACGGCGGTTACATTCCCGGACTAGGGTTCAATATGCTAGAGTATACGCAAAGAGACCGTAGAGGTCGTGGTAGGTCTGGCCCACCTCTTCAATTTGATTTTCCTGAAGATCTTTCTTGGAATGTGGGTAATCGTAGCGATAGAGTCTTAGGCTTCATGTTCCAATACTCTAATGGCGATCAACCATTTATACCAGCTACAAGACCACCGGCAATATTGGGTCATGGTGTCGCGGGTGTTATAGGCGCAATATGCACTGTATCCTGCGACAATCAAATTCAATTTAATACAGAAAATAGATTGGGACTTCCTAGTTTCTTTAGAGGTGGTAGTTCAAGTAACGAGTTTGTACCTCAGTGGGGTGGACCGGCCAAGTCTTACAACAGTTGGAACACAACAGATTTACATGTTAGAGTATACCAAGCTCATCAAAGAGAGCATTTAATTTATGATCCACGGACTTTTGCTGTTCACCACTTTAATGATGGTGTTAATCTACCTGTAGATCGTGATGCTGTATCTACTATTAATAACAATATTAACGGCGTAGCTAAAACATTTGCAGACTATGAAGCTAATGTTGAATTTGTAGACCTTGATGGAGATGGCAACCCAGACTGCTGGGTTGATAAGCCCGGATCTAGTGTTGATATAAGGATTCCATCTTATGTACCTATCGCTGAACTAAATGCAACTGCTATACGATGGCAAGATGAAGATCTTACAAATCACCCCAACCTGTCAGGCAGCGATACAGATACCACCACTCAAGCTATTCCAAATGGAAAAGTGGTTATGTCAGATGGGGTACAGTTAGAGACGGATAATTGGGGGCGCGTTGCACCTATAGAGTTTTGGAATGTTGACCCTAGAAGACGTGGTAAGTTATTACCTTTTAATTATAGATCAAATACTCTTGGCTTTGCAGAAATAAAAAATGTCAATCAAGATGGCGTTGGGATATTTGGTGAAATTTATATATCTGATTCAGGGCTGCAAAACGTTTCTCCAAATGGAGACTTTTTGAAGCGACTACCATCGGATGGTATAGAAGCTTACGAGGTTGACGCTGTGGTTACAAACTTTGGGGCAGGCTATGAAGTTGGCGACACGTTTACTATTAGGGGTGCTGAAGGCTCTGTGGTAACAGTAAATAGCACTGGCGTTGATGGATCTGTTAACGGGTTTGACGTATCGCAGACTACAATGGAAAGTGTAAATCCCGACTTCTTACTACCAAGTGGAGCAATTATTAAGAAATCTACTACGGGAAGCGCATCTTTATCTCCTCTTGTCGCTTTTGGCAAGGGATTTAATGTGTATTTTCCAAGAGCGATCATGGGTGATGGTAGGGTCAAAACAGATACTAAGCCAAAAATAGCCACAGATGAAGATTCTTTGCAGATATCTTTGGTTGCTGACAACTCATCAGCTAGACCGGGAGCGGTGGGCGGTGTAACGGGTGGCATTGCAGGCTTGTTTGGTAGATTTTTCTTTGGAACTAATCAATGGGGTAGTGCTGGAGGGGGAGCAATTGAAGTTCAAGAAGGAAACAGACAGGTAGACGCTTTTATACTACCTCAAAACGCTGCCGTTTCTGGTTTGTATGACTGTTTCTTCCATTTTCACAACGATTTATCACACACATGGATGTACAATGACTATGCACACACATGTAGAATAACGGACAACTTTATTAACTTAACTGTAAATCCAATCTAATTACTATTTACAAAAAAAACAACATTTCGTGTATAATACTACAACTAACGGGGAGAAAATAAATGGCAACTTTAACATTTCACGCTAATAACTTGACTGCGAAAGGCTCTGTAGCTACGCAGTATGATGATGATCCATCACTGATTGGTCACACTAAGGGGTCTGGTATAGGCTTTTTTGGTGGTGGTTTTGGAATATCTGTTCCAGTGGGTCAATATCAAGACAGTTCTTATGTGACTAATGGCGCTGGTACTTCCAGTGGTGTCAAATTAAATAACACTAAGTATACCGCAACTAGCGGTATTACCCACAATGGAACCGCTGTAACTGATAACACTTCTGGTGTCCCAAACTGGTACGCACCTCTAAATATTAGATTTGTACACGATGAAGCTGTAGCCACACAAAACTGTAAGTTACGCATTTTTGATAGAAATGATATCAGTAAACACGCAAGCGGTGTTACCACTCAGGTTTGCGAAATTAGACATCCTCATCCACTAGAAACTCATTCATTTAATCCCGGCTCTGAGACCGTACCCGCTGCTGGAAGTGGCTCTCTGGCCCACAGAGGGCTTGGAAGCGATTATTCTTGGCAGGAATATGATCCCACTGACGGTGGAGTGCCAGTAGATATGCTTTTCACTTCATCTCCGGGTATGAGTGGCCTCAATACGGTTGCTGGAGAGCCTTTGCCTTCTGCAAACTATACGGGTCCGGGCGCTGATAATTACTTTAACTGGCTAACACAAGAAGGTCCGGGGCATAGATCTACCAGACACGACTGGTATATTAATCTGAGCGCTTCACCTCAAAGCATTGGAAGTAAAACAGACTTCGGTCTTTACTTTACATTAGAGTATCTATAAGATATTTACAGTATCTACACGAAAAAGGGGTGGTTTGTAGCCACCCCTTTCTTTTTGTATCAACGTGAATGATTACTCATTCTTTTCTGTCTTTGGGTTCCACTTAACCCAACCGCGATTAGGTAGCCAGTTTCCTTCGCCATCCTTACGCTTAGGGAATAAGCCGCCGCCCTTCTTCATGGAGCCAAATGATAATCTTGCTCCACAATCCATACATCTAAGTTCATAATATAGATTGTCGTCTACGTTTCTTACAACAAATCTGACATTTTCAGATCCACATTTGCCACACGCAGTCTCTTCAAAAATCTCTTGAAACTTAGCGATTTCTTCAAAGACATCTCTTTGAGAGTCTCCCTCAAGCTCAACGCTTAATTTACCGTTTTTAGTTTTGTAAATAACTTTCATTAATTTCTCCAATCGGGGTTATAACCTGAAATACCTTCTGGTATGCTATTCTTATTTTTTTGGTATGCGTTTAATTTTTTAATCGCATCACTAGCTTGTCCTTTAGTGACCTTCCTCTTTACATTAACATCAAATACTTGTTTAAAGAACTTAATAACATCAATGTTTAGACCCTTAGCTTCAGACGGATCACACTTTACATTAATGAAGTTAGCTTGAGCGTCTGACATCCTACTGTTGTCTTCATACTCGCCCTCTGTGTTCTCCATCTCTTTAGTTTGACTGATACTACGAACAATACTTGCGGTATTCTTCTTTGTCATCTCTTCAGCAGCTACAGTCTTGAGTCTAAGAGCCTTTCTCAAAGCCCTGCCCTCCGCTCTGGTTGCTGCTGTAGCAGTGTTAAACACGCAAAATGTGTCGTCTGTATTGCCTTCCCAGCTATCTGCAACATCAGAAAATGTCATTCCATTACTAAATACAAGCTCCCAAATAACAGTAGCTCTACCAATTTCATTACCACCCATAGGGGGGAAGACTTGAGTAGGCTTACTAGAAACAATTTGACCCAATAATAGTTCTGCAACTCTTCTTAGACCAGCGCACAATGGTCGCCCATCATACATTTCATTGTCTTCAAACAATCCAAGCACATAATCATTCCATTCTGGAGATGTTACTGACGGCCCATCAGATACCACTACGTCCTTAGCTCTAGTGTCTGTATTCTCCGGTGTTTGCAATTCAATATCCTCAAACAAATCATCTTCCTTATTTACTTCAATCATTCTTATTCAACCTCTATAAAACGTTTTGATCTTGTTGGAAACTTTTTCTTAATCTTATTTAGATGAGTAATTACTTGCTCTGCAAGCTCTTCACGCTTACTTAAAGATTCCTGTCCTAGTGACTTCACGCGAATCACTGCATATCCTCTGCTCAACAATGCACCAGACTTTCTTAGGTCTGCATTTACTTGCTTCTGAAGCTTTTCTTCGCCCCATATTGGCAAGAAATGGCTAGGTCCATCTACTTCTATAATAGTATTTAAATCTGGTATATGCAAGTCAATTTCTAAGTTTTCTGCTGGTATTATTAGCTCATGTATCTTTACGGAGAATCCAGAACTTGTAATCTTTTCTTGGAAAAACTTTTCCATTTTAGATCCTTCCTTGGCAGCAGCCCTAATTGCTGCAATGCCTTTTGTTCTCATAACTTCTTTTTGCTCCGCAGACATGTTCTTCCAGTTTTCTTTTGCTTGTTGTACTCTCCTAGCTTTTTCTGTGTCGCTCATTTCTTCCCAGTAGTTCACCAAGCTCTTGCTAATTGCAATCTTTTCTTCATTAGATCGCTCTTTACCCTCTGTTGGGTGGGAACTACGACCAGACTTCAAAGCGGCCTTTTGAGCATCACTTTTGTTTTTTAGCTCATACCCGTGTTTAATCAGAGTTCTTCTAATCTTGTTAGGATATGTGTCCATTTCCTTAGCTATTTCATATGTACTACGATTAGACTTGGTGTATAGTTTAATTATTTTTTTATCAAAGTCACTCATTTTATAGTCTCTAAAAATTGATCAATATTCTGTAAGTTAATAAGTTTTGCTTTCCTCTTAGTAACTCTGTAAAACTCTTTCTGATCTTCCTCGCTGTCTACCAAAAACTCAACTCTATCCGCTATAGACAGCAAGGACATCAGATCTTTGTCTGTTCTGTCAAACAAATGCAATAGTTTAAATTTGTTTATTACGTTCATTGCATGTACTGTGTTTCTGATATTATCTGAGACCAACGTACCAGTAAATGCCCACAACTCTGTAGCATTAAACATGCCAAAGTTTGTTTGCATAGGATTAAAGTCTATATCATTATAGAATACAGTAGCATCCATAACTTTTTTACTTTCAACTGCATCATTAAGCAGCCCAAAAATCATAGAGTTCTTCCCCTCTAGATTACTCTTATTTACATAGAACCCTAAGTTCATTTTAAATTCTCCTTTAGAAACCACTCTATGGTGTTTTTTAATCCTGTTTTTAAATCTGTTTCAGCCTTAAATCCGATAAGTTTTTTTGCCTTGGTGGTGTCAAGACATCTACGAGGTTGACCGTCCGGTTTTTCAGATTGCCACACGATCTTACCTTCATACCCCATTTGCTCCGCTATCTCAAAAGCCAAGTCCATGATAGTAATTTCCTGACCAGTTCCAATATTAATTGGCTCTGGACCCACTTTAGTTTCTATAGCACAACGAATAGCTTTGGCGCAATCTTCCGCATATAAAAACTCTCTTGAAGCCCTACCTGTACCCCAAACCTCTACACTTTCCTCACCATTTTTCATAGCGTTATAAAACTTCAATATAAGCGCTGGTATAACATGACTGCTAGTTAAATTAAAATGATCATGTGGGCCATACATGTTTACAGGAATAAGATTTACAATATCCATACCATACTGCTCATGATAAGTCTCGCCCAGTTTCATCAATGTCTTTTTGGCGATACCATAAGGAGCATTTGTTTCTTCTGGATAACCATTCCATATGTCATCTTCTTTAAAGGGAACGGGTGTAAACTTGGGATATGCACAAACAGTTCCCAGCATAATGAACTTAACGCGCTTTTGATGCTTATCAACATACTGTCGCGTTCGTTCAATCATATTCATACCCATAGCAAGATTGTCATACATAAACTTGCCGGGGTTTTCGCTATTAGCTAGGATACCGCCCACGCTACCAGCCGCATGAATAATAACATCTGGTTTATAATGCTCAATTGCTTTCTTGCAGGCATAACTATCACGTAGGTCGTATGGAGTACTACCTATTGAAGAAACGTTGTCAGCACTAAAATGCTTACGTATATTGTGACCTAAAAAGCCTGAGCCGCCAGTTAGCAAGATTCTCATTTGTTTGGGTTCCAACTGTTAAATCTTTGACTTACTGCTGGGGGTTCGGGAGTAGTAGTTTCAGGTTCTAGATCCACCCAAGGCTCTACGGTTGTCCCCACTGGCTGTTCCACGACTTCTTCTACTACTTCTATAGTTTTTTCTGGAGCGCTAAACTCTTTTGCTCCATATTGAGACAAAAACACAACTGCGCCATCGCCCAGATCATATTCTTTATATTTTCTAGAACCTACAACCGGAGCAGCTTTATATGACCACGCCCTAGCCGCTTCCTTATCTGATCCTGTGTAAACTATAACATCTGCGCCGCCCATAGCAGAGTGAGCTTCCTCTACTGACGCTGTTGTTTTAACTAAACTTTCTTTACCTTCATATGCTGCATAAAGGGCATCTAAACTCTTCATCTTCGTCTCCTTAAAATGTGTATATTAGTTGATATTATATAATAGTCTATGTGACTGGTTTTGACAATACAATTCTTATTTATTTCTTGAGCAATCACAATATCTGCACATAAGCTCATTGTCTTCTTCGGATTGCAACTGTAGGATTTCATTGTAGGCATCTGACACAAATAAAGACTCATAACTTTGGTCAAATAAATTACCTATTTTTCTTTCCATCCCATAGTCCATACAACACAAAACAACGTCACCATTTGGTAACAGAACATTGTGATTTATATCTGGTGCGGCATTACAATATATAGCTCCGGTTTTTTTAGGAACTTTCTGTCCTTCAAAAATTTCGTTTTCGTTTGACAGATTGCCAGCCCTAGTTACTGGTTGAAAAGCCCCTAAACCTTGCGGCACTATACCTATCAACTTTGGGTCAGTCAAACCTTTACCACTCATGGTCATCAGCACAACAGTCCTGTCACGCAGTCTTTGTGCCATATCTGGCTTTGCCATCAAGTACTTTAAAACTTCTATGTATTTATCTGTAACTTTAGCTTTAAAGTGTTCTTGATCGTCTGGTAAATGTACGCATAGTCTATTTGCAGATGTCCAATTAACGTCCCACAGTGTATCTATATCTTCTTTTTTGGCTCCAACCAGAGTCGTGTACACACAAATTTCATGACCTTTATCGCGAGCGTATTTTAACATCTCTCCACATTTGGGTACAGCAAAAGGCTCAGACATGCCAGAAAAATGTATATCTACCCAGCTAGGTATTTTATCAATAATTGTTTTAAAGTGTTCTAGTGTTAGTATCTTTTGGTCTTTAGGATTTTCTTCTTTAAATCTACCTATTAAAGTTACCTGTGGGCAAAATGAACACATAACAGGACAGCCAATCCTAGTTGTTATCTCCATAGCTGCCTGACGTTTAAACTCTTCTGTAAACATTGTCACCTCTGTGTTTTAAAGTTTTTTTATTATTTTTTTGAGTATTATTTTGGGGTCAAAATCTATGAAACACTGATCTAACATGGGTTTTTCTAAGATCATTTTTTGATAAAGTTGCGAGTCACTGTGTATTGATACAATCTTATTTACGTATTCCTCTATACTGTTATAATCTTCTCTACAAACAAAACTATTCTTATTAAAATATCTTTTTACTTTACTTCCCCCTGAATAAAGCGGTATACAACCCGCACCAAAGGGTTCTAATATTTTTTCTGTTATATAACCGTCATGATAGCTGTTCTCAAATGCAATGTTGAATTTGTATTCTTTGAGTTTTTCTATTTTTTCTTGTTGAGAGCCACCTAGACTGCCCTCTACATTATTTAATAATGACCCAAAACTATCTATCCTATCTACTTTAGATAGTGCATTAAATATTTCTACTCTGTTTCTGTATTCTCTATTACTAATAAAAGAGCAAAATTTTCTTTCATGTAAGAATCTTTCTCTATTGTTTTGTATTTGATCTACTGATAACGTGTAAGTTGGATTACTAGGAAATGGTCTTGGTTGCGATTTGTTAAACCAGTTTATACTAAGAACCCATAGGGGAAAAAACAAATCTTTTTCTTCATCGTTGTATTGAGATAGGTTAATATCGCTATTTTCATAATGCTCCAGATCCTGTTTTTGATGCTTTAAGTTTTCGCCACAAATGAATATCTTTTTACAACTATATTTTTTATGATTTTTCCCAAACACAGAGTACAATAGTAGGTCTGGGTTTTTATTATCTATTTGTACATCATAATCTAGACAAAAAAGATCTGTAAAATAATTATCCGCAGGATTGAAGTTATATTGAGCATAACCCCACATGTCGGTAAATCCTAATTTTATTTTTTCCACAGTTCGTCTTTCAGTAGTGATGGTTCTTGTTCATGCTCAGTTGATTGTAAAAAGCTAGGATCTGAATAACACGATTTTAAATTATTGTCTGCGATCATTTCGTTAAATCTCCAGTCCATCGCGTTCTTCATAGATGGTAATTCTTTTAGCATTATGTCTACACATCTATGACTTGAAAGATAGCAGTGTGTACATCTTGATCTGTAGGATGGGTGATGATAAACGTACTTACCACTCCAAGATGAGTTATAAGGTTTTATATGACAGCACTCTCCAATAAAAACTATGTCGCCATTTATTGAGTCTAACTCTTGAGTAACTTCATTTATAAAATCCCAGAATTGTTGATCTGACCATTCTGGTAGTAAAATATCATCCTCAAAAACAAGTATGTTATCATAGCTATGTAATTTCTGCTGCTCGTAGCAATATTGGTGTTTTAAATATAGTGATATAACACCCATATTCATTTTGTCGTTTTGAATATTTAGTGTAGACCTATCTATTTCTGATGGGTGAAAACTTTCTACCCACTCCACATCAATCTTCAGTGCGTCAAAAACAGGTAGTAACTTTTCTTTTCTTTCTGGAGCGCCGGTGTGGTGCAAACAAAATGTCTTTACTTTCTCCACTCTTGACCTCCTGCAAAGTGTCTGATCTTTATTTTATCTTCGTCTACCTTGTTTATATAAAAATCTAAGTTAGACTCTCCGGGAACTTGAGTTACATTCCATTCTGTGGGTAAAGTCTGTACATGCTCACTCAGTTGATCTAAAGAATAGACTGTATCTTCGTCTAAGTTTGAATGAAAACCAAAGTTTGGCAAATTCCAGAAAGGTGTGTCAGAATGTCTTTTGATTCCCGCTAAAGAATACCAAGATGCTTGCTCCCTGAACTCGTGCCAAAATGCGTTGATGTATCCGAATCTATCGTGCCTACTCGGTTTATCATTTAGCTTGGCGTATCTTTCGTCACTAAGTATTAAGTTAATCATGTTTTTTGACCAACTGTTTACATTGATGGCGTAATTGCCCATACAGTGCGTATTGCCAGTATCTATGCAATAAGAGAAAGACTTATCGCAGGGATAGTCTTCTTCAAAGTTATCAATTCTCATGTCAGCATCTAGATGCAATATTTTATCTCCGTCTTTTGCCTCCCCGCTTTCAATTAAATCTCTAACTAGTGTAAATTTCCACCAAGTAGGATGATTTCTAAAAAGTTCGCCACCCTTGCTAACTATATATTTGTATCCGTGTATATCCGCAAACTTTTGATTTCTTGTAGAATAATGCTCTTCAAAAAATTGCTGTCTTTGGTCGGGATAATTTGCTATAACAATTAAATATTTATTACTTGACACAGATCAAACCCCTATTCATAAAATGATTATCTCTGTATTGTGGATTATGTTTTATGCCATCTAAATAAGCTATGTTTTTTGCTTCATTTGTAGCATCTAAATCAAATTCTAAACCTAAGTCTGATAACTTATTTATCCAATACTCTAATGGCTGCTCATTAACATGGTGATATCCCCCTTGACCAACTCCCGCAAAAGTCATTGCAACAACTTTGCTATTTTGCATAATGTGCAAATAATTTTCCATATATTTCTCTTCTACATGTTCAACAAATTCACATGCCCAACAAAGATCATATTCTTTTTCAATATGTGGTTTTTCTTTAGAAAAATCAACATGCATAATTTTATCTTTTATGAAAGAATTTTGCACAGCATATGTAGAACCTTCTAATCCTAAAACATCGTCACAGAGATGTGAAAATTCTTGTAATGCATAGCCCATACCACAACCAATATCTATAACTGAATTAGCATTGTATTTTTTGACTAAATGTTCCCATAACTGTGGTGTGTATGTTGCTGGATCTCCTTCAATAATATAGCCACCAAGATGGTTTTCCTCTACAACTGTAAATTCTGTTGAAATTTTATTCAATTTCATTTAAAAGCCTCCTAATAATTTGATTGTAAACTCCGAACAAGGTAAAATAATTTTTATATAGTTCCATTCCTTTGTCTAACATACGCTTATAGTGTTCATCATCTATGCTTGATAATATATTGTAGATTTCTGGAATCATATCTTCATGTATCAGTACGGCAAATTCATTCCAATCTAATTCATCCGACCAAGGAAGAAAGAATTTATCGGTAATAATGACTGGCACACATCTTAATTGAAATGCTTCATATAATCTAAAAGAATTGAGTCCGTACCCTCTGGGGCATAGTAAAAACTTACTTCGCATCGCTGTGCTGATAAAGTTATAAAAATTATCATCTGTCACTGTTGGCGACCAAGTTTTTATTTCCAGTACACAGTCAGGTTTTTCACGAAGATGATTGTACATTTCATGTCTTACTGGGTGTGTCATAGAGCCAACAAACGAAGCAAATATTTTTTTGTCTATACATTCTGGTAGTTTAATTAATCTAGAGCAAACTAAAGGTATTGGTGTGCCGCCACTGTTGCCACCAGCATTAAACTGTATGGTATCTGGTGGTAGTGCTTGAGATATTCCATCATCATATTGTGATACGGTAAAATATTTCTTGTCCTGATCTAGATTGTCTAATGCATCCTGTAAGCCCTCTACTTTTTTGTCAATGTAACAAGTAGTCCAGCTTACAGGTATAAAAATCCTATCCGTTTTAGCGTTATTATTATAGTAGTAGTCGCAAAAGAAATCTTCTAAGTACGGACCAGTATGATATGGTGGGTATGTAGGATATGTGGGCGTAGGTCTATACGCTTCAAACAACTTTTCTAACATAGTCCATAATCCTAATTTTATCTTCAATTCCAACTACCCAGTTTGCATGATGCACCAAGATATCTTTTGGCACTTCAAACGCCTCGCGTCTCCAAGGTCTAGGAGCAACGTGTCCAAATGTAAAGAATTTGTGAGACAGTTTTTTATGCTTACACATATGTATGTGATTGTTAAGCGTAGTCTGATCTTCTCTATCGTAGTTCTCTTTCATGGTTTGGAACATCTTGAGCGTAGTATCATTTGCTTTACAGATGTAAACGCCAGAGCTAAACGTTGTAATGTCATCTTGGCAAGCAATATCGCAGTCCCTAATCTCTAATAACAATTGCTCTACAATGTTACCAAAAAATTGAACATCAACATCGCAATAGAAGAAGTAGTCTCCCATACTTTCTTCGCAAGCCTTGATAAATAGCTCTACTTTCTTATAGCAAGTTTTATCCCAACCTTCTTGGTAAAAAGATCCAGTGGGACAAGACTGCTCTTGGTCTTCTACGATGTGTAGATCAAACTCATCGGGTAATGTCTTTATAAAATAATTGTCGTAAAGTATTTTATGTGAGGGTGTGAATGTTGTATATAGTCTCATTTTTTAACCTTTAAATAAAGTCCGTCTCCCCAAGTGCCACCGTCTTGTTGCCAATAGGTTGCATATCTTTGAAAGCCATAGTCCGACAAGAACTCATCAATATCTTCTACTAATGCGCATCCTTCGTACATTTCTTCTTTGTTGATCTCTGATATGATTACATCTATGTGATTTAACGTGTTGGCTGCACCTTTTAAAACTTCTAGTTCATAACCTTGAACGTCAATGTTCATAAAGTTGTAGTTATCTCTGATGAAGTCTTCATCGTCTAGCCTAGCTATGTTTACGGTTTCTGTCTTTTCAAATTTAATTTGCGGATATTGTTCTAAGTGATGCTTAGGTTTAAGAACCGATGATGATAAACCCCTATCCTCTAGGTGCATTTCTACTGTGCCGCTCGTGTTTCCTAATGCTATATTTCTTGCATCTACAAAAATATCATCTTTTATTGTTCGCTTTAATAATTCAAAGTTATCAGGTAGAGCTTCATAAAACAAAAGGTTTTTAATTCCATAATGCTTATACAAAGGATACTCCTGACCCTCATGTGCGCCTACATGTATGCATCCCCGTATTGGAAGTAGTACACCCGTTTTATTGTGTAGCTCTTTAAATATATTAGGTAACGCTCCTAAGATTTCCATTTTTTCCCTTTACCAGTAACAACCGCCTTCTACCATGTTTTTACCCGGAGGCACTTCATGTTCTAGCGGTCTAGTCCAATTTTCCGTACCATACCAATCGTATTTGCTGAACCCCTCATCCCATCTTTTACCTCTAATTCCATAGAGTATTTGATTGCCCCCGCCGAGATGTACGCATGGCTTGCCCATTTTCGTAATATGCGAGCAAACCATTAAAGATAATCCTCCACAACCAACGGTTGCAAAGTCAAAATCTAATTCGTCTATTTGGTCTGTTATGTGTTTTAGCTTTGAGTCCCAAGCTAGAGGTGTATCGCCAGTTAGTGCCGCTGGGTATGGAGATCTAACAGTTACTACCTCCCCTACGCTTGCTCCCGGCCAAATTTTGTCGTATCTACGAGCTTGTACCTGCACTGTATCTGGGAATGGTGATACACACAAAACTGTTTTACCTTCAAGTCCGTAATGCCAACCTTCTTCACCGCTAGTGAAAGGTTCTAATTCTTTAAAAGAGTCAAATATATAAGGCGAGGGAAGGCGTGTGCTTTTCATTATATCTAAATCTTCACCGCCCGGACACCAAGCTAACATGCAAGCTAATTCTCTAGCTGATTTTATGTATGCTTCGCACCATGCCTGATAACTTTCTAAGCTAGTCACATGAACACCTGCGTTAATAAATAAGTCTGTGCCGATAGAATTTTGATTAGATAAATATCTTAAAACATGAGTAGCTTCCACTAGGCCCATTTTACCAAATGATAACGGAAGGCCAGTTGTGATTGAATGTTTAATTTCTTTATTTATATCCATTAGTCTTTGGTTATCCTTGCTTTTGGAAAACCTAGTTTTTTACGTGTATTAAAGATCTGTTGGTCGCGACCAGAGTAAACTAATGTCTTTTTAGTAGCTAGATCTAAATCCCCATCATTTTGACTACCTCTTACACTGTAATGTTCATGAGAGATAATTACTTTGTCTATGTACTTTTCTTTACCCATTCTTTTGACCTCTTGAGTAAATTCATCGTCGCAGTACAAACTTTTGTAGTCTGGGTGATAAATATACCCAAAGTGTTCATACAACTTTCTACCAAGTATAGAAAAAGTAATAAGCTCCCCATTTGTGTTCCCATCATTAAAATGTACGCAACCATCTAGATCAGGAAAGTGTTGATTCATTGCATTAACAATCTCCACGTCCCAATACCAAGCCTTTGGAATCATGTCATCCGAGGCGCATATTACAATATCAAAATCAGCATGTTCAATATGATCGTTTATCGCACTAATTTTTTCTGTGTTCTTATCAAACCATATCTTGCCGTCTACATTATCTTTCTTATTTAAAATATATTCAATCTCTTTAATCACAGTGGGATCTGTCATTGTTAAATCTTGCAGGTCACAATTTATATTAAAAAATATTTGATTCTTTTCACTGCAAGTTTCAACGTATTGTCCTAGACAGTCAACAAATTTGCGAGGTCTGTTAAAAGTTGGAAACTGCACTAATAGCTTCATAGTTGATCTCTCATTTTTTCTAGTTTGGTTGCGGCTTCTTCATTCTTTAAAAATCTACATAGCCTAGCTGCTCTACTTATACAAGTGTGTTTTCTTTTTACTTGCGACTTTACAATCTGAGACATATCTTCACTAGAGTTGTCGTCTGAAAATAGTGATTGAAATATTCTACCCAGCACTTCTTCTTGTTCTTGAGGAACTTTGATGGTTGCTTTGTCTGAGAACATCATAGTCTCAAGCATTATTTGACTGTAGACATCTCCGATGTTCCCCAATAGAGTCACCTCTTTATACTTTGAATATAAGGATCTCAACGACTGTATGGTTACATTTAAGTCAGCTTCCTTGGAGTCGCCTAAGCACAACAAGTGATAATTATCTTTATCTTTGACGTATTGTTCAAGCAGATCGCTGGGTTGCGTATATACAATACCCACATCTATATTATAGTCTGGTAGTCCTCCTGCGGGTACAAAAATATCCACGGCTGGAAGAATATTTACAGATTTCACTGTTTTAGTTTTTGGTTGAATTATGTTATCTGGTGTGTTTGAAAATACAAAAGGAATTTTCAGCTTATTGTTACTTGTTAGTGAATCAACCATCGCTAATTGTTCTTCACTACAACCTGTAACATTCAAGATTACTTCAATATTTTTGCTAGACTGGTCTAAATACTTTACAATGTCTTGAGTTAAGTAAGCAAAGTGAGAGATGAAAACATCTGGCAGTGTAGCATCAAACATATCATACGCACTAACGCTTGGGTTCGCCCAAAACGCAGCGTCTACACCCACCATCTCAAGGCACTTGCTGAAGTACATGGGTTCTATAGTAAATGTGGACGAATAATTGTGTATTAGAGTTTTCATTTCTTTTGCATTCTCCTGAATGTTTTTATATTGTTTATTTTATAAACTGGTTTTTCTGTGTTCTTCAACACATGAATTTTTTGTTTACTTGCTAGTTTATTGATTGCCTCAAACATAAATCTATTCTTAAATTCTGGGTTAGATATAATACCATAAAAATCACTGATTGAATCTTGATTTGCTAAATAGCAAGTTTCTACCCAGTAGGAATCTTTAAGACCCATCGTCAAAGACTCTAAAGAACTTTCATTATGTATAGCGGTTATTTCAAAACTTTCTTCCTGATCTTGAACCATTACGCAGTTTTTGTTAAAGTCTATACTTTGTAAATGAGACCAGTGTGGCAATACGCTCCCACCAAAAAACAAAATTCGGCTATTAGATGTATTGTTCAAGCATAGCCTCGCACTCTCACAGCAATTTGAATTAAAGTGTACCTGATTCTCAACTACTCGTATATTAATATTGCTAAATTTTTGTTTGATGTAAGAGACTGTTTTCTCTGTTTCAAACCCTGAGCATAGAATTATTTCAAAGTTTAAAAATGCCGACTGTATTGCTTCTATTTGCTTTTCTAGTAGTGTCTTATCTTTTAGTTTTAATAAAGGTATCGGACCCTGTGATTTCATTCTATATCCATGATTTTCTGCAAATATAATTATGGATAAAAACTCATTTCTAGGATCATCTTTATTTGACCTTCCTGATTTGGGTGTAGTTATAAATTTATTTTTATTTCTCATTTAACATATAAGTTTCTTGTGATATATCATCATTTTCTGTTATGCACTGTACCATCTCGTCGTAATTAGAAAACTCGTAGTACCTTGAAGATGCCAATGCTTTACTTACCAAAACAATATCATCTTTTCTAAAAATAGGATACTTATCTAGTTCTTCTTCAGACATTTCATTTACACTACTGAAAAAAGTTGGTTCTATTTCTTGCCCGCTGGTCATCTTTAGAAGATATCTACCTTGAGATATTAAAGAGAAGCAATCATCTTCCCGATCCTTGACACTTTGATCGCCAGAGCTAACGTTAAGAAAAGCATAATATTCTTCTTTTTTTAATTCTTGTATCATGCTTACGAATGTTTGTATTCCTATATCCTTAGCTAATTTATCTTTAATGCATACTGCAAACCCAAAGTTTTTCTTGTGATAGTCTATGTTTTTTACTGACTCAATAGTTGTTTTTAAGTCTTCAAAATCTTCATCCGTATGCCATATAACTATACCAAAGGAGCATTTAATTTCTGGTCCTGCATCTTTCATTGTTTTCTTTTCCCTCTAACTTCGTAGTGTAATCCAGAGATTGATGTTTCCAACACCTCTAAGCCCAACCCGTTAAACGCTTCAACTAAAGGCTCTATATTAGTAAGAGAAGAATAAGTCCCTACTAATTCAGATGCCTGAGCTTCATCTAGCTGACCATTTAAAACGTATTTACAAAATATTCTAAGACTTGTTCCCCCCAAGACAATCTCTCCACCCATCCTTAGTTTAGATAGCAGCGAAGTGATTAGCTCTCCACCCTTTGAAACGGAGAAGCTGTCCATAGCATCGTTAGCTAAAATAAGTTCACACTGATTGTCAGAAATCTCTGACAAGTCTACTAGATTGTTAGATACTGTTACTCTTTTATAATTTTCTATAGCCTGCTGATCTGCTCTAATGACATGAATTTTCATCTACCAACTCCATATGTTTTGTCAAAAATATTATTCCAATTGTTTATAAATTTATCTTCTGAGAACTGTTCTAAGATTGTTTGTCTTGCAGCTTCCCCCATTTTCTTAGCTAAGGAATTGTCGTCAAGCAATTTCTTAACGTATGTCTTTAACTCTTCTTCATCGTTTGATATAAAGCCGTTAACGCCGTTCTCAATGATTTCTGGAATCATACACGTAGCCGTAGAAACGACCGCAGAACCGCACGACATGGCTTCTAAGAGCGATGTTGGCACTGGGCTAACAGTTGATGTATTTAAAAATACGGAAGCAGAGCAGTACTCTTTGACTAAAGCATCCAACGACTGCGCTGGTTTGG
>Ga0315315_10000095_pt1 | contig 60364 bp, 46 predicted proteins | sample M140m3416metaG_FD_203699 | JGI IMG/M metagenome (GOLD analysis project Ga0315315, IMG submission 203699) | Ammonia-oxidizing marine archaeal communities from Monterey Bay, California, United States - M1 40m 3416 | ecosystem: Environmental > Aquatic > Marine > Intertidal zone | place: USA...
TTTGATGACTCTGCTTTTTTGTGCGCAAAACCGACTCTGCAAATTCTCCGACTTCACCTGTTCGGGAAAGAGACTCATCTGCATACTCCCTTCCGTAGCTCATGGAGGGCTGAACGACAAGTCGACACCGAGTGTGGAGTTTCGTAATGAATTCACGGCAATACGCATGGATTGTGCTGCTGGCTGTTGTTGGTCTACCCGGACTCATCGGATGCCGCAACCACCAACACGCAGTGGTGCTTTCAGCAACAGACAATGATATGGTTGGCAGCCATGAGGCAGGTGCCGAAACATGGAAGCCACTCATCGATGAAGCAGTTGCCAGACTATTGGGTCGATCTCTTAGCGAGGTAGAAACTGTTTCTTACAGGTCTCCGGAAGGCACGCCAGTCCGAAGGGTTTGCTTCGTTGGTGTGGAAAATCGTAGCAGCGAACCATTGGGTGACTTCCGTGAGCAGATCTATGAACACATTGACTCGCAGGTCGGCAAGGCTTCCAACTTTCGCATGATCAGCCGTCGCTATGTGGAAGCGGCAATGCTGGAAATTCGCTGTCATCCTGATGCCATGGTCAATCCGGAAAATCAACGTCAATTACAGGCATCACTGCAACGTTCTGATCAAATATTTGACTATCTGTTGTTTGCTCAGGTGACATCAGGAACTACCAACGTCAACGGAAACTACCAGAGAGATTACCAGCTCACACTGGAACTCATGGATGTGCACACAGGCAAGTCCATTAAAGACTCAGCGTTGCTTCGCAAGGGCTATCACAAGTCGTACCTGAGTAAGCTCAGGTACAAGATGACGGCCAGCCGGTAAAAGATTCGCTTCAGGTATTTACCGTGGCAAAGTTGTCTCATCATGATCACGATGGAATGGTTCCCGGCGGGTCTCGTGCTCGGCATATAGTACTGAAATCGCGATGCATCCTGTGTTTGATTCTCTGCTGCCTCTCATTACTAATTGGCTGCCAGGCGTCCAGCCATTCACTCCTCCGAGTAACAGCAGCCTTCGACCGTGGAGACACCACAGTAGTCATGGAGCAGCTCGGTGATCTTGCGAAGCAACGAGACGCTGAAGCTAATATTCTTGAGCTCAATCGCGCTGTGGTTCACCTGCTGGCCGCAAAGCCGGATGTTACGGTTTCTGCCCTTCAGACGATACGACGACGACTGGAGTTCCTGGACCAAATCGCCCTGAGTGAACAAGCTCATGCAACACTGGAGGACGATTTATCGATCGCCTGGTCAGGTCGAAAATTTGAACGTCAAATGATCGACAACCTCCAGGTAATCGCCAGCCTGTTACAGAACGAAGACGATGTTTTTGCACTGGTATCTCGCGGCATGGAAGAGGTTTGGCAGGATCAGCTCGAACTTCAACTTCCGCGTGAAACACTGAATCGCTCTGAGATAATCGCAGAGGCACAAACACCGTCTGCGCCCGCCAGGTACTCCGCTAACAGGATGACGGCTTGGCTCGCTGCAGCGGTGCATTCGGAGCGGATTCAGGATGCCGACGTTACAGACCGACTGATCCAGCAGGTTGCAGTCTGGGATCCGTCGGGTAACGTAAACTCCGCCGCACTGCAGACACTCGGAACACGTACAGCAAGTAATTCAGGAACCCTGCAGGTCATCACTCTCGCAGGCAGAATCTCTCCATGGCAATCCGAACGTGTGATCCCTACCACAGCTGCATTGTTGGCGGCTGACCGCATTTTAAGCCTGACAGGAAAACACTCTCTACCACCCACAACTTCTCCTGTGCTGGTGGCTCGTCCAGTTCACAAGACGTTCGTGCCACTTTACCGAACGCACCTCGCCGTTAGCCACCAGTTGGACCAGCCCAGTCGCCTGCTTGTCGATCTCAACGCAGCGGCGTGGGATTCATGGCAGGCTGATCGAGATCAACAGCTGGCCCGTGCAGTCGTCAGACGTATCGTCAAAAAAGGAACGGTCTATGGAGCTAAGAATGCTCTCGATGTTTCCAGAGGATCAGGCGCGGATCTGTTGTTGAATCTCGCCGCGGCAATCTGGGAATCACGCGAAAATCCTGACACCAGACAATGGAATTTTCTGCCAGCAGCAGTAGAGATCGCTCAGATGGAACTACCAGCTGGCCAACATACAGTACAACTGGTAGTGCATTCGACCAACCCAACAAATTCAGCAAACCCCGTTGATCAATTGGAGATTCCTGTGATGATCGAAGATGGCCGCAATACGTTTGTCGTATGCTTCCGTCTACAAGGCAAACTCATTGGAGTTCAGTCAAGCCGATAAGCCTCACACAAACGAGGCATGAATGTCTCAAGCTTCAACAAGAAGAATCACCGAAATAATTCTTTCGGTGATTCACGATTTGTTGTGGATTCAACTGTAGTTGAGCTAGTTGATCACTCCGCTCACTCGCAGCCTCAACGGTTTCGTACGGCCAGCGATGCGGATGATGAGTTCGTCCTCAAACTCACCTGGGTCCAACGGTGCACTGAACTGAATCGGGATCACATGCACGATTTTTTCATCCGCTGGAACTTTGGCCTCAAAGCAATCCGACATGCCATCGCAATTAACGCTTTCGATGCGAAACTTCGACTTGCCTTTGACTACGATTCGTTTCTGAACAGAGCCACCGGCCTGGACCGGTTGAAATTTGACCAGTGACGGAGTCACCGTGTATTCCGGCACAACTGTGCCTTCGACCATGAGTGGCACATAGGGGTTAGCCTTATCATTAGTGACGATCGTGATCAGATCACGAATTCGTCCGGCTTCGGCTCGACTATCCAGCTTCACAGTTAGGTTGTAGTCCATTCGGTCACTGCCACGCTGACCTGGCTGACACACAACCGAGAGCAGAGGGTTGTCAACTTTAACACCAACGATGTCCCAGTCAGGTCGGCCAGCATATCGAATGGTGACGGCAGAAATTGCTTCCTGTCCCTGATCCACATTATTGAATCGAATCATACCTGGATCAAAAACGACATCGCTGCGAATGTAGGCTCTAATCGGGATTCGGATTTCCGCAAATCTCGGAGCGTCAAAGCGAATGATAAGGTTGGAATCTTTCTTCTTGCGAAACTTCAGAGTGTTCATCTTGACCTGGACAGTTGTTGTTCCACCAGGTTCAATCGTGGTCTTACCAACTGCGGCCGCAGAGCAACCGCATGTTGTCTTCACGTTAGAGATGCGTACGGTCTGGTTGTAGATATTCTTTATTTCAACCAGTTTTTTCGCTTCCGACCCGGTTGCGATCACTCCGAAATCAATCTTTGTCGTCTGAACCAGAGCCGTTGCCCAATCGTCTGCGTTTGCGGTCGATATAAGCGTAGCTGCCAGCCAGAAGCTCCCTAAAATTCGCCGTTTCATGATCCGTACCTGCTCCATTGAATGACGTTATTCCGGTAGTGAGACCTCCCGTCTTCATACTGCCTGCCTCTCGAATGAAAACAGCTGTCCTGTGAGAGAAAACACAGGTATTCGAGACCACAAAGAAGACTCTTAAGCCTACTCCAGGTGCAGAACTGTCCCCAAAGAAGATCGACGGACTCGACGGTCTACGTTAGGGGCATCCCGCCGAAGTGTCAATCTGCAGATTTCCGGCAGTAGACGGTCCGCGTGGCAGGAATTGCCGGAAGATTTATCTTCAGACAGCAATTCCGATTAGAGCAGAAAAGCTGGCTGAAGCAGGCTCCTGACGCGTCACAGAAGACCAAGTCTTCCCTGCCCCAACTGCCTGTTGCCGTGGTCGAGACCTAAAATCTTCCCTACGGCATCTGTACTATTGAACAGCTGACTCCACCAGCGGCTGGTACATAAGTTTGTGAAGCGTAATCCATTACCATTCGATCGGCGTTGAAACGCCAGCCAAGTGTTCGAATCGCTCGCTTCATTCGGGCAATCCAGGCTTGTGGCAGATCGTCCGCATCGCGGTCGAAGTAAAGTGGAATGACTTCTTCTGTCAACACTCGATAGAGCTCTTGGACATCTCGCTTATCCTGAACGTCCTGATCAGCGTGAGTTCGGCCTGTACCGATGGCGAAACCGTTTTTGCCGTCGTATGCCTCTGCCCACCACCCGTCTAAGATGGAACAATTAAGCCCACCATTCAAAACAACCTTCTCACCACTGGTACCGGAGGCCTCCAAAGGCCGCCGAGGATTATTCAGCCAGACGTCGACCCCCTGGACTAACTGTCGGCCCATGGCAATATCGTAGTTTTCTAACACCAGCACTTTACCCCGAAATGGAGCTTCGTGAGTGAGCTTAAAGATTTTCTGCAGCAGTTCTTTGCCTGGTTGGTCAGCTGGATGTGCCTTGCCGGCAAAGAGAAATTGAATCGGACGATCAACATCCTGAATCAGTCGTTTCAGAAATTCCAAATCCTTTAAAATCAGGTCGGCTCGTTTGTAAGGGGCAAAGCGACGAGCAAAACCAACCGTTAAGGCGGCCGGGTCAAAGACCTGTTCCAGGTCACCGATAATGGACGCATCTTCACCACGTCGCTTAGCCTGCTGCACGGCTTTTCGTCGAGCGTAACTGATAAGCGTACTCTTCAGGGCTTGGTGAGTTTCCCAGAGTTCTCCTGGCATCACCGAATCAAATCCCTTCCAGACTTCGGCTTCTCCTGTCTGTTCATACCAGTTTTTGGGCAAGACGCGGTCGTACAGTACACGCATCTGTGATGCCAGCCACGTCGGAAGGTGGACACCGTTTGTGATGTGTCCAATAGGAATTTCTTCGGTACTTCGACATGGCCACAGCCCCGCCCACATCTTACGACTAACAACACCATGCAAATTGGAAACGCCGTTCGCAATACGGCACAATTTAAGTGCCAGCACTGTCATACAAAACGTTTCATCGTCGTTCTGTGGATCAACTCGCCCTAACGCCATTAAACCACCGATGTCCAAGCCAAGAGCATCGGCCAATGGTCCAAGATGCTCCTCAACGAGCCCCTGATCAAAACGGTCATGCCCCGCTGCTACAGGTGTGTGAGTCGTAAACACACACCGGCTGGCAGTTTCCTGCAAAGCCTGATCAAACGGCAACGCGTCTTCCTGAATCCTGGTGCCGATAACTTCCAGTGGAGCGAACGCCGAATGGCCTTCGTTCATGTGAATGACATTGGGATCAATCCCGACAGCTTTCAGTGCTCTCACGCCGCCGACTCCCAGCAACAGTTCCTGACGAATTCGGACCTTCTGGTCGCCGCCATAAAGACGACTTGTCAGTTTACGATCCTCTGCGGAATTAAGATCGATGTCAGTATCGAGCAGGTACAGAGTGATCCTGCCGACAGCCAACCGCAGCACTTGAGCAAAAATTGACCCGGTCCGTGTTTCCACCGACACGGTCACCGGACCATCGCTGTTAGACACTGGAGTTAGAGGCAATGATTCAAAAGGCAATCGAGGGTATTCTTCCTGCTGCCAGCCTTTGATATCGATCTGCTGAGAGAAATACCCCTCCTTGTAGAACATTCCGACGCCGACCAATGGAATACCGAGGTCCGATGCACTTTTCAGGTGATCCCCTGCCAACACCCCCAAGCCACCGGAGTAAATCGGAATTGATTCGTGCAGCCCGAATTCGGCGCTAAAATAGGCGACCGGTCCCTGACTGAGAATCGCCATGTGAGTGGCTCCCCATGTCGTCTGCGATTCGATGTAGGCAACGAATCGTTGATAGGCGTGGTGGATTCGAGACTGCAACACCGCTTCACGAGTGCGACGGTCAAGCTCGGCTGGAGAAAACTTTTCGAGGAGATAGACGGGATTGTGATGTGATGCTGAAAATGTTTCGGCATCAATCCGTCGAAAAATATCCACAACTTCGGGATGCCAGCTCCACCAGAGGTTGTTGCTGATCCGGGAGAGCTTGTCGTGAATTGACAATTGACCTGATTTGTCTGACATAGAACATCACTTTTCGTTTTCAGAGCACCTGTTCTCCGTCACTCAATCATGTGGCTGAACCTGAGTACAGGGAGCCAAAATCGTGCTGTCGACTTCAGTGCACGTCCTTTGTTTGCTGCCCAAGAACGAAACAAGCCCGCACCATTTCAGGCGCGGGCGTCGGTGTGTTTGATCTGTGACATTTTTGTTTGCGCAGCCCCACTCAGGGGATTCGCGACGACGCAACCAGATTCAGCGTGACAGGCGTACGTGGCGTCGCTTCAATCGACGAGCCTTCGCACTTGCCGGACGACGACCATGGTTTGCTTTATTGAGTTTGCGATTTGTCTTAGCCATATCACTACCAGACACGATATACGAGAATGCTTTAAGAGGGTCACAGATTATCGACGGTCTACCATCCATGAAAGGCCGTACCGAACCAGATTCTCTATTTCCGGCAGAGATTTCTGAAACCAACCGATTTTCGAAGTTGCCCTGAATTGCCAAATCGGCATGATTTCGTCACCAACAGTACCCGAATTGACGGATCAGTGAACGTGGTCCAGAATTTCGACGATTAATCTTCTGCAACCTGCCGTTGATTGATTTCTTTGGCCAGCCATTTCTCTTCTTCTCATCAACGGACGCATTACCCAATGCCTCAGCAAATTATTTTCTTCGATATCGACGGAACCCTGCTTGCCTCGGGAGGAGCAGGCCAAAAGGCGATGGAAGGGGCTCTCATTGAGGAATTCAGGGTTCAATTCCCTTTCGAAGGAGTTCTCACCGCCGGCCGCACTGATTTCGGCATCGTGACTGAGATCTTCGATCGATACGGCATTGAACAATCAGATGAGCAACGAAGCAGATTTCGACAGGCCTACCTCGACCGACTTCCGGACTGCCTGCAGTCTCTTTCGGGGCTGATTCTGCCGGGTGTCCCCGCACTGTTGGCGGAACTGGCACAACGAGACAATCTCGTTCTGGCCCTACTCACCGGCAACTATTCAGAAGCTGCCTGGATCAAACTGAAGCATTTCGAATTAGATCACTACTTTGATTTCGGGGGATTTGGCGATCTCCATGCTGACCGAGATCTGGTCGCTGGATCAGCCAAAGAAGCGGCTGAAATCGCACTCAAACGTCAGATTCCGGGTGACCAGTGCTGCGTTATTGGGGATACACCTGCCGATATCACATGTGCACGGTCCATCGGAGCATCAGTCGTCGCTGTTGCCACGGGTATGTATGACTTCGATGAACTTGCCGCACACAATCCCGATCACATGTTTACAGACTTCAGCAATGTGAGCGAAATCGCTGACAGGATTGCGACGTTCGCAACCTCATAGCCTCTCTCCTCACCACTGAAAACCTCTCCCGGTAGAGTGCTCACAGGCCTGTGGTTTGGTATTCTTCCGCCTGAGACATTCGGACCAGAATTGATTCCCAGCAGACCGCCATGAAAACAGACGAAATCCGCGAAAAGTATCTGTCCTTTTTCGAATCCAAAGGCTGCGTTCGTCGCCCCAGTGATGTCTTGGTTCCTCGCGATGATCCCACCGTGCTGTTTACTCCGGCCGGCATGAATCAGTTTAAGAACGAATTCATGGGTATCGGCAAACCGGAATTCACCAAAGCTACTACCTGCCAAAAATGTCTCCGAACTGGTGATATCAGCAACGTGGGAGTCACTGCCTACCATCACACGTTTTTCGAGATGCTGGGCAACTTCTCCTTTGGCGACTATTTCAAACGCGAAGCCATTCACTGGGCCTGGGAATTCCTCACGGATTCCAAATGGCTGGGGCTGCAAAAAGATCGACTCACAGTCAGTGTCTATAAGGGTGCTCACGGTTTCGACGAAGAAGCTTTCAATATTTGGACAGGTGAAATTGGTCTGTCGCCGGATCGCATCGCCTGTCTGGAAGAAGACGAAAATTACTGGCCTGCCAGCGCCCCCAGCGAAGGCCCCGATGGAGTTTGTGGTCCCTGCAGCGAGATATTCTATCACCCTCCTGGTTTCGAGGGCGACGTCGAGATCTGGAATCTGGTCTTCACACAATTCAATCGAGTTGGCAGTCCACCAGACAATCTGCGGCCACTACCATCAAAGAACATCGATACCGGAATGGGGCTGGAACGTACTGCCGCTGCTCTGCAGGGTGTTATCAGTAACTTCGACAACGATATCTTTAAGCCTTTGTGTCTGGCGTCTGCGGATATCGTGGGAGTCGACTACAGTTTTGATTCGCCCCAGGGCCGCCCGATTCGTCGCATCGCTGATCACGTTCGAGCCATCAGTTTTTGTATGCACGAGGGAGTGATGCCGGGCACCGAAAAGGAAAACTATATTGTTCGCCAGTTGCTGCGTCGCGCACTTCTGGAAGGCTACCTACTAGGCAAGAGAGAACCGTTTCTGTACCAGATCGTACCGTCTGTTGTTGACGCTATGAAGTCGGCTTATCCGGACATCACCCAGACAGTCGAGAGCGTCCAGAACAGTATCAGCGAAGAAGAAGATCAGTTTCTGGGGACGATCGAACGGGGGCTGAGTCGTTTTGACGAATGTGCCGCTCGTGCAAAATCAGACAACGGCATAATCGGCGGTGAAGATGCCTTTACTCTGCACACTGAAGACGGTTTTTTGATCGAACTGACTGAAGCAATTGCGGTCGATCGAGGCTACAAAGTCGATCGCAACAAATTCAATATTTTGATGGACGATCACTCGGCAATCAGTCGTGGTGGCCGGGAAGTCACGGTGATGGCCGCCGGCCCCCTCGATTTGATTCGCAAACAACACGGTGACACAAAGTTTATCGGTTACGATTCACTCGTCACAGAAGCCACCATCGTGGGCCTGATTGTCGATAAGGACAGCGTCGACAGCATTCCGGCAGGAACCGCTGGGCCTGTGGGTATCGTACTGGACAAGACACCGTTCTACGGAGAATCCGGGGGACAGGTCGGTGACATCGGTCGACTGACTGGCAATGGAATCGATATCACCGTCACTGATTGCCAGAAGTACAACCAGACGCTGTTTGTTCTGGAAGGTCGGCTGACTGCTGGTTCGCTCGCCATTGGCGATATCGTGCATGCTGAGGTTGATGACACTCGTCGTTCAGCAATTCGGCGTTCTCATTCGGCGACTCATATTCTGCACCACGCTTTGCATCAAACCATCGGTGACAAGGCGACTCAACGAGGATCAAAGGTCGAAGATGATGCTCTGCGATTTGACTTCGCCCACAAACGGGCAATGTCGCCGGAAGAAGTCCGGCAGGTCGAAGATATCGTCAATATTCAGATTGCCAGTGGCTCAAACGTCAATACCGAACTTCTTTCAATCGACGAGGCTCGATCCCGAGGCGCCATGGCGTTATTCGGTGAGAAATATCCGGATGAAGTGCGAGTCGTCACCATGGGCGATTTCAGTGTGGAACTCTGCGGCGGGACTCATGTCACAAACACCGGGCAAATCGGCTTGTGCCGTATTATCTCCGAAGAACCGGTCGCAAAAGGAGTGCGTCGAATCACAGCCGTCACCGGCCGGCGGGCCCTGCAAAAAGGACGCGATGCAGATCAACTTTTGCTGCAACTGCAACGACTGTTGAAAGCCAATCAAGCGGCAGAGCTGCCATCTCGAGTCGAAGCACTCCAGGAACAGCTCAAGGATCTCAAGGGTGAGCTGGCCGATCTGTCATCGGCTTCCGTCTCTGAGGGACTCGACGCACTCGTTGCCGTTGCCGAAGAAATCGATGGCGTGAAGGTCGTCGCTCAGCAACTGGAAAACGCGACCCGTGAGTCATTGCGTGACTATGCAGATCAACTGCGTGACAAGCACAGTCCAATTGCTCTAATCCTGGGAGCAGAAGTTGATGGCAAGGTGGCGTTGATTGCTGCCGTGAGCAAACCACTGGTTAGAGCCAAAGGACTCAACGCCGGTCAAGCTGTGAAAGCAGCAGCCCAAACAGCGGGCGGTGGCGGAGGCGGACGACCAGACATTGCCGAAGCCGGAGCAAAGCAGGTCGACAAGATGGCTGACGCAATTGCAGCCGGTGCTGCAACCTACAAAGAACAGCTCAGCGAATAAACGGCGTCAACCAGCTCTGCAAATTGCATCGGCCTACAGCCCACGTCCTTTGAGTTCGGCTAATACGTTCTGCACGATTGCCGATACTTCTGCAGCGTCAGCAAGAACGGCATTCGGGTCAATCGGGCAACCGCCGATTGGCTGATCGGTAAATCCATGGGCTGCCAGGTGACACTGCAGTTCATTGCTGAGCGTGCCAAGATCTGTTCGTTGCTCTGAGGACATCGGCTGCCTGCCCTGCCCCATCTCAAAGCCTCGCAGTCCAACTGCGGCGCGAAACCCTTCAGGGAATTCAGCCGAATAGAGCATCGTATCAAATAGCCGCAACAGGTCGTATTGCAGTTGGCGAGCTGTATCAAGTTCACCCTGTATGGTTGTGTCGTAGAGTTTTCGAGTGAGTTCCGGAACGACGCCCGAACTCGCGTTGGTTCCACCATCACACCCCACAAGCAGCATTGGCATCAAGGCCGCGTCCCACCCCGTCAGAAATGCAAAATCCGGACGATTGGGTCGCACCGCCTGAATCATGCGGATCATGTGAGGGATCTCTCCCGACGAATCTTTGATCGCGACAATACGTTCACATTCTTCCGACAGACGTTGCACTGTTGGTACATCAATCGGACTGGCGAACATCGGAATATTGTACAGTGTGACATCGATCGGTGTGTTGTCGCCAATCTCTTTAAAGTACGCGTAGACCGATGCCGGAGACAGCTTGTAGTAGAACGGAGCCACAATCGCGACGGCTCGCACGCCGATCGATGCGTAGTACTCACACGCTGCCAGCGTTTCTTTGACGTTTGCTTCAGCAGCACCGGCCAAGATCGGCACACGCCCACGAGTCTGGTCAGCAATAATAGCAACAATTCGACGACGCTCTTCAGAAGTAAACCGAGTGAATTCTCCGGTCGATCCGTTGGGGTACAGACCATGGACACCGCGTTCAATCAGCCAGTCGACGTAGCGGCGCAGTTCTCCTTCGTTGATCGCACCATCTGATGAATACGGAACAAGATTGGGAGTGAAAATTCCCTGAAGGCGTAATTGTGACATTGGACTACAGATTTAGTTTTGAGGACAAAGGCGAGTATTGGCAGTGCTGTCGATGGGAAGGACCAAAATCAATAATCGGCTGGACCATGATGCGGAGACTTGCCCAGCAGTAATATTCCACCGACGCATGCAGAAATGGCAACTGGCAGACAAATCCACCACGGAATGCCAAATCCAATAGGAAGATACCCCAACAACACCGAAGCAACGGCAGTCAGCAAAGCATATGGCAGCTGAGTCCCGACGTGCTGCAGATGCTCACAACCTGCGGCTGCCGAAGACAGGACCGTTGTGTCTGATATCGGCGAACAATGGTCTCCAAAGATAGCTCCGGCGAGAATTGCTCCGATCGTAGCGGCAAATACGGGGTTGTTAAGTGTTTCAGCATGACCACCAAGCAGATTCCAGGCCAATGGCAACAACACAGGCACCAGTAATGCCATGGTTGTGAAGGAGCTGCCGATTGCAACGGCGATCGTACCTGCCGTGACAAAAGCAATTGTTGGCAGCAATTCGGGCCGAATCGAACTGCTGATGACTCCCATAATGTAGCCAGCTGTGTCAAGCTGACCGGTATGGCAGACAGCAGAAACGCCCCACGCCAGAACAAGAATCACGGTTGCGGGGATCATCGAACTGATTCCCGCTGTCCAGCTGCTGGTGCAGTCTTTCAGTGAAAGCTGCTTTGACGTCCATGCCAGAACAAAGGCTAAACTGGATGACGTAAACGATGCGATCAGCAGCAGTTGATAAGCATCCACTCCTTGAATAAATCCAACGATCGTGATCGTTACCAGACACAGCACGGGCAGCACAGCCAGCCACACACTACCCGTTGGCTTCAATTCCTGTGACGGCGTTTCATAAGAGGTTTGCTGTCGCTCCGTCCGCAACATCGCTCCAAAATCCCTACCGCTGAATGCGACAGCCGCAACGACGGCAATCATCAGTATGGGATAAATTCGAAACGGTATCGTCGACCAGAAAAAACTGGCAGCATTCGCTTCAATTCCCGCTGCAGAAAATCCGGCTGCCACCTGATCGATTTCGAAGGCCGTCCAGGTACTGATTGCCAGTCCGGCCATGGGAGCTGCGGTAGAATCAATGAGGAACGCCAGTTTGGCTCGAGAGAAGTTCAAGCGATCGCTCAGTGGCCGCATCGCTCCACCAATCAGCATCGTATTGGCATAGTCATCAAAGAAGACAAGTAACCCCATTAGCCATGTCAGAACCATTCCTCGGCGACGTGTCTGAGCAAACCGAGCCAGACAGTCGATCGCAGACCGCGTTCCTCCACTGTCGTTCATCAACGTGATCATTGCTCCCAGCAACACCGTAAACAAAAGAACGGAAGCATGATCGTGATTAGCCACCTGCCACACCATCATCTCGCAGAATGCGGGAACTGCCAGGTAGAATTCGTTCACCGGATAAAACAACAGACAACCGCCAAAGATGGCGAGTACCAATGACACGGTGACATCGCTAAAAAAAATTGCCAGACCAATAGCCAGGACCGGCGGCAGAAGCCTCAGCCAGGATGAACGAACACTGACGGGAAAATGCCATTCCTGTTCATCATGAATTAACGTGATTCCATCACTGGAAGCTGACAGTCGCCTAACTTCCAGTAATTCGGGAGTGATTTGGAGTATTCCGGAATCAAACGACACTGTGCCGGAATAGGCCTGCAGGTTGGAATTAACGGCGGCACCATTGGGACCGACCAACAACCCAGCAATTGACACAGATTCAAACCATGTTTCCATGACATTGCTGTCGCCGTCGATTGCTCGGAAGGTTAATTGTCTAATGCTGGCACCTTCTGGAAATGCCTGAGGACCGTCAAACACAATCTTTACAGGGGTGCGTGCCTGGTCCACTGCGTTGGCAGAAGAGCACTGCGCACAGCTGGATAAGAGGAACAGCAGAATCAGATGAAACGATGACATGCGATGGAATCAGTGGCAGCAGGAATAGTGGTAACCGTTCGCTTGGACGACTGCTGATTACGAACGGATATCAGTTTTGCTGCAATCTGGGAAGCACAACCACAAATCGAGCTCCCCCACTGTCAGGATCTTCGTGCAGAATCAGCCCGCCATGATTTCGGGCAATCTGCCAGCAAACCGGTAGGCCGAATCCAATACCTCGCCCTGCTTGCCGCCCGGAATAGAACGGATCAAACAGGTGCCGTTGATGGCGCTCATCGATGACGCCAACACCCTGATCTTCAATTGTCAGGATGATTGCATTCGCCTCCTTCTCCAAAGCAATGCTGATTTCAACGCCATTCGCTGTATTGCAACTTCCCTCAATCGCATTACGAACCAGGTGATTCACCAGCGTCCGTATCTGTGACGAGTCGACATAGCCTGACAATGGCATTGAAGGGAGATCGAATCGCACACAGTCGGGCAATTGCTCCAGAGAATGAACCGTCTTCATCGCCGCCTGCCGAACAAGCTCACTAAGCTCACAATCCTCCAGTTCAGCAATTGGAGGACGAGCGAATAGCATGCAGTCGCCGATCATGTCCCGAATGCGCCAGGCCTGAGAACCAATCGTTGCCAGTGCCTGACGGCGACTTGTCTGCTCTTCCTGTTTGAGCAGCAGCTGAGTTTGCCCAACGATGCTGCCGAGTGGGTTATTAATCTCATGTCCTGCTCCGGCAGCGAATTCCGCCATCGCCTCCATGTGGTCAGCATTGGGAATCCATATCTGCTGTGATTGCGCATTTGAAAGGATCCTGGAAACAACATCCGCCGCTGGTGTCTTCTGGTGGTCCTTCCCATCAACCAGACATGCGGCGAGACGGCCAGGCCACAAATACGTGTCTGGATTTCGTGGCAGCGAAGATCCAGTGAACAATTCCATCAGCTGGTCACCGGCAAATAAGGCTCCAATGGAACGTTGTCCGGCATCAGCCGAAATCTTGAGCTGTCCGGAAGAATCACGACTGGCGCTGGCCATCACGAAATTGGATGCCGATGTGAATAGAATCACCGTCGCTGAATCCGCTTTCCCAACGAGCAGCCACGCGGCAGCAGCTGCCACCACTGAATTTGTGGGAACCGACGGCGATAGCAAACAACGAAAAATTTCGTCAGTCCAGCGGTCTGACGGTTGGTTGCGATCCTGCTCAGTGAGATTCAAGATCGTATTCCGTACTTGCGTCATAGATTGTGTCCACGAGCCGTTTCGCGTCACTTGAGTGATACGCACCGAGCTTCACAGGACGCCAGCCGCTACGGTAAAGACACACTTGATCTGTTCAGTATTCAGGACGTCAGTTGTTCGATGTCCAGTAGACCGCAGATACGTTCGATCAGATAATCCGTTTCAAACGGCTTCTGCACAAAGTGATCCGCTCCTGCGTCCTTCAGATCCTGAATTTTATCCTGCTCTACCATACCGCTGATGCAGACAATTCGAACATCGTCCATGCTGGAATCGTTGCGAACACGCTGACAAACTTCTTTGCCATTGATGTCCGGTAGCATGACATCGAGCACAAGAATGTCCGGATGGTATTCTTTTACCATCATCCCCGCATCAAAACCGTTGTCTGCCGTTCGTACTTCAAATCGCCCGTCCACAAGCAACGCGTCGGAAATCAATTCCACCAGTTCCGCATCGTCATCAACAATGAGAGCCTTGCGTTTACCGCTTTCGAGAGCATCTGTGGGGATGCCGTTGTCTTTCATGAACTTGTATAGCACGTCGCGTGGGATGCGACGAAATCGTGATCCAGGAACACGAAACCCTTTAAGCTGGCCTGAATCGAAACAGCGAATGATTGTCTGCTGACTAACCTTGCAGATCTTGGCTGCTTCGCCTGTCGTAAAAACCGTTTTCATAGATCACACATCCGTTCTGTGAGGAGCGATGAACTGCCGTTGGCAGCGCTTCATCGTCCGACCATGGCCGGACGCCATCCGTGGTTCGTGTGCGACAACAAAAACTCAAACAGCTGTGCCACGTCGGTTCGTGAACCAATTCTTAAGATGAGTTTCTTTGCCGTGCCGAACGAAATACCGATAGACTGTCGAAGCTCGCCAGATCAACTGATTGACTGATCCTGCCAGAGCTTTGTCGTCTCTCAGTATCGCCGATTGTATCTATTCGTGACAGTCGGTCAACGGGAGTTTTTCTGTGCAGACTACCTCAATATCCGCACCTGCTGTTTTTGCCGATCCAATGACAGCAATCAATGAATTTACAAGGTCATAGGTCTGCGAATGGCCAGAATACTACTTGAGGTACATTACCAGCACCGCTATATCAGCCGGCGTGATACCACTGACTCGGCTGGCCTGACCTACGTTAGTCGGCCTCAAACGCCCCAGCTTCTCACGAGCTTCCATTCGTAGCTGAGTCAAACCGGTGAAATCCAAAGCATCGGGTATACGGATGTTGTCTACTTTTGCCATTCGAGCGATCTCTGCCTCCTGTCGCCTAATGTATCCCGCGTACTGCGTTTCGATTTCGATCTGCTGGATACAGCGCTGCGAAAACCGCTCATCCTTCAACGCCGGCACAAAATTAACGACGTCCTTCCACATGATTTCCGGACGGCGCAACCATTCCTGAATCGTATTGCCTTGGTACCGCGTTTCCTCAACGAGCCGAAAGGCTCGATCGAGTTCTGCAACATAGTCTGCGTGTCGACGAACTCGTTCGTCGCAAACGATTCCCAGATCGATCCCCAAAGGAGTCAGACGTCGGTCCGCATTATCCTGGCGCAGCAACAGGCGATACTCCGCACGCGACGTAAACATTCGGTAAGGTTCATCAACTCCTTTGGTCACAAGGTCGTCAAGCAAGACTCCCAGATAGGCCTGGTCGCGTGACAACACAAACTCAGGCTTCCCGGCAACTTTGAAAGCGGCATTGAGCCCAGCCATCAGCCCCTGCCCCGCTGCTTCTTCGTAGCCGGTCGTGCCGTTAATCTGTCCGGCGAAGTACAGCCCTTCCACTCGCCGTGTTTCCAGGGTGTTACGAAGCTGTGTTGGTGGAGCGAAGTCGTATTCCACCGCATAACCGAAACGCATGATGTCGGCATTTTCCAAACCCGGAATGCCGTGAATCATTGTTTGCTGCACGTCACGTGGCAGACTTGTGGAAATTCCATTGCAGTAATATTCCAGAGTGTTTCGACCCTCAGGTTCCAGGAAGATTTGATGAGACTCTTTGTCCGAAAAACGGACGACTTTGTCTTCGATAGACGGACAATAACGTGGTCCGGTGCTTTCAATTTGTCCGGAGTACATCGGAGCCCGATGCAGATTCTCTCGAATCATGTCGTGAACCTCGGGTGTCGTAGCCGTGAGGTGGCAGTCTATCTGAGGTTCTTCGATGCTTTCCGTCAGGTAGGAGAAAGGTTGAGGCGTTCCGTCACCGGGTTGCCGTTCGCATTTTGAGAAGTCGATCGTGCGTCCGTTAATGCGAGCAGGTGTACCGGTCTTGAATCGTTGCAGTTCGAAGCCAAGATCGCTGAGTGCACCGGAAATGCCGTGTGCTGCCTTCTCACCTGCCCGGCCACCCTGACTCTGTGCCTCACCGGTGTGCATAATGGCTTTAAGAAATGTACCTGTCGTGAGAATCACAGCTGGTGCTTTGTAAGTAGCTCCTCCGGCTACTCGAATGCCGGTCACTCGATCGCCTTCTGTTTCGATACCTTCGACGAGTTCCTGACGCAGTGACAGGTGCTCCTGTTGCTCAACCCGCCATTTCATTTGAAACTGATAGGCCTTTTTATCAGATTGGGCTCGAGGGCTATGCATTGCCGGCCCCTTACCACTGTTGAGCATTCGGAACTGGATTCCGGTGGCATCGGTAACACGGCCCATCTCACCGCCGAGCGCATCGATTTCGCGAACGATCTGACCCTTGGCGACTCCACCAATCGCCGGATTGCAGCTCATTTGTCCAACCGTATCGCAGGACATTGTGAGCAATGCAGTTTTGGCTCCAAGGCGCGCACTGGCCAGAGCTGCTTCGGTCCCGGCATGACCGGCGCCAACAACGATCACATCAAACTGGTAGAAATCTGCAGGCATTATTTAATCATCCGCCGCAAAGAGAGAATCCGGCTGATTGTAACACCCCCCCCGCTGAAGACAGAGGCGTCTGCCATTATCTCTTGCTGAAGAAACAAATGAAGACGCTGAGATTCCGGTGTCTGCTTTCATTGGAAATTTTTCCACTGAGTGTGGTGCCCTGATTCAATCGTCGATTCGCGGCGACAACCAGAAATCCAGTGATCTCAATCGCAGGGCTCCATCATCATCCCGGCAAATACAGCAACCACTCCTGCCAAATTAATATTTTGGTTGTTTGATATCGCCAGGGTGTCTTCTGTTCAACGCAACCACCTGCAAGTTACGGGGGTAAAAATACCAAGCAGATTCAATCTGAGGATGGCAGGCCAATTGTTGAACTGACTGTATCTGTTCCGTTTTACAACAAGACTGAAAATCGCCGCCTTGGAATTGATCGGAGCTTCATCTGCTTCGCCATGTACAAAGACCACTTGGTGCTGATCCCTCTTTTCATCGACAACTTCACCAATTGCCATCACCAGACAGCGTCCAAGTCTGTCGAATCGGTGTCTTCGTTATCCGGGGCGGTTCGTCCCAGATGGTTGTATGCTTTTGCAGTGAGCATTCGGCCTCGAGGAGAGCGCTGCAGAAGTCCCTGCCGCAGCAGATACGGTTCGATTTCGTCTTCCAGGGTATCTGCCGGCAGGTTCATGGTGTGCGCAATGGCCTGAACGCCCGCCGGACCACCCGAAAAAACGGTGATGATTGTTTCAAGGTAGCGACGGTCGAGTTCTTCGAGGCCAATGCTGTCGACACTCTTCATTTTCAGCGCGGATTGAGCCACCTCCATGGTGATCGTTCCGTCAGCACGGGCATCAGCATAATCACGCGTCCACCGAAGCCAGTTATTCGCCTTTCGCGGTGTGCCACGAGATCTCAACGCAATCTCTTTGGCGGCTTCGTCAGCGATATCGGTTTTGAGCTTCGCCGCGTTTTTCCAAACGATCGTGGTCAATTCATCCAGCGAATAGAACGACAGGTGTTCACGGTTCACAAAACGGTCACGCAACGGGGCCGTCAACATACCGCTGCGAGTGGTGGCTCCTATAATTGTAAACGGCTGCAGTTTCATGTTGATGGTGCGAGCGTTCAGTCCGTCGCCCAATGTGATGTCGATTCGAAAGTCTTCCATCGCCGGGTAGATGAATTCTTCGACTGCCGGTGGCATGCGATGGATTTCGTCAATGAATAACACCGAACCGGCACTGGCATTGGTTAGGTATGGCAGTAGATCTTTGGGAGCACTCAACGATGGCCCGGACGTGATTTGAAAGTCGGTTCCCATTTCTTTAGGAATGACCATGGCCAGAGTTGTTTTTCCCAACCCAGGTGGACCGTCCATAAGCAGATGCCCCAGCGGCTCGTCTCTTTTTTTCGCAGCCTGCAGCAGAATACGAATGCGTTCTACGACAGCAGCCTGGCCAATGACATCTTCCAGCTTTGCGGGCCGCAGTTCATCATCCGACTCTGAGGGATCAAGCCCCTGAGATTCGAAAGACGAGTACTGCTCGTCTTTGTTGGTGTCGTCATCATCGTCTGATGAGCCGTCACCTCGAATTGTCGTTTCACGAGCCATAGAAGTAATGGATAGTTAAGAGTAATGGTTCTATGAAATCAGGCTTCTTGCATTGTTAGCAATGATATGAGGAGTTGTGTGCCACTAACTCGGCGAGTGTTTTATGAAAACCAAAGCATCGGTGAAGCTAGTTGTGCACATCAGTAGAGGGCAGACAGAGTACTCTTATGGTGTAGCCGGAGCCTTTGCCTGAGGAATGTCCTCGGTTTCTGTTTCCACCGGATTCAGCCGTAATTTGAGCCGTTTTACAACCGTCTCTTTTGGTGTATCTGATTGCTGCTCCGTCGCCAGGGCTTTCTGCCATGCCGAGATGGCCTCATCGTGCTGTTCCAGTGCTTCGTACACATCGCCCAGATGTTCCTGTAATGTCGCGTCTTGAAATCCCGGATCGCTGTTGGCTTTGAGTAACGCTGCAAGTGCTTCTTCATGGCGTTTCAGTCGGTATAGCACCCACCCAAGACTATCCAGATAGGCTTGGTTGTCAGGTTCAGCAGCCACGGCGATTTCGATCATCTTCAATGCCTGGTCAAGGTTCTTATCCTGTTCCGCATAGAGATATCCCAGATCGTTATTGACTCCGGGATCATCCGGCATCTGAACAAGAAGTTCTTCAAGGATCATCTCAGCAGTCGCATTCTCACCTTGCTCAACATACACTGCCGACAATGACAATCGTGCTCGACGTGTGATGTCTTCGTCCTGGCCGGGGCTAGCAATGATTTCTTCGTACTGACTGATGCATTCTTGCCACTTCTTCGCCCCGGAATAAACAGCGGCCAGCAGCAGCCTTGCGTTGTTCTGAATGTCAGGAGCGTTTGCTCCCTTTTGAATTGCAGATTTTAATGCTGTCTCAGCGGCACTCATGTTGTCATTCTGGAAATGAATCCACCCAAGCCGATAGAGCAGCTCGGCATTCTTGGGGAACATCGAAAGAGCGGTCTGAATGGCATCCAACGCCTGTTCGATTCGTTCGTTGTAAGCTTCGGCGATTGCCAGATTACGAAGCGTGAGCACACGACTCTCTGTTGAAAGCGACCGCAGCGACAAGAGACGGCGGAACAGATCAGCAGCTTCTGCAAACCGATTGTTCATCAGGTGATGCATGCCCAACTGCTGTAATGCATCCTGCCCGATTTCCTGATTCGGATTGCGGTCGAGCGTAGCCTGGAGCAGCTTGCCAACTTCTTCTTCTGTTGCCTTAATTTCCTGTGCAATATTAGCGCAAATCCAAGTCACCTCAGGAAACAGGCTGACATCCTTTTCCAACGCGGTAAGACAGGCAGTCACAACTGCTTGGGCAAATTCCTGATCGTTGATGATCTCCGGCAGCGACGGTTGAATCTCACGCAGCTGAACACGTGCGCGAAGTGCTTTTTGCAAAGTGTTGATTAGGGAGTCGGCGTCTGCCCGCACAATGTCGATACGGATGAGTCCGGGATATCCTGCTGGATCTCCGGACTCCACAATAACACTCTCAAAGGTTGCTGCAGCATTATCAAACTGTCCCTGCAGGAGTTGCGTTTCGGCAAGGTAAAGCACTACCACAGTGACATCCGGAGTGTCAGTTCGCAACTCCTGCAATTTGGGGATCAACAGACTACTGCGAGAGGTTGATGAATAGATTTGAGTCAAAAGTTCAAGAGCTTCTTTCTCTCGACGGCCACTGGCGAAGTACGCATCCAGACTTGCCTCAGACTTTTCAATATCGTCAGAGCGAAATCGAGCCATTGCCAATAACAGATGGTGCCGTCCAGGAGTATCTCCTCGAGTAAGGACGAGAGCCTCAAACGCTCGCACCGCTTCGTCGGTTCGCCCGACGGACAGCATTGCTTCACCGACAGCTTCGTACCCTGTCAAGCGGTCATCCATCAATGCCTTATGACGGCGGAAATCGAGATCAAAATCTTCCGGTCGCTCCAGCGCCTGTAACAATACCTCATAGCTACTGGCAGCTTCAGCCTTCTGATTTAATTGCAGAAGAATACGTCCACGAACACTATGAATCAGGAGATATTCCGAATCAGTGGGTTTCAGGCGATCGGATTCAACCGCCTGATTCATGAGTTCAATTGCTTCGCGGATCGTATTGATCTCCGGCTTTCGAAGCAGAATTGTGGCCAGCTGAAAACGTGTCCGAAAATCGCCGGGGTCCAGTTTGATTGCCTCGCGGGCCAGTTCGAGTCCTTTGCGGACCTCACCTGACTGAAGTAACAGCATGGCTCGAGCACGGATCGGGGCAGGAGCGGACGGATCAGCTTCTGTCGCCTTTTCAAAGGCTTTCAGAGCGGCTTCAGGATCATTGTTTTCCTGAGCCTCAACGCCCTTCATATACCAAGCGAGTCCCTCTGTCTCCTTCGCATCAATCGGTGCAACAGATTCAGCTGGTTTAGCGACATCATCACCAGGCTGCCCCGCTGCCTGCAGCGGGACTTCGTCCTGTCCCCAACTTGAGTCCGTTCCTGCCGTTAACAACAAACCGGCTAGTAGCAGTATCCACTTGAATTGAGTGCCCATCTGCGATTCCTGAACAGAGTTCATGCACTGATCACGCTGCGATTGCACAGCGGCTATGAGTTACTTCTTTTTGGCCTTCTTCTTTGCTGGAGCTTTTTTAGCTGTTGTTTTCTTAACCGCAGATTTCTTTTTGACCTTCTTCTTTACCGGAGCTTTTTTAGCTGTTGTTTTCTTTACCGGAGATTTCTTTTTGGCCTTCTTCTTTACCGGAGTTTTTTTGGCTGTGGCTTTCTTCACCGACGTTTTCTTAGTGGCCTTCTTCTTTACAGCTGCAGATTTCTTGGATGTCTTCTTAGCCGCCGTCTTTTTACTTGATGTTGCAGACTTCGCAGCAGTTGCCTTACCAGTCTTCTTTTTCAATTTTGCCTTAGTAGCGGTTTTACCGGCAGCCGACACCTTGGCGGATACCCCCGCCGTCTTTTTCTTCGCTGCAGTCTTGCTGGCTGCAGCCTTCTTCACCGGCTCAGGTGGCAGCTTTTTCTTTTTCTTTCTTGGTTTCTTGAGCGCTTCAAACCGTTCTTCAACCAGTCCGACATCAAACTCTTCGTCATCGTCTGGTGGTTCGCTGAGTCGTTCTATGAAACGAGGATCGGTGGCGAGACAGCGAAGAGCATGCATAAAAGCGAAGGTGTCTGCCTTTTTCAGACCTTGCTTCAAAAATTCGCCCGCCTGCTCTTCGTTCGATCCCGGAGGGACAATCCCAAGGTGAATGGCAGCGCGAGCCGAGACCTCGTCCAGAGACACCAGGTAGCCACCCAAGCAATGCTGGATAGTAAAGTTACGAATGAAGGGTGACATGTTGTCGATTTTCTTCAGTCGTTTTTGACCGGATTCCTGTGTGAGCCGCTTAAGCTTATCGTAGTCGTAGGTGTACGTCGTTTCAAAAACGAAGCGAAGAATCGATCGGATACGCAGTCCGGACCAATCTCCCTGCGGGCTGTTGAGGGTTTCTTCGATTTCAGCAACTGAGCTGACTCTGATCTCATTCAGGTCGTAGTACATCTTATTCAGACGATCGTAACCCTGCTCTGTTGCATCCCAGGAGTTGTTTTCCAGACAAGCTGCAAACAACATGGTTTCGAGTACTGGCATGCTGAATTGGGGAACCTGCTTGCCGTACTCTTTGTGCAACAGAGACGTGAGCTTCTTACAGGCCTGTTGCTTTTCACTGGCTTTAGTCGCGGACGGCGATGGCATTTGTGCTTCCTGTCGGGCCGGCATCATTACTCGAATGATGCTGATTTATTCAGTCAAGGTCATCAGTTGCCGGAGTATCAGTTTCGACAACAGCCCCTTCGATAGATGTCAGTTCCCTCGAAACGGCTTCCGCTTCTTCCGCAGCAGACTCCGGCAAAACTTCTTTCAGGATCCGAGCCGTCTCAAATGACTTCTGGATCCCTCGATCAATTTCAAATCGAAGCTCAGGAGTATATCGGGTCTTGACTCGAGCTGCGACTTTGGATTGCAGGTAACCTCTTGCAGATTCCAAACCATGCAATGTCAGCGACGCTTCCTGATCTGTCCCCATGACAGAAATGGCGACCTTTGCGTAACGCACATCAGCAGAGACTTCGACCCCCAGGACCGTCACGTTACGGATGCGAGGATCTCGCAACTCCTGCAAAATAGCGGTGCTGATGACTTCGCGAATGACCGAAGCGACTCGAGCAGTTCGACGCGTGGACATAGTGGAATCGACTGTCTAAACGGAGATCAAAGGGAAGGCAAGGTATTAAGCAAAAATAATTTATCCGGAAACCAGCGGCTCCCGACGGACGAATAATGCCACGGAAGTCGATGTCAGCGAAACTCACTTCAGCGACAGACTGAAAGTTTCAGATGCTATTTACTACTACCACTGAGCGTTCTCTGGATTTCATCAATCCGGAATGCCTCCAGCAAATCGCCTTCCTTAATATCATTGAAGCCATCCAGCCGAATTCCACATTCCATTCCGTCACGTACCTCTTTGGCGTCGTCCTTTTCTCGCTTCAGTGAACTCAGTCGGTAACTGTTAAGCACCTTCTGATCGCGAATGACGTGGATCTTGTTGTCTCGGGAAATCGTACCATTCAGGACTCGGCAACCTGCAATCGTTCCAAATCGACTGATTTGGAATGTTCGCAACACGATGGCTCGCCCTGTCGTGACTTCAATTCGCTCGGGTCTGAGTAATCCTTCAAGAGCCTGACGAATATGCTCGGTAATTTCATAGATGATGTCATACCGGCGAATTTCGACACCTTCCTGATCAGCCACGGATTCAGCACGCTCTTCAGCAATCACATAGAAGGCAATAATGATGGCGCCCGTAGCACTGGCAAGATAGACGTCGCTTTCATTCACACCACCAACTGCATCATGAATGACGTTGACCTTGACTTCCGGATGGTCAAATTTATTAAGCTCACCCCGCAGGGCTTCAATCGATCCCGGCGAATCCGCTTTCAGGATTAATGGCAGTTCCTGAACACCTTCACCTTCGCGAACTTTTCCAAGAATGTCTTCCAGAGTTTTCGTTTGACCACGACCGGAAAGTGACCGAGAGCGGCCTTCGTGTTCACGTGTTGCTGCGACCGTTCGTGCTTCTTCAATGTCTTTCATCACAAAGAAATGCACACCGGCTCCGGGAACACTGTCCAATCCTGCAACTCGCACCGGTGTAGAAGGACCGGCTTCTTCCACCGATCGATCCTGATCGTCGTACATCGCACGAATACGACCAAAACTAGTGCCGCAAAGCACATTATCGCCGACACGCAGTGTTCCCTTCTGAACAATCAGCCATGCCAGCACACCACGACCTTCGTCGCGGAATGATTCAAGGCAAACGCCAATGGCGTCGCGATCCGGATTTGTTTTATAGTCGTGAAGCTCAGAGGTCAGCAGAAGTGTTTCGAGCAGAGTGTCGATTCCAAGCCCGGTTTCTCCGGATGTTCGGACGACTTCGTATTCGCCACCCCATTCAGCCGGCAGCAAATCATGCTGCGCGAGCTGCTGAAGCGCCCTTTGGTCATCAACTCCGGGCAGGTCCATCTTGTTCAGTGCAACAATAATCGGAATCCCGGCACTTTTAGCATGAGCGATGCATTCTTCTGTCTGCGGCATCACGCCGTCATCTGCGGCAACGACCAACACAATGATGTCTGTAACGCCAGCACCACGTGCTCGCATTTCACCAAACGCCGCATGCCCCGGAGTGTCGACAAAGGTAATTGCCTGACCTTCGTGCTCAACCTGATAGGCAGCAATATGCTGGGTAATCCCGCCTGCTTCGCCCGCAGTTATATTCGATTTGCGCAATCGGTCGATAAGTGTCGTCTTACCATGATCCACATGACCCAGAATCGTAACAACGGCTGGACGACTTTGGAGTGTTTCTTCCTCATCCTTCTGATCAACTGATCCCAGCAGCTCCGCTTCGATGTCGCGACCACGTTTGATCTCCAGATCAACCCCGAGTTCCATCGCGATCTCAAGTGCATCTTCTTCTGATAATTCATCGTTGATTGTTGCCATTCTGCCCTCTTTGAACAGAATTGCTACGATAGATCGAGCGGGGCGGCCTATCGCTTCAGACAAGGTTCGAACACTGATTGGCAGTTCAATTTGAGCTGATGTCTTGAGTTCAGCCGGACTGGATCTTTTGCGGCGTCTTGTCCGTTTGGTCAACCGAGCAGCCTTACGCTGATCATTGAAATCTTTAAGCAGTGAGCCCTTCTTGGCACCGCGCCCTCTACCCACCGGCGATTGGCCATCGTTATGTTCTGCCTGAGCAGCTTTCAGTTGCTGCATCTGGTTAGCCAGGGGACTTTGCCGATCGACAATATCCGCCAATGCCATATCCGGTTTCTGAACCTTTTCTTCTCGTTTTGCCGGACGTTTAGGAGCAGGTGGCGGACTGAATGTCGGTGGCGTCGCAACCATTGGACGACTCACAACAGGACGAGCTCGATCATCCTCCGTTGGCTTCGGCTCTTCAGGCTCATCTGATTGTTTTTGGCCTGCTGTTGCCGCCGCTGCGGCTGCCTCGCGATCCTTAACAGATGCGATCGGCTTCATGTCGCGAATACGATGCATCGTAGGTCGACGCGCCACACGTACAGGCTCATTTGCAGGTGCCGCTGTGTCATTATTTGCTGCTGCCGGAGGCTCACTGGAATCAGATTCTGGTTCTTCAGTTACAACAACATCAGCGGTAGCAGCAACAATTTCTGCAGCAAGCGTCTCTGATTTCGTTTGTGACTCCCCAGCCTCAGAGGCTTCCGGCTCAGATTCGTTAACAACCGGATCGGTCGCAACTTCAGCCTCCGCAGTGCTGTCCGGAACGTCGTCTTCAGCAACAGAGGACTCGTTCACCCGTGGAGTAGACGCGATTGAACGCATTTCACGAGGCTTGGCAGCTGCAGGCGTCTCTTCGCGAACAGGTACCAACTCTTCTTCAGCTGGCACCGGGGTACTGCCCGCCGAACTGTTGCGGTTCTCGATGAACGCTACAATCTGATCTTTTTCCTCGGGTGTAATTGTCGCGAGCGCATTGCGCAGCTTAACCCCGGCCTCATCGCAGAGTTCAATTAGGACTTTGCTGTCGAGGCCCAGTTCTCTCGCCAGAGCAAAGAGACGAATCTTCAAGACAATTACCCTTTTACCGTTTCACCGAGAAGTCCGCCAATCGGACAGTTCGGTGTTTGATTTCCGCCGGACCGACCGACGTTTCATTCAATTGATTTTGAAAATAAGGAAAATCTAAGCGAAGTCAGTGAATAAGCTTCACGGCTATCGCTGAAGTTGCCCTGCTCTACCAGGAAACAACCACGCAACGTCAGCTGGTCGACTCCGAATCATCTGATGTTTTCTCTAACTCTTTGGCGTTTGAAGATGAGTCTTCTTCTGAATCAGGCAAAGACGAATTTGGGGTAGACACACCTGCGTCGCTGATTTCTTCAGTCGCGACAACAGTCGCCGCCGATTTGGCACTGGATGATTCGCCGGAATCGTCCAATCCTTCTGCGTCAGCAGATTCACCTTCAGGCTCTGCTGCAACAGCCGATTCCTGAGGCGTTATCTCTTCTTCAGAAGCTTTAGCCGGTGGTGGTGGAGGATTTCGCTTTCGCTCTTCGGCAGCCAACCGCTCTTCTTCTTCAATTCTCAGGCTTTCCACATCAGCAAAATCGACGATCGTGTCGCACTGTTCCTGTGTCAGGCCACCCAAGTCAGCAAGTTGATCGGGCTCAATAACCGAGAGATCATCAAAGGTGAAGAAACCCTGTGAGACCAGATTCTCAACCAGCTCCGGTTCCATCTCCGGAACAACACTGAAAGCTTCGATTGAGATATCCAGCTGTTCGTCCAAAGACTCCTGGGTCATCACGTTGATGTCCCAACCAACAAGTTTCGATGCCAGGCGAACATTCTGACCACGTCGTCCGATTGCCAGAGACAGCTGGTCCTCATTTACAAGTACCAGAACTTTGCCCAACATTGGACAAAGAATGACGTCTTCAACTTCAGCTGGCTGTAAAGCATTAGGAACGAGAATCTGTAGAGAATCGTTCCATCGCACAATATCAATGCGCTCGCCGTTCAGTTCCTCGACGATTCCACGAATCCTCGCGCCGCGAACACCAACGCACGCTCCGACGCAATCGACTGACGTATCAATTGAAGAAACAGCAATCTTCGATCGATGCCCGGCTTCACGAGCGATAGAACGCACCTCGATCACGCGATCGTTGATTTCCGGGATCTCAACCTCAAACAAACGTCGCACGAAATCAGCATGTGTTCGTGACAGGATGATCCGAACACGTGATCCGGATTTCCGCACGTCCAGGATCGATGCCCGAACACGATCGCCAACCCGATATGTCTCCTTATGAATCTGCTCACTTCGGGGCAGAATCGCTTCAACCTTCCCCATGTTGACGATCACAGTCCCGCGATCAACGCGAGTCACGCTGCCAGATACAATCTGGCTCTTCAGCTCAAGGAACTCATCGTAATGAGAATCCCGTTCTGCTTCGCGGATCTTCTGGATCATCACCTGCTTGGCAGTTTGGGCGGAAATACGCCCAAGAAGATCGCCCAGCAGATCGGATTCCAACTGTGCTCCGTCGCACGCCAAAGAGGGTTCTCCACTTAACCGATCCACCTGCACAACCAACTCTTCTTCTTCCGAAAAGTGTTTTCGGGCAGCAGACAGAATCGCCTGTTCAATCCCCTCGAAAATGATCTCCGGGTCGATTGATTTATCGCGATGAATCGCATCCACGATTCGCAGGATTTCTGGTCCGTTCATAGTCAAACGCCGTCCAGCAATGACGCCACAACAAAAAAAAGTGGGACTATGTCCCACTTTTGCAGTACCGTTTACCGCCTAACGACGGCCCGGCCCAACCAGCCCGCCGAAAAAAAAGACATGGTCCTTCTTCGAAAAGCAGTCCGTAGGGATGGGATATTCACATATCCATCTTAACTTCCTCGGTCCCGAAGGTGAATTAACCTCACCTGTCGTTGCGAAAACTGAACCCGGAGCAACCCAGGAAAGTCCCTAGGCACACATTGGAGTCCCGGACGATACTGTCATGATTCCAATCTGTCAACAGTCTGAGACTGCCTAGCGAAACCGAGAATCAGCTAAATAACGTCGAAGCCAGCGATTGCCGGGCTACCCGAAAAGTGCTCAACGTGAATCAATCTCACGACCGCTTTATACTATCACGTGCCAATTGACGAGCGGAGTCGTAGGCATGCCGCACTGTAAAAAGACGAGATTCGATCTGCTCAGCTGTGAAGTAGCGTCCTGGCTCACTATTTGGCAAGCCAGCCAATGAAATCGTCAGGGGCAGAAGATCGAGAAATTCTTTATACCGACGTTGTTGTTCAGACTGATCGGCCATGAAACGCTCTCTCTCTGGTGAGCCTAAGACAACGGGACCGGAAAGCTCCCCGAAGACAAATAAAAATTCAGGGGACAACCGCAATGATACACGGCTATTTTCAAAGACTATCTGAAAATGCTTGAGGAAGCTACGACGGGTAACTAGCCCGGACGCCGCTGGGTGTGCTGGCGAATAATATCCGCGGCTGCGTTGTCGGCCGGCACATCTGAGGAATCACCACCGCCTGCAGGATCAACTTTATTCTCAGCCTTTGGCGGCTCATCAACAGCACCAGTCTGCGACGGATCCGGCAGTGAAACATCAACGGCGGGGCTAGGAGAAGCAGGAGACTCCGTGACCGACTCAACAGGGGCTGGCTGTGGAGCATAACCAGGCATGGGTTGTTGCTGAGGATAGCCCTGAGGATACACCGGCATCGGCGCTTGAGGCGGATACGGATAGCCACCGTACATCTGCCCGGGAAACCCAATCTGCCCAGGCATCATCGACTGATATGCAGTCTGCCCAGGCATCATGTGCTGTTGAGCAATTGTTGTATTATTAACATTGACTGGCGGTTGACTCACCTGAACAGGAATCTGTTGAGTTGTTTCCGGATTAACGACTGGAGCTGATTCGGGAGCAATCGGGGCTAAAGTAGTGTCCGATGCAGGTGTTGCTGGCTTCGACGGAATCTCCATCGCTGTGTCGATATTAGTTACATCTGTATTGGTTGCATCTGTTTCATCCGCATCGCCACTTGCAGAGGCCGGATTTAGAACCCGGTATTCGAAATCAAGATTCCCAACGGTCACACGGTCTCCCGCGACTAGAGTCACCTCTTTGATAATCCGCTTACCATTAACTGCTGTCCCGTTGGTGCTGCCAAGATCCCTGAGCCGTACCGAATATTCATCAATTCCAAATACGCAATGATGGCGACTTACCAGCTCGCTATTGGGGCGCAGCTGGCAATCCGTTTCTCGGCCTATTAAGAATTTGCGACGGTTCAGGGGGACAATCTGCCCTGAATGCTTTCCGCCAATGACGTGCAGTTCAGCTTCGATCATATTTTGTGGACGCTCCGGAAACCGTAGTTTAAGCCGCCGTTTTTCTATCTTGTAATCAAACAGGAGTGAAGCAAATGAAGATTCAGGTTGTCAAAGCCATGCGATCACACACGCATTCCTCACCCAGCCATACTTCCCTCCCAAAAAACAAAAACTAATTCCAGAGTTCCAGCATATGAAGTGTCAGAAGCGAGGAGTGTGGCAGATCACACACTCAATACACGCAACACCAAGCAATGATTGCCTCTGTATCGTTACCAATAGTAATAATTGCTACCTAATCATAATAATCAACAATTTGACTATAACACCCTTAAGAGTAGCTCCGCCAGCCAAACACGAGAGTATTTTCGGCAAGAGTGACTCTGCCAGCCAAACACGAGAGTATTTTCCGCGAGCGACCAGGCAATGTTAAACTTTAACCGACCCGTTGGTCACCGCCTGAATCTCTACCTGTTGGCCAAACGCGACATGGCGTTCCTGCTCTGTGTAAACAGAAGAAATCCAACTGCCAGAAACGGAAAATGCCAACCGTGTTGGTAACAGATTCAGAAAAGTCGGCAAGTCGAACTGCGGGAACAGATCACAGATGCCAGGCACGTTCGGCAGTAAATCAGAACGCCGCAGTAGAATACTCCCATGCTGCAAAATCGTGCCTCGCCGTCGCCTTTGAGCACTCCCAACAACTTTGGGGAATCCATCTCGCTCTCCACCAATCGCTGCCAGATCTCGAGGGTCTGACCTTAAAAAGCAGAGAAATGGTTGCTGCGAAACAGCAGCACGAGCTTCATCTGTATCAATTGAAACTGGGAAATCGGCCCTGAAGCCAACAGTCGCCCCACAAGTCGCAAGAACCTCAAGTATCGAGCGGTGGATCACACGATAAAGCTGCAACGGCTGCTCGCGAAGCCTGTGATTCCTCGGGATGACACAGGAATACGTGACCTCATGGTGGTGCAAAATTGCTCCACCACCGGTTAACCTCTGCACTCTCGGGCAACTGGCCAATAGAGGTTCGGAGGATGACGGATCAGATTTTTGGAAATAGCCGAGGGATACAGTAGGCTCAGCCCACTGATACACTCGAACAATCGGAGCCGCTGGCTTGTTGTCAGCGACCTGCAACAAAGCAGCATCAATTGCCATGTTGACACTGCCTGTCCGAGGCTTCAAATCAACCACGACTCTACAGTCAGAGACCGCCATTCGATTCAACCATCGCAGCCAGGAGTTTCTGAAGCGAATGGCTGCCTCGCCCCGCGTTCAATACCCGCAATCTTCTCAAGTCGTCTCGCATGGCGACCTTCTTCGAATTCGGTGGAAAGCCAGATCTGTACAACCTGTTCAGCAAGCTGATTGCTCAACTGATTCGATGAGAGGCAAAGCACATTGGCGTCGTTATGTAAACGACTATATTCAGCAGTCACCGTGTCGTGGCACGGAGCCGCTCGAACTCCTGGGAACTTATTGGCGGCAATGCACATACCGATTCCTGTGCCGCAAATGAGAATGCCGCGATCGTGCTCTCCAGAGGCAACAAACGCAGCCACTCGTGCAGCGTAGTCCGGGTAATCGACGCTATCACCGGATTCCGGGCCCATGTCGTCGACACCGAATCCTAAACCTTCAATAGTTTGCTGCAGGCGGCTTTTCATTTGAAACCCGCGATGATCACTGGCAATAGCAATTTTCATAGTCTTGTGTCGTCTTTCCTGATGAGGCCGTCCCTAATAAAGCCGTCCACAATCTGCCGAATGGCTTCTGTAAGCTGGTCAGCACAATCTCGATACACATCTTTGCCCCCTCCAATGGGATCCGAGATATCCTGTCCATTTTGGGCCACAAGATGCATTCGCCCTGTCAGATCGGGTCGGGCATCCTGAAGAACTCTCAAGTGAGAGTTTGTCATGGCATAGACATGATCACACTCTGACAACATGTCCGAAGTCACCTGTCGACTAAGATGATCATAAAGATCGATACCCCGACCTGCCAATAGCTCAGCAGCATCCTGAGAAGCTGGAGAACTGTCTGTAGCCGCGATCCCAGCCGACAAAATATCGTATCCGTGGCGTCTGAGTTCGTTTTCAGCACATCCGACACGATCGCTGATCATTTTTCGAAAGACGGCTTCAGCCATTGGGCTTCGGCACGTATTCCCTGTACACACAAACAGCACCCTCAAAGGGTTCCCCTTTCGACACTGACAACACAGCAAGGTGCACAGGAAGCTGCCAATTAACCATCTCTAGTGCAGCCGGAACGAAAAATCGCCAACTCACTAGAATTGACCAGACACCCGCAACGTAAATAGGGAACATCATGCCTGTACCAAATTGAAATCTCAAGGGGCGACCTGCCATCATTCAACTGAATTCACAGGCTGTTAGAGTTGATCAGCCTGGCGACAATCCACCTAACCACCTTCCTGTTAAATGCTTACGCTTACATAAACCTCTCCGGAAACACGAAGCCTCCCAGGAAGAAAAACAGGGGAAGTCCGTTGTCACTGTGATCCAGCGCCGGATCTCCTAAAATGACAGAGGAAAACAGAGAGACCCAGAGAAGCATCTGACAGGATGCAGTTCTCTCAATAAAACAAAATCAGGACGAGCAACGGTGGTCAAGAAACTGGTGATAACGTGGAGGAAGTCAGCAAAGCAGCAGGTGCGCAGGCTGACCGAATTTCGCGGTATCCGAAGACAGTCACTGAATACCTACCAAAGTTCTGTTCGACGCCTGTATGACGGTCCTCGAGGAGCAGTACTGAAATACAGCAGCCTCCTGTCGCTCCACGAGCCTCTCATGGGGCAACTGTTTCAATCCGGTCGATTTAATGCTTCCCGCTTCAACTCCATTTTGGATGTCGGCTCCGGTGCCGGGCAGATTATTCGGCACCTGCTGCGAACCACATCCAGCAATACACGGATTATTGGTTTTGATTTATCGGCAGAGATGTTGCGTCGAGCCCGTGAACGACTTAAATCAGACCGACCCAGCTTCGTAGCCGCCGACATGATGCACATGCCATTTCGGGACGCATCGTTCGACTGTATTACCTGCGGCTATGTCCTGGAACATCTGCCGGATCCCAAGCCGGGTCTCGCGGAATTCGCACGAGTCCTTAAGCCCGGCGGAACAATCCTGCTGTTAGCAACGGAAGACTCGTTCTCCGGTCTGCTCACCAGCCATACATGGAAATGCCGGACATTTTCACGGAACGAACTCAAAACAGTTAGCAAAGAAGTGGGACTTAATTGGGAACGGGAACACTGGTTTACGCGATTCCACGAAGCACTCAAGCTAGGAGGTATCCTGGTGGAACTCGTGAAACCGTCGGAAGAACTCTCTTCAGCCTGTGGCAGAAGTTGGCCGGCAGCAGCTCATCAGGCATCTTCGTTGTAACGCACCAGATCCCAGTCCTGAGCCAGATTGCACAGCTGGTTAATGATGGCAGGGTCTTCACTGCACGCGATGACTCCTGAAAACCGCAACATGCTGGCTCGCTTGTCCATCCAAAGATCGGCATAGCGCACAGGTTCGCGGTTGTCGGCTCGTACTGCATCACCTCCCAGCAGACGAGCAATGTGCATGGAGACCGGGAAGTCGTATATATTCGGCGTATGAATCAGGGAACCAGCGTATTTCCCCGTTGCCATGAACGGATAGATACTGCCGGGCATTTCGGCGGACGTCCGCCCCTGCAGGCCAAGTCCATCGACTTCTCTCGCTCGCTCTGCGTCCTTCTCCTGGAAGCCGATAAGATAGATGCCTTTGCCCAGCTGACTGCGATCAGCACTGAGATCCGGCAGGCCATCCAGTACGGCACGTGCGGTTTGAGTTGTGTCATCGGGTCCACACCTGATTTGTGAGCCAGATACTTCGGTCCAGGTTCCGGTCGGTCCCATTTCCGGTGCAAATACCAGGGAATAATGAGGAGTTGTCGCATCATGCAGATGGACGATGATGGAATAGCCATTGCCTGTGCGATCTCGAAACTGCTTCGTACCGTCGATCGGATCAATTGAAATCGCCAGCTCCGCATCATTGGCAAACAGAGACATGTCACCCGTCGATTCTTCACCTTCAATCCGACACTGCCGCAGAATGGGACCAGCATCTCTCAACGCAGCCACGATCAGCTCCTGCACCGACAAATCTGCGAGCGTCAGAGCATCTGTATTGGAATTGCCACTCGACTTTCCTTCCACGGCGATATTGAACTGCCGCAACCGCTTCGCAACAGCTCCACTCCAACGAAGAACTGGTGGAAGAATACGGGCCAGTTCAGAAACAATCACATCGAGATCAGACATGTCAGACAGCTATCCATTCGAACAAGTGTGTGGGCACGCAAACTTCGCACGCCTGCTGGAGTACCTTCCAGCCAGGTACGGCGTTCACTTCCAAAACTTTCGCCTCACCATCCTGATCATAGATCAGGTCCACCCCACAGAAAATACAGCCTGTTGCATCCGCAGCCCGAAGCGCCAATTCAACTTCGTAATCGTTGGCTGTCCATGGAGTACATATGCCCGCTTGAGCCGCATTGGTGCGAAAATCGTCAGGTGGAGCGTGCCGCTTCATTGAGCCGATCACGCGGCCATCAAGCAACAGAATTCGGTAGTCGCCATCCACACTCGGAATAAACCGCTGCAGATACATGATCGCTCCGATGCGTTCCAGACTGCGAAAAACGCGCCATGCGAGATCCACGCTGTCGACTCGAATGATGCCCCGCCCTTCCGAACCAAACAACGGCTTCACAACAACGTCACCTCCCAGCTGTTCGCAAAGCTGAATCGCTTCTTCGGAATCTTCACAAACAGCCGTTTCCGGGACAGGAATACCGGCCTGGATTAGTTTTTGAGTCGTCAGCCACTTATCCACTGCACATTCAATTGCCTTAGGTGAATTGATGATTCGAGTGCCCGCAGCTTCAAGTCCGCTGAGCAAGTCCATTCGAGTAACGATACGTTCGAGTGATCCCGGCGGCATTGTACGTACGATAATGACATCGAGGTCGAACAGGCTGACTTCGTTGTGCTTGATTTGCAGTTGGCCTTTCCTGCTGTGTGCCACCAGAGACGGAAAGGTCAACGGTGCAACTTCGTGCCCTAACTGCTGTCCGATTCGACAGAGTTCCTTGACATACCAACTGCCTTCGTTTCCCATTACGCCGACATGCATGTCATTACTCGCCGCAGCCAAATGACGTTTCCAGCAATTTCGGCAACCGTCGTCCGTAATTAAACGACCGGCCGGATTCCAGGCTGTGAAACACAACAACAGCCGGACTGAACAACTTGGGGTCCAGCTTGTAGAAATCGTGGTTTGCTTCCGCGAACAGATCCTGAAACGTACGCCCGTGTGATTCTGACGAGCTGGAAGGAACGCCTGGCCCAACAGACTCAATCAGATCATCGTCGCAGTCCACCCACAGATTGACAGTTGCTCCGTAGAGGATCGCGTCGTTAGTGCGACCGATACCTTGCAGATCATTTTTTGCCACGGGAGGCAACGGACTTACTCCAGTACCACTAATAATTGCTTCCAAAGGAAACTTCAGATCATGCAGTTTGTGCAATGCCGTTTCCACACTGCGAGCCACCACCTGAACAGTTCCGGCAATCGATGCTGTGGGGGCTGTCGCCAGAGTCAGCTCGCCAACCTGGCCAACCGTTTCATGGATGTACTCGATCGCTGATTGTCCAGGTAGTGAGGATGCTTCCAGCACGCCCACACAGGTACCGCATTCTTCGTTAACGTTGAGCTCTTTCTGCAGATCTTCCACGCCTGCCAGAATTCGCATGGGTCCGGAACCCATTGCGAAGTAATCGGCCGTGGCAATCTTCCAGCCTGCATACTGACTCAGCAAACACGCAGCAACCGGATGGTCGGTCGTTACCTGAATCTGAGGAATTGGCAGCTGGCCATCTCCCTGAATGACCTGTATGTCTGCCAAATCGGACATGCAAATACGAGCCAACATGATTCCCGCGTTGATGCCACCGAGTGCCTCAACTCCGAAGTCCAGCAGAGTCGTGCCGTATTGCTCGGAAACACCAATCCTCAACCGATCGGCTTCAGACACTGCCTGAGACACCAGTTGAGCGGCACGCTGATTTAGTTCAAGCGACATCTGTTTGCCTCACCCTGGCATTTACCTAAGCGTTGGGAGTAACAATGGCCGTTGCAGTTTCAATCACTGCAGGGGATTGAGGCCGATCCTGACCATCTGTTTTCAGATCACCAATTGTACGAACAACAGTCATGCTGGCATCGTCAGCCGTGCGGCCAAAAACGGTGTATTGACCATCCAAAAATGCCTGAGTACCCAGGCAGATGAAGAACTGAGATCCGGCAGAATTTGGATCGCTGGAACGGGCCATCGACAAAACACCCTCAAGGTGAGGAGTGTCATTGAATTCCGCATCGATATTGTAGCCTGGGCCACCTGTCCCGGTTCCCTGAGGACAACCGCCCTGAATCATGAAACCATCTATGATGCGATGGAATCCGAGGTTGTTGTAGAAGCCAATCTTTGCAAGAGCCAGCAGATTGGCGCAGTGGCCAGGAGCGACATCCGGTAATAGATCCAGCAGGATGGTACCGTGGTTTGTTTTTAGTTCCACTTGATATGTATTGGCATCGAAGTCGATCTCTTTGATCGCTTCCTGAACTTCGGCCTGGCGGTTTGACATAGTGTTTCCGATTCGACGATACAGGTGAGAGAATCTGATCTATCATTGCCCTGGCTGTTAAAAACGCAACCACAGGTGGACGAAAACGGGAACAAGCGGGCATCCAGCTTCGTGATTGCCAGAGCAGAGAATGTCAACGGGCGCCCGGCTCTTGTGATTTCCCAGTGCAGAATTCGTCATTCGTCAGGAAAGCAGATCGTGAACGACCTCACCCTGAACATCCGTCAATCGATAATCGCGTCCCTGAAAACGATACGTTAGCTTTTGATGGTCGAAACCCAGCTGATGCATTATTGTGGCCTGTAAATCATGAACGTGGACTCTGTTCTCTGTAATTTGGAATCCCAATTCATCGGTCTGGCCGTAGTTGAATCCTCCTTTGACTCCTCCACCGGCCATCCACATCGTGAAACAATCCGGATAGTGGTCTCGACCAAGGAGCTTTGATTTCGCTGTTCGACCCTCGCGAAATGGAGTCCGACCAAATTCGCCGCCGCAGACAATGAGTGTATCTTCAAACAGGCCACGTTGTTTGAGATCCCGAATAAGTGCCGCGATGGGCTGATCCGTTTTTGTCCACTTATTGGTCAGTCCATCTTCGAGCGATGAACTTTTACGCGTCCCGTGGAAGTCCCAGCCCCAGTCGAACAGTTGAACGTAACGCACACCCTGTTCCACCAGTCGTCTGGCCAGTAGACAGTTGTTGGCAAAACTGGCTTTGCCCGGTTGAGCTCCATAGGCGTCATGCGTTTCCTTTGTTTCTTTGCCAATGTCCATTACGTCCGGCACGGCTGTCTGCATTCGATAGGCCAGTTCGTACTGAGCGATTCGAGTCAGGGTTTCCGGGTGGCCCAGTTCGGTCGCCTGCAATTCATTGAGCTGCTTGAGAGTATCCAGTGAACGGCGCCGCAGATCCCGATCCATGCCTTTGGGATTAGATGCAAATAGTACGGGATCTCCCTGAGAACGACACTGAACTCCCTGAAAGACGCTCGGCAAAAAACCACTCCCATACGAATTGGCTCCACCGTTCGGCTGCACCCCATTAGAAATCAGCACGACGAAACCTGGCAGATCCTGATTCTCTGTTCCCAGGCCATAAGTCACCCAGGATCCTAATGACGGCCGGCCGGATCGAGGTGACCCCGTGTAAACCAGCAACTCAGCCGGAGCATGATTGAACTGATCTGTGGTCATAGAATGAATCAGGCACAGGTCATCGGCAACTGCATGCAGATTTGGCACGGCGTCGGACAGCCAAGTTCCACTCTCACCATACTGAGCGAAATTACGTGGAGTTCCCAACAACTTCGGAACGCCGGAGGTGAAGGCGAACGTTCGACCGTCCAAAAACGATTGCGGGCAATCTTCTCCCGTACGTTTGACGAGTTCAGGTTTGTAGTCGTAGCAGTCCAGATTCGGTGGTGAACCAGTGAGGTGCAGATAGACGATGCGTTTCGCTTTTGGTTTAAAATGCGACTTGCGAAACTCTAATGGTTGTGTCGCATTAATGTCGACGTCTGCACGAACCAACGCACCAGACAAAGTCGACAATGCCATCGCCCCAAGCCCAATACCGGACGTCGACATGAAGTGCCGCCGAGTTGCCTGTTGGATGTTGGTCAGTTGTGTGTTCATAGTTCTACCCGGCGGATGAGTTCGATAGCTGTATGTTTCTCTCTCAGGATCAGCCTGCTTCATTTCGTCGTGTGCGACAAGGCATGGACCATTCTTCCTGAACTGAAGACCGGCTGACTGTCAAATAGCACTACCTCTTCAGGAACATCTCGTCCAGATTCAATAGGACATTGCTAACAACGGTCATGGCCGCTGCATCGACCGGACTCATCCCATCGGGCAAGGGCCCCAGAGGATCTGTTGCCAGTTTGATTGCTTCTTCCTGGTTGGCGGTGAACTGGGCATGAGCATCGCGAAACAGTGCTGCCAGTACTACGGATTCGTGGGATGTCGGATGACGCAGCAAACAACTCCGAAACCCGTACACCAACTGCGATTTCAAAGTTTGTCCATGCTGCAACGCTTTCCTTGCCAGCGATTGTGCTGCTTCCACATAGACAGGATCGTTTAACGTCACCAATGATTGCAATGGGGTGTTTGTGGAGTTCCGTCGTACGGTGCACACTTCGCGATTGGGAGCATCAAACGTTGCCATCGACGGGTAAGGATTACTGCGTCGCCACGAAGTATAAATTCCGCGTCGGTAGCGATCTTCGCCTTCGCTGGTTTTCCAGTCAGTCGAACTTCCAAATGCGGCACGCAGCCCTTGGCTGGGTTGAGGGGGATTGACCGGCGGACCGTACATTTTGGAACTCAGCAATCCGCTCACAAACAGTGCCTGGTCACGCACCATTTCTGCACTCAAACGAATTCGCGGCCCTTGTGCCAACCAGCGGTTGTCCGGATCGGCAGTCACTGCTTCATCTGTAATACGTGCATCCTGGCGATATGTCGCCGACATCACGATTTGTCGCAGCATTGCTTTGCGGTCCCAGCCAATTCGCACAAATTCGGTGGCCAGCCAGTCCAGTAGTTCGGGATGGGTCGGCAGGTCACCCTGAGTTCCAAAGTCTTCGCTGGTTTCAACCAGTCCTCGACCAAACAAAGCTTCCCAATACCGGTTCACCACAACGCGAGCAGTTAACGGATTAGCTTCATCAACCAGCCATTTAGCCAATCCGAGGCGATTCGGTGTTTGGTCGTCGTTTAGCGAATGGAAAATCGCCGGAACGCCTTCCACGACCTTGTGCCCGGTAGTCTGCCAGTCGCCTCGGAATTGCAAAAAAGTCTCACGACGTCCATCTGTCATTTCTCGAAGAACTGGTACAGATGTGATTGGAGCAATATTGCCGAGTTCAGTGGATGCCTTTTTCAGCTGCTGACGCTGGTCCGCCAATTCGGGAGCGAACTGCTCACGATAATACTGAGCGAAACGAGCAATGTCTTCCGGCTGACGTTCATCGACCGGCTTGTCCAGCACCGCGGTCAGATCCGCAGGTAACCGACTGCGAAGTACCGCATTCGCATCGGCAGTCATGCCGATGCGGAAGTGTCCCAGCAAATGATTCTCATGCGGTGACTTTTGTTCAACTGTAATCTGCAGCGTCGACGGTTCATCAACTTGAACCGCAGTTTCAGAAACAATGACCAGTTGATGCGGTATCGCTGTTTGGCCACCGACTGCCCAGCCAGATTCCTTTTGTGTCTTCGAGGAAAGCACTGTCTTCAGCTCGAATTTCGGCTGGTGATAATCGGCAAACGCTTCAACGAATTGAATTGTACGTGCGGTGCTCGTTGCGTACTTCGCCGACGGATTTGGCGCTTTCGTAAACGTACTCTGCCAAACGACTTCGCGTGATTCATTCAGAAGGTCGATGCGGAAGTTATTCAGTCGAACATGCAAATCATTGTCAGTTCGATTCCAAAGCTGAATGCCGTCAACCGGCTGAATGCTTCCCAAATCAAGCTCCCACCATGGATTATTTTCTGCGGCCGTGTGCGTCGTGGACTTCTTTGCGAATTCACCATCTGTGTTGCCGTCAATTGCATACTCTGGTGGTCCCCCAAAACCGATTGAACTCTGTCGAGCCGCCCCTTTTTGGGCTATGTTTTGAACGCCGCGAAACACCTCGACTTCTGCCAGTGACAGGAATACTTCTGTGCCGATGTTAGTAACTCTGACATAACGAGCTTCCGGAGTACGTACTGTCTTCGGAACAACCTGAGCTTTTATACCAGTAACAACGAAGTTACCTGCGGACAGACCCGGACCCTGCCCTGGTAGCGATTCATGAGGCAATGCTTCCAGTCGAATTGCAGCGAGTGTGTCAACTTCATCCGGCAACGAGAATCCGATTGTGTACGAATCCTGAGCAGCGGTTGTCGAAACAAGAACAGTTCCATCTGCTTGGATTCGAGCATCCCCGCCGGTATTTCGTGTTACCGCTGCAGGGACAAGATTTGTCCATTGAGACGACGAACGAAGTCCCTTCTCCCACGCATTTTGAGAGTGAAGCAGTTCCGGCGTGGATGTACCGAGGGTCTGTTGCAGCTTGACAATCTGCTGTTCCAGCCGTCGCTGGTGGTTACGTTGTACGTTCGAGTACACGTCAAGCAAAGGCGTTTCGTCACGACGATCGGCATCCTGAGTGTTGTTCAGAATTGCAAATATCTGGAAGTACTCATCCTGAGTGATGGGGTCATACTTGTGCGTATGACATTGAGCACACGCCATCGTTGTACCCATCCACACAGCAAATGTTGTGTTGACTCGATCTGCTATGGCGACGTTACGGAATTCTTCATCAATTGTCCCACCTTCGCTGTTTGTCATCGTATTGCGATGAAACGCGGTCGCGATCAACTGGTCATCATTGGCATCCGTTAACAGGTCGCCCGCCATTTGTTCCAGCGTAAATTGATCGAACCGCATGTTGTTGTTGAACGCCCGAATCACCCAGTCTCGATAAGCCCAGATTGTTCGAGAAGGGTCGTCTGCATAGCCGGCACTATCGGCGTAACGTGCCAGGTCCAGCCACTTGCGGGCCCAGTGTTCTCCGAAACTGTCACGCGCCAGCAAATCATCAACCAGCTTTTCGTAAGCATCGGAGTCATGGTTGTTTGCAAAGGCGTCTGCTTCTTCGATCGTGGGTGGCAGCCCTGTGAGATCCAGGAACACTCGGCGAACAAGTGCGTAGTGCCCCGCTGGAAACGACGGCTGCAATCCTTGTTGCTGCATTTGCGACAACGTGAAGTGATCAATAGCGTTCCGGGGCCATTCCGCAAAATCAGTTGTGACATCCGGAAGAACCGGTTGCTGCGGCGCGATATAAGCCCAGTGCTTTGAGTATTCTGCGCCCTGATTAACCCAGCGACTCAGAATGTCGATTTGTTTTGCGGATAGCTTTTCACCCGTATCGGCTGGCGGCATTCGTTGGTCTTCGTTATCGGTGGTAATTCGAGTGATCAGTTCACTCGTCCCTGATTCGCCGGGTACCACTGCTGCATTTCCGGAAGTGAGTTCGGCAAGAGCCCCTGCGCGTTGATCCAGACGCAGGTCCGCTTTACGTGCCTCTTCATCGGGACCGTGACACAGCAGGCACTTGCTCGACAGAATTGGACGCACATCGCGATTGAAATCCACCGCCTCATCAGCCACCAGGGTTGCGACAATACATCGGAAACCAACCATCAGAACACACGTCAGCCTGGATATTCGCATAAGCGGGTAAACCCATTTGGCAGCGGTAAAGGAACAAGAAAGGTAAACATCGCACGGAAGAATTGACAGAATTGAGTTTTACGAGGTTAACGCGGTTTACCGGCTCAATCAACATGCGGGCGTTACAGAAGGCCTGGCCCGCTAACTTCAGTAACGACCAAAAAACAACCAGTCCGTCTGTTCTTCGTTGATCAGATTGTTGAAGACTGTCACCGGCTCGACATGTACTTCCCGAAAGACTTCGTGGAGTGCATCAACGAATGGTGAACTTTCAGCGTAGGACCAAATGCCCAGAATCCCGTCTTCTGCCAGATGTTGTTTTGCTGCTCGCAATCCATCGACCGTATAAAAACGGCCGTTCGCAGAAGCCAGATTGTCGTCAGGAGAATGATCAACGTCGATCAAAACCAGATCAAATGGTTCGTCTCGCATACCGATAAGTTGCTGGTATATGTCACCCTGGCGCACTCGTAATCGGCGTTCAGCATTCAATTTGTCGGCCAGAGGAATCAATCCCTGTTCCAGCCAGCCAATCACCTGAGGCAGGTATTCCACGACTTGGCAATCGGACACGCGGTCGGAACTCAAAGCTGCCTGAGCCGTATATCCCAAGCCCAAGCCTCCCACCAGAACTCGCAATTCTGATCCCGTATGAAGCTTCAACGCCGTTTGTGACAGAGCCTTTTCTGACGCCGTCAGGTAGCTGCTCATGAGGAACTCATGATTAAGTGTCACTTCGGTGACAATTGTCCCCCTCTCGACCAGCAATTCCCGCTGGCGCAGGCACAGTATGCCCAGATCTGTGGTTTCGTACGCAATCACTTCAAAGAAAGGAGCTTCCATAGTATTGCCAATCTACTGCGGATCAGGAGGTTCAAGGCCTTTCATCTGCCTGGGATCGGGAAGAAACAGTAAATAAGCTGAGAAGTCGCGGGAGGGGCGGTTGATGAAGACAGTCCCAATTGCGACTTGAGGGTACTTGTTTAGAATTGCTGTCACAGGAGCAATACGGTCGTGTCCCCTCTCTCTCTCTTCTTCGTACAAATTGACTCTCACGCTGAATTCAACGAGCACATTCATGAGTAATGCTAATACCTTCGGTGCTGAAGCCACCCTTTCTACATCAGCTGGCGATGTGAAGTACTTCCGTTTGAGGCAACTGACGGACGACGGCATCGGTGATATCGACACTCTGCCCTACTCGATTCGGGTGCTACTGGAAGCCTGTCTGCGAAATGTCGATGGGTTCATCGTTAATAGTCAAGACGTCACCAACCTCGCCAACTGGAATGCCGATGCTCCGGCGCAGGTCGAAGTGCCTTTCAAGCCCGGACGAGTTGTCTTGCAGGATTTCACCGGTGTTCCTGCCGTCGTCGATCTGGCCGCTCTGCGAAGTGCGATGGTTCGCATGGGTGGTGATCCAACAAAAATCAATCCACTAGTGCCATGTGACCTTGTTGTCGATCACAGTGTCCAGGTCGATGAATTTGCCAGTCGTTTCGCTTTGCAGAACAACCTTGAGACCGAATTTCAACGCAATCAGGAACGCTACGAATTTCTTCGTTGGGGTCAAAAAGCTTTCACAAACTTCGGAGTTGTCCCACCTGCAACCGGCATCGTTCACCAGGTCAATTTGGAATACCTGGCAAAGGTTGTCATGGTATCTGATGGAGTCGCCTATCCCGACAGCCTCGTGGGGACCGACAGCCATACCACGATGATCAACGGGCTGGGAGTTGTCGGATGGGGCGTCGGTGGGATCGAAGCTGAAGCCGTCATGTTGGGGCAACCGATCTACATGCTAACGCCGGAAGTCGTCGGTATGAAGCTTACCGGCAGACTGCCTGAGGGAGCGACTGCGACTGACCTGGTCCTGACTGTGACGCAGATGCTGCGAGCCCACGGTTGCGTTGGCAAGTTTGTCGAATTTTACGGTCACGGGATGACTCAGCTGGGACTCGCTGACCGAGCGACTCTGGCCAACATGGCTCCCGAATACGGAGCCACTATGGGATTCTTCCCTGTTGATGGTGTCACACTGCAGTACCTCGCAAGCACCGGTCGCCCGACAGATCTCATTGATTTGGTCGAACGTTACACGAAGGAACAGGGGCTGTTTCGTACTGAAGATGCGCCGGAACCACGCTTCACCAGCAAGCTAGAGCTCGACATGAGCACCATTGTTCCATCGCTGTCTGGTCCTAAACGTCCTCAGGATCGCATCCTGCTTAAAGATATGAAGTCAGCCTGGCAGACTGCACTTGGTGACACCTTTGGTAAAGATAAACCGACAGCCCCTGTACGGGTCGAAAATAATGGGGGTAGCTCAGACATCACTGATGGAGCTGTGGTTATTGCAGCCATCACCAGTTGTACCAACACCAGCAACCCAAGTGTGATGGTGGGGGCCGGTCTGCTGGCTCAAAACGCTGTTGCAAAAGGACTGCAGCGGAAGCCGTGGGTGAAGAGCAGCCTCGCACCTGGTAGTCGAGTCGTCACAGAATACCTCGAAAAATCGGGTCTCGATCAACCACTCAACGAATTGGGATTCCAGACTGTTGGCTATGGCTGCACGACCTGCATCGGAAACAGCGGTCCTCTGCCTCTACCAGTCGCCAACGCAATCAACGAGGGCGATTTAGTCGCGACATCAGTGCTTTCGGGTAATCGCAACTTTGAAGGCCGGATCAGCCCGCTCGTCAAAGCAAACTACCTGGCCAGCCCGCCTTTGGTGGTTGCTTATTCGTTGGTCGGAACGGTCGACATCGATCTGGACAACGAAGCACTGGGACAGGACCGGGACGGCAACGATGTATTTCTTAGAGACATCTGGCCGACACAGGAAGAAATCACATCTACGATTGCTGCTTCGCTCTCACCAGAAATATTTACGGAACAATATTCGGCCGGCGATGGTCCCGAAGAATGGCAGGCGATCAAAGGTGCCGAAGGCGACATTTACGGATGGGATGAAAAGAGTACGTACGTTCAGGAACCTCCGTTCTTTGTCGACATGCCAGTGGAACCGTCTCCAATCACCGCAATCGAAGGCGCTCGCTGTCTGGTATCCGTCGGTGATTCCACTACGACAGACCACATCAGCCCCGCCGGTGCAATCAAACCCGACAGTCCTGCCGGTCGATACCTGCAGGAAAGCGGGGTCGAGATCAAAGACTTCAACAGCTACGGCAGTCGACGAGGTAACGACAGAGTGATGACACGCGGTACGTTTGCTAACATCCGCCTGAGAAACATTCTGGCTCCTGGTACCGAAGGCAGTGTCACGATTCATCATCCCAGTGGTGAGCAAACATCGATTTACGATGGAGCGATGAAGTACAAAGACGAGGGAACACCACTCGTGGTTCTGGCCGGAGCAGAATACGGAACCGGGTCCTCTCGCGACTGGGCCGCCAAGGGAACATTCCTACTGGGAATCAAAGCCGTTATTGCAACCAGCTTTGAACGCATTCATCGCAGTAATCTGGTAGGTATGGGTGTGCTGCCTCTACAATTCCGTGAAGGAGAAAGTCGGGAGAGCCTCGATCTGGATGGTACCGAAATCTTCGACATCCGTTTGGACGATTCGCTGGAACCACGCCAGGCCGTCGAAGTGAGTGCTCGTACCGGAAACGGCGACGAAGTTCACTTCGTTACTACCTGCCGAATCGATACTCCGGTAGAAGTCGAGTACTACCGCAACGGTGGTATCCTGCATACAGTGTTGAGACAACTGTCAAAGTAGTTACGCATTTGAGGCAGATATTCAGATCATTCACCAGCATTATCTGATATGCGTCGATACTCGTAGTGCTAGGTACCGATTTACGGATTCCAATTTAATTATTGAGGAATCAGTGTGCTGACTAGTACGGGTTCATGCTGGCTTTGCGGTGTCCGACCGATGCCGGATTCTGCAGTATTCGCCAGCGAGGACGCAAGAAATCAGACTTTTGCCGTACCCGGACATCCTTTTCACGGTGCCACCGCTTGTCACTGGAGGCCACAATCCTAACCAGTGTTCCGTGATCCAAAAGAACTAAGGTGTCTCGTTTACCTGCTGAATAATCCCAGCCACTTTTTTGCGTTCCGGTTCGAAGAAGTGATTGAACGGTTCAGCCATGTGGTCGCTGCAGAGACCTTTGATTGACGCTGCACACTTGGTTGCTTTGATGAAGCGACTGGCGTATTTGCCGACGTCGTAGATTGGCTGCAGATTCTCGATTTCTTTCTGCAGGACAGCAATTCGATCGGTATCGCCAGCCTGAGCTGCCTCGAACATTGCGGTAAAGAGTTTCGGGAACACATTGGCTCCGCCGTTAACTCCACCGTCACCACCCAGCAGCACGGTTTCAGCGAGCAGGTGTTCCGGGCCGACAAGGATTGTCCAGTCAGGACGCAGTACCTTGAGGGTTACCAGCTCACGGAAGTAATCCATATCCCCGCCGCTGTCTTTGACACCCACAATCTGTTTGTGCTTAGACAGCTCTCGAATTGTTTCAATTTCGAACGTTACCTTGGTCAGGCTTGGGATGTTGTACAGAATTAAAGGCAGAGGTAACTCTTCGACGATGCGTTCAACGTACTGAGTCAATTCTGTCTGTCCGGCTGGGAAATAGTAGGGTGTGGAAAGGACAACAGCGACGGCTCCTGCGTTTTGGGCAACATTGGCCAGTTCCACGGACTCAACGAACGACGTATCAGTGATTCCCACAAACATGGGCACGCGGCCGGCAATGATCTTACTGCACAGCTTGATAAAATCGCGTCGCAAGCGGTAACTCAGGCTAGGAGCTTCGCCCGTGGTCCCCAAAATAAATACCCCCGCTACACCGCCTTCGATAATATGATTCAGCAGTCGCTCGGTTCCGGATTCGTCGATGGTATCGTGGTCCGTCAGAGGCGTGATCATCGGTGGGATTACGCCCTGCACTGGTGTAGAGAAGAGGTCGCTGGAGATTGACGTTTTAGTCATGATTTCAAATTGTCCGTCATTGGTCTGAATGAAAGTTGGGCGAGTAGTGTGAGAAATCAGCCGGTGCCATGCAACCAGCTGGAGGGCATGATCCTGCAGGAGGCCCAGTCCACATGCCCGGATTTTATGAATGCCAGGACAATAACCTCATACAAACCCGAAGCCGGCCATGAATCGGTAGCGGGAAGGCATGGTTCTCAAAAATGGCAGTTCGATCGGCTGCACTGATTGAGGGGAGTCACAAAGAAAATTTTTGTATAGGCGGTCTGAGCGAAGATAAGAATAACCTTGAACTGGCCAGCGAATCATCGCGTGGCCTGTGCGAAGTGACTCTGACCACCAGCGTACAGCCAGGCGAGCATCAGGCGAGTGGAATAGATCGGAACAATAAAAATAAACAGACGCGTGAGCAATCAAATGGTGTCCTCAGCCGGCAACCAGGGTTTAGTCAGGTACAGAGGAATCACAGCCGCGTACAACAGAATTGTGGTGATCACTCAATGCATTGTGATTTGTGTGATAATTTTTGGAACCGTACGTACATCGAAGATGTCTGGGAACCGTTGCGTCGCAGCTTGGAGAGTCTGTTGTAACCGTAGCCACGCGACGATTGTGATTCAGAGAATGTTAACCCTCATCGAAATCACTGTCGGGACGTTCAGATCTTCATGAGCATGAGTTGACAGCGCCAGCGTTACTGTGGGGAGGAATACCCCAATGACCAGTCCGATGCTTCTTTTGATCGAAGTAAGCAGATGCTTCAACGACCGAAAGACTCTCATTTATCATACGGTAACACCATACGGCCGGGGAGTTTGCGAGGCAGGCAGCACGTTCCTATCATATCGCTGATGTCAGAATTATCCCCTTACAGCCAGATCGTCGTTCACGGAGTGGGACTCATCGGTGGTTCCGTCGCTGCAGCAGTCAAGCGTCGTTGGTCAGAATGTCGAGTCACTGGCATTGGGAGGCGAGTCGAAAGGTTGCAGGCAGCTCAGGATGCAGGTCTCTTGGATGACTGGGCGCTTTGCCTCGCGGATGCCAATGTCGATCCGGCAGCCATTGTGGTCATCTGTCTTCCAGTAGACATGATTGCCGCTGCTGTGATTGAATCCGCTGAAGTCACTTCGACAGGTGTTTTGATTACCGACGCGGGTAGCGTGAAGCAATCAATTCAGAAGGACGTCCTGCGGTCGGACGCAGCAGCGATCAGATTTGTGGGCGCTCATCCGATTGCCGGAAGCGAGCAGAATGGTTTCGAGCATGCAGATCCGGAACTATTCGTTGACCGCCCCTGCATTGTAACCTCTTCTGCGGCTGGTGCAGACCGTGAACAACGTTGTCAGAAGTTTTGGCTGGATCTTGGAGCCAACGTTTCGATTCTGAATCCTCAGGAACACGATCGTATCCTGGCGGTGACAAGTCATTTGCCGCACGTCATGGCAGCCGTCACAGCCAGTTGCACTGATTCGGCGGACTTGAGGTTTGTCGGTACGGGGTTCCGTGATTCAACACGAGTTGCAGCTGGCGACTCCGGTTTGTGGCAACAAATTCTGTGCAGCAACAAACTGCCGGTTCTGAATGCCATCAGTAAGGCTGAAGCTGCATTGGCAGAACTTTCAGCTGCGTTGCACGAAGATGATCACGATTCAGTTGCCGCAATACTGGATCGTGCTGCTCAGTTGCGTCGTTCGCTGGAGGAATCCTGAGATCGGGGCTTGTATTCTTCCGGCAATTCGTTGCTGGCACGGATCGCGAATCGACCAAATCCGAATTCGTCCAGGGTGTGTGAAAGTCGAGACGCACGCGCGTCAAGTTCCTCCACCACGGAAACGGAAACAGCGAGAGATCCTGCCACAATGGCGGCAACCCGGCACAACGAGATCGGAATTCGAAAAGGCGAAAGATCAGCGAAGAATTGATCTGCGCCGCAGACTTCCCCAAATTTTTCACCCTGATACGTAAATTCAATCCCGCTCAAATCGGCACTCCACTGATAGTCAAACGGCCCCCATGTTTGGTCACGGCTGACAATCCACCACGCGGAGCGGCAAAGAACAATTTCGTTGAAAGATCGAACCATTTTGACCGTTGAAGCATTTGCAGAATGGCTATGGCGAAAGCAGCTGAGCCCCGGTATCGAAGACTGGGGCGGGGCTGGAACCATTTCCGGAGGCAGTTTTACATGGGGAAATCAATGTGTCGATGGCGAATTTGGACGGCCACTGGCAGCCGGTTGCAAATTCATCTGAAAAGACCAAAAAGCAAATCGACGTTTTTTTCCAGATTGCAGTGGCAGGCACACCTTGACAAAAGCTTCACACTGTGGCTATCACACGCCAGTTCACGGTTTTAATTTTCTCCTGTTCGCCTCTCTTACTTAAAACGACAGGTATTGGACGAGGGCAGTTATGATGTTGGTAATGACACTGAATTCTCTGATTCCTCCATCTTTGGAACTACTTCTTACTAAAGGCCTCCGGCTTCCGGATGCATCGGTCCCTGCTGCAGTGATCGAAGATGAAGACAACAATTTTGGAGACGATGTCGATGACGACGATGACGAACTAGATGAATTCGAAGACGAAGATGACGACTTCAATGATGATGAAGACGAAGATGATTTCGACGAAGACGATTTTGATGACGATGACCTCGAAGACGATGACCTCGATGATGATGATCTCGATGATGATTTCTAGGTCGCTGGATATCATCGATTACCGTGAGAGATGTTTGAATACAGCGGGCGCCCAGATTGCCGGGCGTCCGTTTTCGTTGGGCTTCAGCAGGAAACACAGACAATGCGGGGTTTGAGTGCCCAGGCAACAGAAGCCGCAGACTTTGTTCGTTCGCAGTGGGCAGATGCGTCTCCAACATTTGGTCTGATCCTGGGTACCGGTTTGGGCGGGCTGGCAGACCAAATTGATGTCGCTGTGCGGATCCCCTACTCTGATATTCCCTTCTTTCCCGAATCCACTTCACCATCTCACGCGGGGCAGCTGGTTTGCGGCCAGTTGCACGGCGTTCCGCTCGTAGCAATGGAAGGCCGTCTGCACTACTACGAGGGTTATTCGCTTCGAGAAGTCACTTTTCCTGTTCGCGTCATGAGAGCACTTGGAGCAGACACGCTGATCGTCACCAGTGCCGTGGGAGGAATGAATCCCCAGTACAGTCTTGCAGATATCGTGATCCTCGAAGACCACATTAATCTCCTACCAGACAATCCACTTCGAGGAATCAACGACGATGCGCTGGGGCCCCGTTTTCCGGACATGAGCGAACCCTATACACGTCATCTCATCGAATTGGCCAAAGTGACAGCTCGAGAGTTGTCCATTACGGCTCAGAAGGGAGTCCTGGTCGCCGTCCCCGGTCCTAACCTGGAAACCCGAGCGGAATATCGCATGCTGCGGCGAATGGGAGCTGACATCGTGGGGATGTCGACCGTTCCTGAAATCATCGTGGCGTTGCACGCAGGGATGAAAACGATGGGTTTCTCTGTCGTGACTGACATGTGCCTGCCAGATACTCTGGAGCCTGCCGACATTGAAAAGATTCTTGCTGTCGCCGCCCAGGGCGGAGCCAAACTGGAACGCCTGCTGTCGGAGCTTTTCCGGCGTTTCGCTCAGTAGCGGTCGTTGTTTCAGAAAGAACGCCAAGTCAAAACAATGTTCAGTCGGTGCCTCGCTGAGGCAACTGAAAACAGGCAGCTTCACGGTCGCTGCGGATGTAGAGTCGTGATTGGTTGACGACCGGCACGTTCCAAACTCGAGCACTCATCCCACGATTGGAGGTCAGTGCAGAAAACCGCGTTAGTTCTTTGAAGCTGGCTGGCGAAGCTTCCACCAGCGTCACATAGCCTTTTTCCGCCTGAACCAGAAGAATACCATCCCACAGCAGTAACTGTCCAAAGTTATATCGACCACCCTTCCATTTGCGTTCGCCGGTTGCCACATCGATGCAGCAAAGAATCCCGTCGTCCAACCCGTATACGAAGCCATCCCGCACCACAGCCTCGTTGAATTTGAGTCTCAGGTTACGGTTGGGTGCCCAAAGCTCGGCCGGCTGACCGTCGATCTGCGTTGCTGGATCCAATGCAACACAGTGGCCATCGTAGCCGGTTCCGATGAATAGGTTTGTTCCCGCCAAAAGCGGCTGCGCCACGTTAACGTGGTACATATTGGTAAACGGATAGTGCCATAGTTGTTCTCCATCGTTCGGGTTTAACGCTGCCAGCCCGTCACCGTGAAAGGCCAGCAAGACTGGTTGTCCATCGATGGTTTCGATTCGAGGGCTGGAATATCCAGTACGATGATTGCCCGATCCCCAGACAATTTCGCCTGTGACCTGATGGTATGCCAATACCGCTTTGTTGTCTGAACCACCAGCAATAACAATCACAGTGTGCTTCCAGATCAACGGTGATCCGGCGAATCCCCATTCAGGTGATTTCGTCTGAGCGTCGTCCAATAGACTTCGCTGCCATTTTTTTTCACCAGTCACTGGATCGAGACATGTCAACAGGCCTTTAGCTCCAACAGCATACAAACCTGAATTTGTCACCGTTGGAGTGGCACGAGGACCGATACCACCCATCGCCGTTTCGTAACGCACGTTGTCCTGATGAATCCATAACTCATTTCCTGAATCGGCGTGATAACATACAACGCATTCCTGTTCACCTCGCTGTTCCTGAGTAAACAATCGAGGCCCAACGACAGCAAACGACGACCAGGCTTCACCGATGGGATGCCTCCAAAGCAATTTTGGAGGCTCCTTCTTCCAATCACGAATCGTTAACCGTTCATTCACAACGCCGTCACCATCCGCACCGCGATATCGTGGCCAGTCGGCTGCTGTAATTGAGAATGATTCGTTGAGGTGGACATCCGTAAGCGTGCTGCTAGTTTGTTTGTCCTGCCATTCGTTACGCAATTCCTCTGCAGTATACTGCCAGATCCACACAATCTTCGGAGCCATCGCTCCATTGAATTTCAGTTGCCTGACGAGTCCAAACCAAGTGCCAAGACCGCAAGCAACGATTGCTATCAGGCACCCCAATCGTATTCCCCGTCGAACACCGGAAAGGAACAGCCACCAGATCATCGCGACCACGGCCCAGACGACCACACCGTAGTAGATTCCGATCATCCGGAATGTTTGATTGGGAATCATCTGGGTCATTCCCCAGATGGAGATAACTCCCGCTGCAATAATGAGAACACCGGCTTTCCAGCGGAAACGGGGAGCAGACACCTGATGAGAAACCACATCTATGTCCTGACTTGAATCTCCAGATGTGTCGACCATTGGAAACATTTTCCTGCGAGTAGGTGTCATCGCTCGACTGGGAGCATTGAACGCACTGCAAATACTAACCGGCAGCGCTAATCGATTGGCAACTGTAGTCGGCCTCTTTGGGGGAAGCGATATTGTATTTTCCTGTCCATGAGTCACCTCACGACTTAGCGATTCACACTGACATATAACTGGCAGGAGAAATGAAAGGCGGCGAATGGGACGTTGAATTTCCGAACGAGGCCAATCACTTACTCAGTTACAACGACTATTGTCTGATGTCAGGATTCGGACACCTCTAACAAGACGGCAGCCTCTCGGCTTCGGAATTTGCTTATTCCTATGAACGTCGCTGCAGGTTTCGAGGCGTCTCTGGTGACACCCCATTCAATGATTGGTTGGTGATCCATTCGGTGATACGCGAATGATCTTTCGCTAGTCAAGGAACCTGGCCCGTTCTACGGGGGTTGGCATACGGCAGGCTTCATGCCTGCCGAACAGCCGATACCTCAGGGCAGAAATACTGCGGTACCCGATCTCTCGCAACGGACCAGGAATGAGCCACAACAGGGTTCCGGCAATACCCCAAAAACCACCCAGGTCTCGAAGGAATCTCACGACAGCAGCGGAGCGGTAATACAACTGTCCGCTGCGATAATAGACCAGCGTGTCAAGCTGAATTCGCACGTCAGCGGGTACAAGTTCGGTCGCCCTACTCCCCTGTAGTGGAGCAAACATCAGAATGCCATGGACGTCTTTTCGCAGCAAAAAGTCAACGGTGTTATTACACAAGCTACATACACCATCGAAAAACACAATGCGTTCGGCCTCCGGTTGAGGCACCGCATTGGTTGAAGATACATCAGGAGTTATTGCAGTGTGCGACATGGTGACCACTGAGGAAACGGAGTTTTCCATTATGTCCCGCTCACGAACACCCTGTCGAGACCAGATAAATACCCCCCGGGGCTCGCGCTCGATTCCATCACAATTAGTTCCGTCAAAACAGTGTCATCTTAACGCATGTTTTGGGACATTCATCGAATCACTGGTTGCACTCAAACTCAGACTTCACTCTGATTCACGCTGATTCTTTCCTGAAATGTGCTCTCAGTCCACATAATACCGTTTGTCATGATCTCCGACTCACCGTCTGAAACCAAATCAGCAGCTCAAGAAGGACTCTGGTCCATCTCGTTCGCCAGCTATTTGGCCATGAATCTGATGACGGTCATCAACGACAGCATGTTTCGCTGGTTGGTCGTACCCATTGCTAAATATCGAGCGACCGAGGGACTTCCAGCAGAACAGGTTGCCGGTCGGGAATCACTCATACTGGGCCTGGGCCTGGGCTGTTTTATTATGCCTTTTGTGGTGTTTTCACCGTGGTCTGGTTGGCTGGCTGATCGTTTTAGCAAACGTCGTGTCACGATTGCTTTGAAGGCAGCAGAATTTGTCATCATGATCGCCGGGCTGATCGCAATCAGTTTTGGTAATTTGACTTTAATGTTCGTGGTCTTGTTTCTGATGGGCACTCAGAGTGCCCTCTTAACCACTACCAAGTTCGGTATCATTCCGGAGCTCGTTCCCGGAAGCCAGTTGTCAGCTGCGAATGGGCTCGCCGGTTGCGTCACACTTATTGGAGTCATTGTCGGAACCGTCGCCGGAAACGGACTCTATTCGCTCACCGGCTCAGACGGCACTTCACAACTGTGGATCTCTGCAGTTGTCCTGCTCAGCGTCGCGGCACTCGGATTCCTGGCCAGTTTCCCGATTGATCGTGTCACCGCCTGCAATCCTGCTATGGCATTTCCAGTCAACCTTGTGCGACATTCGATTCGTGATATGCGGCTGGTCATAGAGAATCGAGCGATTCGTCGAGTGACCTTTGGAGTAGTATTCTTTTGGTCGCTGGCGTCGCTGTCCCAAATGAACATCGATACATTCGTAAACAACGAACTCGGAATGAGCCAAAAAGAAGTGGGACCATTTCTTGCCGTGCTTTCACTCGGAGTCGGACTGGGAAGTATTCTGGCAGGTTGGTGGTCTGGTGGCCGAGTCGAACTTGGTATGGTTCCTCTCGGAACGTTGGCCATGACTGCTGCCAGTATCCTCGCGTATTTCAGCAGCGATTCGTCTGTGCTGTTTGGGATGTCGCTGTTCCTGATCGGGCTTGGAGGGGGGCTGTTTAATGTTCCACTCAATGCCTTCATTCAGGAACGCAGTCCGCATGGCTCACTGGGAGCCATCCTGGCGGCGGGCAATCAGCTGATCGCCTTTGGTATGATTCTCATGGCGGTTCTGTTTCCCTTTCTTCAGAACCAGCTGAGCATGTCATCTAATGAAGTGTTTCTGCTGGCAGGAATCGCAACATTGCCGATTCTGATCTATGCTTGCTGGCTGATTCCTCAGGCAACGATTCGATTTATTGTGTGGCTGATCAGCCGCACGATGTATCGTGTTCGTACTTACGGTGACGAAAATATTCCGGAACAGGGTCCTGCTCTGCTGGTTGCCAATCACGTCACATGGATGGACGGAATTCTGGTACTGCTGGCGAGCTCCCGGCCTATCCGCATGCTTGCATGGGCCGATTATGTGAAAGGGCCGGTGCTGCGTCGCCTGTCGAATCTGTTTGGAATCATCCCAATTAAGTCGTCAGACGGCCCGCGAGCGTTGTTGAATTCACTTAACACGGCGCGCGATGCGCTCAACAATGGCGAAATTGTGTGCATCTTCGCTGAAGGCCAGATCACTCGGACAGGCCAACTGCTCAAATTCGAGCGTGGCATGCTAAAGATCCTCAAGGGAACCAACGCTGACGTAATCCCTGTTTACCTGGACGAACTCTGGGGAAGCCTGTTCAGTTACCACGGTGGCCGGTTTTTTTGGAAAAAACCACGTCACTGGCCTTATCCGGTTTCGATCAATTTTGGAAAATCGATCTCGAATGTGGACGATGTCCATGTCGTGCGACAGGCCGTGCTGAAACTCAGCGCTGATTCTTTTGCACGCAGAAAGGAACGCAGAATGATTCCAGCAAAACGTTTTATTCGTCAAAGCCGACTGGCATGGAAACGTACCAAGTGTGCAGACTCTTCCGGAATAGAACTCTCCGGCTGTAAACTCCTAACCGGGGCTCTTGCATTTCATCACCTGCTGACGACGTCAATCCTGAAGCGTGATGTGAAAAATGTCGGTGTTTTGCTGCCTCCCTCCGTCGGAGGAATTCTGGCGAATTCAGCACTGAGCCTTGCTGGCAAAGTGACAGTCAATCTTAACTACACACTTTCTGAAGACGTTATTAACTACTGTATTCGTTCGTCTGGGGTGAAACAGGTCATCACCAGCAGACGTTTCATCAAACAGCGACCGTATGATCTGGAAGCCGAGATGATCTTCATGGAAGATCTGAAGCCCCGGATTACCGGACTTGACAAGGCCCGGGCATTCATCAAAGCGCGATTCATGCCGATTGGAATGCTGACCAAACGGCTGGGACTGAATCACATAAAAAATGATGATCTGATGACCATTGTGTTTACGTCCGGATCAACCGGAGAACCTAAAGGAGTCATGCTTTCGCATAATAACATCATTGCCAATCTGGATTCTATGACGGGGATCTTTAACCTCACCAGCGATGATACCATCGCCGGTGTGTTGCCTTTTTTCCATTCGTTCGGCTTCACGATCACGATGTGGCTGGTGCTCTGTGGAGATCCCTCGGGCGCGTATCACTTCAATCCTCTGGATGCTCGTGAGATCGCAAAACTTTGTGAAAAGCACAGAGTAAGTATCATGGTGGCGACTCCCACGTTCCTTCGAACGTACCTCAAACGATGTACAACAGAACAAATGAAGACAGTCAATCTGGCAATTGTGGGAGCTGAAAAACTCCAGCCCGAACTGCGTAACGCGTGGAGTGAAAAATACGGCATCGAACCGGTTGAAGGATATGGGGCAACAGAGTTGTCTCCAGTAGCAGCCTTCAACGTACCGGACAGTCGAATCACCGGTGGTCCTGGCGGCCCCAAAGGTCTCAGACATGGCACCGTCGGACGTGTCTCACCGGGATCAGTTGCATCTGTATTCAGTCCGGAAACTGGAGAATCACTGGGAACTAATCAAGATGGATTGATCAAAATCAAAGGCCCAAATGTGATGTTGGGATATCTTGATCAGCCTGAAAAGACGGCTGAAGTTATTCAGGACGGCTGGTATAATACGGGCGACATCGGCCGCATCGATGAAGACGGATTCATTGAAATCACGGGGCGTCAAAGCCGCTTCTCGAAAATCGGCGGTGAAATGGTGCCGCATGTCCGCATCGAACAGGAACTCACTCGAATCCTGGATGAAGACGATACTGACCAACCCGAAGTTCTTTGTGCCGTCACTGCTGTTCCCGACGCCAAAAAGGGCGAACGGCTCATTGTTCTGCATCGCCCGACGAAGCGAACTATTCCTGAAGTCATCGATGAACTTCAGAAGGCGGGACTGCCGAACCTCTGGATTCCGTCCCAGGAGAGTTTCCGTGAAGTCGAATCACTTCCGTTACTTGGTACCGGAAAACTCGATCTGCACAGCCTCAAACAAGTAGCAATTGAAGCCTACTTGTAGAGGCTACCAGGTGGGCCAAACTGAGATGAAAGTGCGATAATTTAAAGACACCAGCACCTCATCCGTTCCGTTGCATATCTCGTATGCAGATATGCAGACGAATCAAGTAGACAGTACACATTGCAGGTTACCGGATATCCGGCAACGTCGATCAGTTACACGATCCCTGGAACAGGGTAAGTTCCCGCGAACTCAGCAACCGCAGCACGAATGCGCTTGAGTTCCGATTCGTTGTCGGCATTCTTCAGTGTCTCCAGAATCCATGCTCCAACCTTCTTCATCTCGTTGGTCTTCATACCCCGAGTCGTCAAAGCGGCTGTCCCGATTCGTACGCCACTTGGATCCAATGGCTTCCGTTGATCGAATGGAATCATGTTCTTATTAACTGTGATTCCTGCCTGTTCCAACGCTGCTTCCGCAATGTTTCCGGACAGGTCAATCGCTGTTACGTCGCACAACATGAGATGATTGTCTGTCCCGCCGGACGCCAGTCGCAGTCCACCCGCAACCAGAGTTTCTGCCAGCACCCGAGCATTGTCAACGACTTGCCGTGCATAGTCCTTAAACGACGGTTGAAGGGCTTCTCCAAAGCACACTGCTTTCGCAGCGATAATATGCATCAACGGGCCGCCCTGCATTCCGGGGAATACACTGCGGTCCAGATCACGGGCATTATCTTTTTTGCAAAGAACAAACCCCGAACGAGGTCCACGCAGAGTCTTATGCGATGTCGAAGTCACGAAGTCAGCAACAGGAACTGGACTGTTGTGAATGCCACCGGCCACCAGTCCTGAATAGTGAGCCATGTCAACCATCAGTAGCGCATTGTTGTCACGAGCGATCTCTGCGAACTTTGCGTGATCGATTTCTCGAGGATATGCGCTGGCTCCAGCAACAATCAGTTTAGGCTTATGTTCTTTCGCCAGAGCGGCCACCTGATCGAAATCAATGCGGTGATCTTCTTCGCGAACGCCGTAGTGTGCCGTCTTATAAAGTTGGCCACTGAAGTTCAGGTGCATCCCGTGAGTCAGATGACCTCCGTGAGCCAGGTCCATCGCGAGAATCGTGTCCCCGGGTTTCAGCACAGTAAGATAAACTGCCATATTAGCTTGAGAACCGGCGTGAGGCTGAACATTGGCGTGTTCGGCTCCAAATAGCTCGCAGGCTCGTGATCGGGCAATATCCTCTACCGTGTCCACGTGTTCACAGCCACCGTAATAACGGCGTCTGGGATATCCTTCAGCATACTTATTTGTGAGAACAGTACCGGCAGTTTCCATAATGGCTGCACTGGTGTAGTTCTCTGAAGCGATTAGTTCGAGCCCGTCGACCTGACGTTTTCGTTCCAGAGAGATCGATTCCCATACAGCCGCGTCGGCAGATTCAAGTGTAGACATTATTCGGTTCAGTAGATTCAGGATGAAAGTGAGTATTGACGGTTTCAGGAAAGGAGCCGTGTGCTCAAAATTTTACGCCCCGGCACCAGTATTTCCATCTCTTATAACACCAGAAAGGTCGATTGCTACCGAACGCTTATTTACCACGGTATCTTCAATGAATAATCTCAAGTGAACATTGGATCTTATGACTGCTAATGCCACCGAAAATACGACTGCGGCTGATCGCCCGGCCCATCTGCAGAGTTCATTGCCGCTCTCCGGTGAATGTGTCGCATTTACCGGTACGCTGGCATCAATGACTCATCGGGCCGCTGGCGAACTGGCCGAACTAAACGGAGGTCGATACGCACAGTCTGTATCGCGTGTTGTATCAATGCTCGTGGTCGGCGAAGAAGGCTGGCCGCTGGAAGACGATGGCCAGGCATCGCAAAAACTGCTGCACTCGAACATGCTCATCGCCGATGGAGCTGAACTGCGGGTGCTGTCGGAATCAGACTGGCTGCATCTGGTGGGGCTCAACGAACAACGTGATGAAATTCAACGTTCGTATACCCCGGCGATGCTTAGCCGACTGTTGTCTGTTCCGGTTAATCTCATCCGTCGATGGGAACGCATTGGGCTGATTCGACCCGTCCGTCGCGTGTGCCGATTGCCGTACTTTGAATTTCGAGAAGTCTCAAGTGCCCAAAGACTGGCCAGCCTGTTAGACGAGGGTGTGAGTCCCATGACGCTGGAATCGAGTCTAACGCAACTTAGCCAGACATTAGCTGGTACCGATCGTTCCCTTGCGCAGCTGAATCTTCTTGTCTTAGATGACAAAGTCGTTGTCCGTGATCAGCATGGAGTCGTCAATCCTCGAACCGGGCAGCGGCTGTTGGATTTCACCGCTCAACCACAGTTGAGTGTCTTCACCAATGACACCACAGTCGAAGCCGAGCCACAGGAACAAACTGCCGAAGCAAAAGAAGAGCCACTTGCCAGTATTTCATTCGCTGAAGCCAGCTTACGAATCGGCGATCGCGACATGAAAGAATGGACGGCCGATGAGTGGTTTCACGAAGGCTGCCGACTGGCCGAAGAGTCCTCCTGGGAGTCAGCCGTCAACGCCTTTCGAAACAGTTTAAGTCTTCTGGCGGCGGAATGGACATCAACCGGCGTAATCGATTTTGGTACGGTGATTGAAGGTGTGCCGGATCCAGCGGATGTCAACTTTCACCTGGCGGATGTCCTGTATCGATCCGGGCGAATGGAAGCAGCTATCGAGCGCTATCATTGTGCAATCGAGTTTGCACCCGACTTTATCGAAGCCTGGACTCAACTTGGCTGCCTGTTGTTTGAATCCGGCAACAGCAGTACCGCTGAAGAAGCATTCCTCACAGCAATCGCAATCCACGCTGCCAATCCGGACGCTCTGCTCCACTACGCTCAGCTGTTGGATTCCGGCGGGCGAACGGAAGAAGCTGCGGAATACTGGCGAGAATACCTTGTGCATGATTCTCGGGGCCCCTGGGCGGATCATGCTCGTGATCGCTTGCAGGCTGTGGAAACGGTCAGAACGTAGTCTGAACGGACAGACGGATTGCCTTACGATTTCTCCGAGACACTGCAGCTGGCATCAGCTTATTCATGCACTGCATCGGCACTTCGAAATTACAGTATTCCGGCTTGTCCCGCGTTAATACTGCCCTGCCCTTCTTTCTCGTGACGGCAAGATCTCCAGACAGGTTGTCCACCAGCCGTTGAGTACCGTGTCGATAAATTCCTGAGGCAATGATTCCTGCCGCATCTCCGTTGCCAGACGCTGGTGATCGTATTCGACGGAGATAAAGTCGACACTCACTGTAATACCGTGGTTCAACTGACAAGTCGATCGTGGATCTGCATCGTCACCAGTCCGAACGATTGCATACCACACGCATGTCTGACCATTATTCTCCGGACGTCCGAGAACTCCAACGTTGATGTAACGTCGTCCTGCCTGCAACTTATGTTGCCAGTGGATGCCGGAATGAGTCCCCACAATGACATCGGCTTTGTGTTCAGTACACAATCGATCAAGAAACGCTGTACTTGTGGTTGATTCCCAGAGGAACTCATTGGTTCTACGAGGGCTGCCGTGACAGAGCAAAATACTCAAGCCATCAACATTCAATCGAATCTCTTTTGGCAGTTCTCTTAACCATGCTTTATTGTCGTCACTCGTATTTTGCAGTGTGTAGTCGTAGCTGACTTGAGCGAAATGGTTGTCTCTCGGATCAGTGTAGCCGCACTGACAGTCGTCCAGTTCGTTGCCAATACTCTCATCGTAGTTGCCTTGCACACAAGCGATACTATTGTTGTGCAGTAATGGAAATACTCGATCGGGATGAGGCCCAAAGGCTCCCAGATCGCCCAGGCAATACATCTTGTCGACGTTGCGTGTCAATGCATCGCTGATAGCCACTTCCAAAGCCAGATAGTTGCTGTACAAACCACCGAAGAATGCAAATTTCATGGCTTCGCCCGCATCTCTACCGACCTCAATGAACTGTTGGAACAAATCGTTCCGTATTGATAGCACGTGTAGCATGCGCCGTGCTGCATCGCGAATGGATCGAGTGACTCAGCTAAAGTCTCTCCCATGTGTGCATCCGCTGATTCAATCAGAATCGGGCATACGTAGATGCCTCGACTGGTGACCATTCTGCTGTGATGGCACAACAACTGATCACGGTCGAAGTCACGCATCATTTCAGGAATAATGCGTTCCGTATTCTGGTATCCTTCCGTGCGATTCTCTTCCTCGCCAATTTTCAGCCGAGGAAGAATCTTTAACCGTGGTCGGGCGCAACCGTGCTTTTTAAGGACGGCACGGAACTCTGCAAGAATCTGCAGGTTTTCAGAATCCTCCCATGTCTGAGTCATCGTGA